>ENA-OZHU01001174-OZHU01001174.1-human-gut-metagenome-genome-assembly--contig:-NODE-1174-length-14454-cov-6.591499_pt1 | contig 14454 bp, 10 predicted proteins | sample MGYA00244054_ERZ653700 | MGnify/ENA primary metagenome ERZ653700 (study PRJEB26926, sample SAMN06165279) | human gut metagenome | biome: ENVO:00009003; feature: ENVO:2100002; material: ENVO:00002003...
CGTCAACGGATCGTCCGCAAAAACAGGCAGCGCCATAACAAAAACAGCGGCAACCACCGTCGCTGCCGTCAGATAAATGCGCTTGATTTTGCGGTCATTCGCCGCCTTGCTCATACCATTGCGAGAAGTTTTCTGCATTTTCATTGTAATTTTCCTCCGGGTGTTTTTCTAAGTAGTCGAGTTGTTCGTACATTTCTTCAGTGATTTCGGGTGCTGTCGCTGCGGCAACAGCGTCCATTGTGATAGTGGCCGCGTCGCCCATATAATCGGGCGGCATTACATAGGGTTCACCTCCTGCGTCGGGCGTGTATTTAACATTCGGGTGTTTTAATAGGTTATACTTTCGGTCAATTACGGGGTCTTCGCTGCGCATCAGCAGCAGACATTCATCATCGCGCATACGGCGGATTTCATCGGGCATACACAGTTCACGGCCCGCCGTCTGCAAGCTGTCGCTACTGTTGCCCCGGCTGCCCTTGCCAATACTCTGACTTTTAGTGCGCTCCGTCTCTTTGCCGAGAATTTTGGAAAGATACTCGTATGTGCCGTATTCGTTACCGCCGAGATATAACAGCGTGTCGCAGTTGCCTACGATGCCCTCCCAATCATCGCGGAACAAGCTTTTAAGCTGTGCGATGTTCTGCAAGATAATATCGCAGCTGATATTACGGCTACGGCAAACCGCCAAGATATTTTTGAAGTTTTTGGGCAGCGCGACATTTGCAAACTCGTCCATCATCAAGCGAACATGAACCGGCAGTGCGCCGTTATATTCCGGCGTTGAATCGGCCAGCCGGAAAAGCTGGTCGAAAAGCTGTGTGTAGAGCATAGTAGCGATAAAGTTGAACGTGGTGTCGTTGTCGGGCAGCACGATGAACAGCGCCCGTTGCTCCAGCCCCATGCGCGGCAAGAACATTTCATCGCGCGAAGTCATCTCCGCAAACTTGCGGCTGTTGAACATATAGAGGTTGGCGGCTGCGGAGATAAGAATAGATTGCAGCGTCTTTTTCGCGCCAAGCATAAAAGATTTGAATTGCAGTACAGCCGGGTGCTGCGGGTCACGACGCTCCAGTTCACCGAACAGCATCATCAGGGGATTCTCGACCATTTCATTTTCACTTACTTGGCAATTCAGAATCATGTACATCAGTGTGGAAAAATTCTGCTCGCTGGCGGGCGCTTCATACATGAGATAGAGAATCAGCGCGGAGATCAGCAGCACTGAGGAATCATCCCAAAACTTGTCGCCGCCGCTGGGGGCATCCTTGGGCTTGGTATTGTTGACGATGGCGAATGCCAGCTTTATCGCATCTTCATCAGTTTCAAGATAGGCTATTGGATTGTAATGCCCTTGGAAATGAACAAGGTCAAGCACCGTTACATGGATACCTTTTGCTTCCATAATTCTGCCAAGGGTGCGTGTCAATTCCCCCTTGGGGTCGAGAAAAAGAAAAGAGCCAATCAGTTGCAGTGCATTGGGCTTTACATAGAATCGTGTCTTGCCGCTGCCCGAACCGCCAATCACGATAATGTTGAGATTGTGTTTATGAGCATGACTGTCGGTACTGAAGCGCACATTTTCTGTCAAAATGTAATTTTCTTTGGGGTCTTTTGTGTTTCGATATTTTAGGTTAAGTGTGTGGGCATTGCCCCACTTGGCCGTGCCGTGTTCTGCGCCGGGGTGTCGGTCTGCTTGGTCGAGCATATAGCAATAGACGGCCAACGGATAAAGCACCAGCACCGCCATCAGAAATTTAGGCGTGCTGGCGCACCACCGCAGCATGGACGGGTTGTTCAGAATCACGGACAGTGCAGCGGTGATTTCCGCCAGCCCCTGTGCCTGTTCCGTGGCCTGTGCCAGTGCTGCCGCGGCAAACAGCAACGGTATCAGCAACAGCCCATACAGGATAATTTCCGTGCGGCGGTCTTTGTTCGGGCGCATGGACTTCAGCGGGCCTCATCCCGCTGCGGCGCGCTCTGGCCGCGCTGCAAACCGAGTGCCTTTTCCACGGTGTCACCGATGGTGACAGCCATTTCCCGAATTTCCTCCAATGCCTTGCGTTCTTCTCCGGGTGGAATGTGGTCGCTCATCCTGTCCAACACAGCGGCAGCAGTATCAGGCATCGGCAGGGCAAACCGCCCGCAAAATTCAACCGATACCGCCATAGCGGTCTTGCGCATATAAGGCTCTTGGGCGATACCCGGCTCACACTGCTCTGCGGTTGCAATGACAATTTCGGCGGGCAGTCGTGCCAGCACTTCACGCTGCGGCATGGCCGTTGGGAACACAATCGCGTGTTGCTCGGCATCGTACCCGACAACGCCCTCATTTTGAAATATGATGTTGACCGGGGAAAGGCGCTCCAGTTCCTTGATGGCCTTGTCCATCTGCTCTGGCTTAATTTCAGGAATCGGATACGGCTTATTGCCGTAGGTCATGGACACATCGAAAATTGAGCCGACATTATAATAACCGTTGACGCGCACAAGCTGCGGGATGCCTTTTGCCCCTTTGTTTACGCGCCGCCCGAATTTATCCCAGTCTTTGGCGGTCAATACGGCCCGCGCTTGCGGCAGGGTTTGCAGCACAAGTGCTGCATTGCCGGATGTGATATGACTACCAAGCCGCCCCCTGCCGTACAGATAGTCGGCAAGGCGCTGGCCATCCTGCACAACTTCCTGCAATACTTTTTTCTGCGCGGCAATAGTGTCATTGCGTTCCTTTTGCTTTTGGAATTTCCACTCCTCGATGGGCAATCGCTGTTCGTACATTTATCGTTCCTCCTTCGCAGTAATATCCTGCACTTTTTCCTGCACCTGTTCTGCCTTCCGCGCTGCATTTTTCAGTGCCATAATTGTGGCCCGTACAGATGGGCGCGGGTCAATATCCAAAGGATTCTTCCCGCGCGTCAAGGAGTTGCTGTCGGATTGACGGCGGGTTGGGTCTTTTTTTCGGTCTGCCGTAGTGACCTTGGGAATGGCATATCCCAACTGCTCATAGATGCGGTTCAGTTTGGCGACATCTTCAGCTTTGAACATGACGTCAACTTTTTCGTTCTGTGCCTTATCCTTGATGACCGCGAATAAAACGCCGTACTGCTTGGCCAATTCCTTAAACTGTCCCACGTCTTTGCTTTGCAGGGCAATAATTTTTAGTTCCTTGCCCTCCCGCAACAGACGGTCAAGGCTGGTTTTGCCTTTCACTTTAGGATTTTCCTTGGCGTAGGCCAGCGATAAGGCCAGTGCGTTTTTAATGCCCAGCGCAGACAGCTTAATGGCTACTTCGGTAACCTGTAAGGCTTCCCGCACCATCTGATCGGCTGCTTCGCCTCCGTTGTTCATCCTGTTTCACCTCATTTCGTTCTTCCTGTGCGGCAAGTTCTGCTTGCCGTAGTTTTTCCTGCACCTCGGCAGCATCTGTTTCGATGTCGGAACAGATGTAAACCTCATGGCGCAGGGCTTTCATTTGCTGGGTCAGTGATTTGATTTTTTCTTCCCGCGCGGCACGTTCCGGCTCACGCTTTTGCCGATATAGAACTTTGCGCTGGCGGGCAAGCTGTTGGATTTGGACTTCTGCATTTTCCTTGTAGGCCAGCAGTTCATCCATAGTTTCAATATGGTTTTCCCATAGGAATTTTGTCTGCTGCTGGTATCGGCTGAACAGCAGAAAATCCTCACGCAGCAAAAAGTAGCAGCGCTTTGTGCTCTTGCCGTGGTAGGCTTTCCGCAGCAGGGCGCAGTAGTGATAGTAGCAAGCCATAAAGCCGGATGCATTCGGATACTGGCGCGCCAGCTTGCCGCGATACCGCGCTCGCCGCACAGTGGGCTGTAATTCTGTGGGCTGCCATTTCGGTTTTGCCGGGGCGTTTTCCTGCCGGTATTCCTGCTGCATTTCGGTGGGCATACGGTGCAGTTGGCGGTAATACTCCCGCAGCGCTGTCTCGGAAAAGCGCGGGTCGAGCCGGTCAATGCGGATATTTCGTTGAGCGTCTTTATGGCGCACCGCCATGTGTTCCACACGCGGGCCGTATTTGACCGTGTAGCCCATGTTCTGCAATTCCGTGATAAAGCCATCAAAGCTGTCGGCGGCAGCAATAGCCTGTTCCACATCTTTACGAACCATACCTCGGATGGTAGGCTTGCCGGCCTGACCGCTTAGCCACTCGTCATAAGATTTTCCCTTGCCGTCCGTTTCGATGACGGACAGCCGATTTTCTCGGCAAAGTTCATCCGATACCTGTCGGATTCCGTGGTAGTAGGTGTCAAAGTTGTTGCGGAACATTTTTCCATCCGCATAGGATACCGAATTGACGACTATATGATTGTGCAGGTGGCCTTTGTCCAAATGGGTGCTGACCGTACACTCAAACCGATCCGCAAGAAACCGCCGTGCAAATTCACAGCCAATCTCGTGTACTTGGTCGGGCGTGGCTTCACCGAGGCTGAAACTTTGTATGATGTGGTAGGCCAAAACTCCCTTATCCGTGGGTTGCTCCCACAATCGTTTGGTTAATTCCATGCTCATACAGGCTGTCTCCGGGTCACAATGAAAGCCTGTCACATACAGTTGATGCTCTGTCTTATCTTGGTTCTGCGTATAGGATAAGAGCCGCCTTAAATCATCATCAGCAAATTTTTCAGTTTTGTTTGGATTGCTGGTATAATCCAGACATCGTTGCAGATGATGCTTTACTGCTTTGATTTTTGTATAAGCTATTGGACCCCACCTCCCTTAATGTACCTCCATATTTGCTCCATGATTTGTTTTGCAGTCAGCAAGTCGGTATTACTTACTTTTCCGCTGGCGTTGGCAATGTGGGCAAGCTGGTTTAGATTGTTGCCAAGGGCTGCAATTTGGCGTGACATTTTTATGTAGTCGGCTGTCGGACGCTCCAGAAGTGGAGCGTCCATCAATACTTTGCGCAGCACTTGCTCTTGATTTAGCCCTGTGCTTTTACTTAAATACCGCAGTCGTTCCTGCTCGTCTTGATTGAGCCGTAGGAGTTTTTTATAGGTTCTTGCTTTCATAATTCACCATCCGATGCAGGGGTTTTAGGGGTATTCCCCTAACAAGTGGGCGATGTGATATCACATTGCCGTGCTTGCTCGTACTGTGCCATAGGCACAGTACGCCGCCTGCTGAAAATCACCACGGCAGCTGCAACCCCTTTCGGGTAGCATAGCGTTCGACCCGTCTGGCTAACCGAAACATATTTACCCGGTCACGCAAACTGTACTCGGTGGCTGTGACCTGTATGCCGCGCTGCATGAGCCGCTTGAAAAAGGAGTACAAGTGGCGCTCCTTGCCGCTGATCTGCCGCATACGGCAGATGTAAACGCGGTCAACTTTTCCACCCTTAATCTGCTGCATCATATCGCGGTAGCCGGGGCGCAGCAGCCAGCCGCCGCGCTTGTCAATGCTTCCACCGACAATATCACAGCCGTCATGCAGAGCCTGCATTGAGCAAACTTTATAGCTGTTCATTGTGCCATCGTAGTCGCCGGGAATTCGCGCGTACACCCACGCGCGGGGTCTTTTCTGTTCGTCCATTGTTCACCGTTCCTCATAAAAACTTAGTTGTTCGCCCTCCTGCAGAAAGCGTTCGTCTATCTCACGAAAAGTGCGCCGCCAACTAAAACGTTCGGTGGGTTTATTCGGCACGTCCTGTAATTCAAGCAAAAGCTGCCAGAGTTCGGGGTGGTATCTGTAGAGATGCCGCAGTTCGCTGATTGATGCGTTCGGGCAAAACCAACAACCCCCGCGTTTAGTGAAGTCATACAGCGGGGACAGCAGCTCCTCAGCTGCGCACATAGACCTCGCTTCGGGTTCGGCCACATGGTACTTGTCCAGCAAAGAAATCTGACCGGGCTTTAATCGTGCCAGTCGCTTGGGTTCATCTGCGGCGATGCCGATGTACTGCACCGTGTCCGGGGGCAATGCCTTCTGATATGCCTTGATCGGCGGCAGCTTGCAATCCCGCTGAATTGTACAGCGCCCACTCAGAGGGAATCCCGAAAGCATCCCCTTGGTTTTTCCTCGTGTGACAACATGGTAAAAGCAGGATAGATAGGTCTTTTCGGAGCGCAAAACCCGTGTCGGGATGCCGCGCTGTTCAAAATACGGGATTGCTGTTTCGTGGATAAATCGGTTGTGTTCGGGCAGCTCGCCGGATATTTTCTCGCTGAACATGACCTCGCAATACACAAGTTCGTCCAGCGGTTCACCATGCTGCAAGGCCAGCAGCGCGGTGGCGATACTGTCTTTTCCGAAACTGCAACTTAAAATGTGTTTTGCCATCTTCTCTCCTATAAAAATAGGGAGGGCCGCGCGGTCCTCCCCGTAAAAAAGTATATTTCATTTTCCGATTATTCCTTAGTCCTCGGTGTCCTCGTCATCATCGTCACGGGGCGCAATATCTTTGCGGCGGGCGCTCTTGTGGATCAGAACGGCCAGCCCTGCAAGAGAGATTCCCGCAATCGCCAGCAGCAGCCCCAACGGAGAATTATCGCCGGTCTTAGGAATTGTCAGCAGCGGCGTGGGGGTTGCAGTGGGTGCAGCGGGCGCTGGGGTCGTGTTCGGCGTGGGCTGCGGAGTATGGTCCGGGGTCGGCGTGTTGTCGGGGGTAGGTGTCGGTGTGTCCTCGCGGGCATCTTTCATTACCACGGTCTGCATCTCGCCGGTGGGCAGAACGGTAAAGTCGATACTTTCTGCAACCTTGTAGCCGTTGGGTGCGGTGATTTCCGTCAGTGTATAATCTCCTGCTGGCATCTTTTCCACATAATGTGGTTCGTTTGTGGAAATCCAACGGTCAATCTCGGTGCCGTCCTTGTCCTTGATAACCAGTTCTGCGCCGGGAAGTTCTTCGTTGGTGGTGATGTCTACCTTGGAAATTTTTACCTTGATGGTATCATCAAACATTTCAAAGGTCTGCACCTCACCGTTGGGCAGCACCTCAAACTCCATGCGCTCCGCAATGGCATAACCGTCCGGGGCAGTCACCTCGGTCAAGGTATACTTGCCAGCGGGCAGCTTCTCCATGTAGTGCGGTGCATCGGTAGAAATCCAGCGGTCAATTTCGCTGCCTTTTTCATCGGTAATGATAAGTTCCGCGCCGGGAAGTTCTTCATTGGTGGTAAGGTCTTTCTTGGAAATCTGCACCTTGGTAATATCATCCTGCATAATAACGGTCGCATCGTCCAGCAGTTTCCAGTCATCCCACTTCCAGAACAAAATGTTCTTGGTGGTCAGATAGTAAACTTCGCACTCCTCCAGATGATTGCCGTCCTCATCGGATTTCTGAATCAGGCGGAAAGTAATATCATTGGCCAGTGCGTACCCATCAGCGGCGCGGATCTCCGTCAGTGTGTAAGATTCACCGAAATGCAGCCCGGTCACGCGATGCGGCTCATCGGTGGACACCCATGTGGTTACGGTATTGCCGTCCATGTCCTTGATAGCAAGGGTGGCGCCGGGCAGTTCCTCATCGTTGGTAAGGTCACGTTTGCTTACCCACATTTCCGTAGGCTTGTTGGCACAGGTGTTATCCAGCACCATAATAGCTTGTCCATCATAGGTGAAAGTGACTTCCATCGGCTCCTCGTTGACGTAATAGCCGAGAGGGGCGCGGAGTTCCTTGACGATGTAATTACCGCTGTTGGTGGTGGCGTCCTTGCGGATGCTGCTGCCGTAATACTCGCCGCGAATAGGAATATCGCAGTCAAAATAGGTGTAGCCGTCTGCGCCAGTTTCGGGGCTGGTGGCGACCAGTTCGCCCGCTGCAAACAGCAGTTTGCCATCTGCGCTGTAAATATCATCAGCCGTGTACAGGTTGAACACTGCACTGGCAAGGTAATTGCCGGTTTCGGAGTCAACCTTGTATACGCCGACTTTGGCCTTTTCACGGTCATTGTGAAATTTTAAGGTCTGCTGCTCGGTGAAATCTGCGTTGGCATCCTTGCTGCGCACGACCTCAAAACTCTGGGAAGATGCAGCGCCGTCAGCCTTGGCAATGCTCGTGGCCATAACCACATCGTTCAGTTCGTTATCCCATGCAAAGGTGACATCATAGCTTTCAGTGGTGCCGATATAGCCGTAAGGCGGCTTGGTTTCCTCAATGTGGTAGCTGCCCAGCGGCAGGGTCACACTGACTTCGCCAATCGTGCCGTCATGGATTACGGACAGGAAATCGTAGGTGGCCTTGGTGCGGGCAGGGGCAAAGGCGGCAATGTCTGCGCTGCCGTCGCCGGTGGTGACTACGGCGACTACATCGCCCTTGGCATACCAGAGCGTGCGGTTGCCATAATTGTCGGTCTGCCGATCCTGCGTATAAATATCCTCGGCGGCGGTGATGGTGTATTCCGCACCGGCCAGCGGGCGGGTTTCATACACGAAATTGCCGTCCTCGGCCTCGCCGGTCATCCACGGGTCAAGTGCGCCAACTTCTGTTTTCCAGCCAGCTAAGACCTCGCCTGTTTTGCGGATCGTCAATTTGCCCAGCGTCTCATGGTTAGAGTAGTTTTCACCAATCACAAGGGTATCCATGCCGTTCTCGTTTTTGTCGCCGGTGGCTGCATAAATGCGGTCTGTGGTGATTTCAAAATCCACATAGTAGCTGCCATCGGCATCATCGGCAAGGACCCCGTTTTCGTACCCGGCAGAATCCAGCCATTCGTTGTAGAATCCGTTCGGGCCGGTGACTTCTACAATGCGATACTTGCCCAATGGCAGCTTTTCGGGCAAGGTCAGAATGCCCTCGCCGTTGGTATGAAAAGTGTTTACATCTTTTGTCAGATGGCCGTTGACAGTATCGGTCATTGTGACGAGCTTCGGGTTGCCGTTGCTGTCATAACGGTAATGCCCCTGCTCGTCCAGCCAGTAGATTTGGAAAGCGGTGTCGGGCAGCAGTACCGGTTTGCCGGTTTCCTCGTCAATTTTTGTGATGCGAAGATAAACTTCGATTTCCTCGTCCAGTACCGTAAATTTCTGATAACTGTCAGAGCCTGTCATTACGCTGTCCTTGGGGGTGGCCATAGCGCCCCACGGGTTGTTATCCTGTTCGGGGTCAACGGTGACAATAAAAGGCTCAGCTTGGAACAGGTCGTGCGGTACGGTGGTTTCCACGACCAGATAAGTGCCATAGGGCAAGCCCTGCACACGAATATTCCCGGTGTCATTGCTGAAGATTTCGGCAAGCTGGTATTCGTTGGCGCTGCCGGTGGGCTGCCAGCCATCGCCCTTACCGTTCTTGTTTTCTCCTGCGGCAGTCAGCGTTTTGTTGTACGCGTCAATTTCGTCAGCGTTGACCTCATAGGTCTTTGCGATGGCCTGCGTTTCCGCAGAAAAATCCCACTTCGGATGCTCGTTATCGTAGGTCTTATCAATGTAGGCATCCAAAATGCTTTGCAGGGTGTAGCTGCCGCTGCGGGTCTGCTCAAACTGCTTCAGTTTGGACAGGTCGGACACAAGGAAGAATGTAAAGCCCGCGCCCTCCAGTTCCAGTCCGTTGCTTTGGCCGCTGGAGGATACGATTTTACTGATTTCCACATTGCCTTTTGCTACTTGGTCTTGGCTCTCGGCCAGTGCATTGTCAGCATGGATGTGGTAATTGGCGCTGTAACTGGTCTTGTCGATCTGTTCACCGGCTGCCTGTCGGTTGTCGGCAAAGGTGGTCTTTTCTACATACCAACCCTCATCAGAATAGGAAGGCGTGATGTAGTAGTTATGCTCATCGACAAGATAGCCGTCTGCAAAGGACAGGTAATAGGCATCGTAAGTCCAAGAGCCATCCAACGCTTTACCTTTAGAGACTGTAGAAAACTGGTTCTTGTAAACCCAATCCGTGTACTGGCCGCTGCCGTTCTTGGCAAGCGCGGCGGTCTGCCCGGTGACTGCCTTGGTGCGGCTGTCCACGGTGGGATAGGTGCCGGAAACAGCAAGAGCGCCGTCACGCAGCGGGATAACCACGCCGGTGGAGCGCTCTACGACATAATATTTGCCGAGGTACAAATTGCTGAAGCACAGCCAGCCATTCTCGATTTTAGCGCTGGCTACAAGGTGGTCTTTTTTCAGAACGGGTAAATAATCAGACACCCACTGCCCGCTGTTGTCGCGGATTGTGGTGTGCCAGATGGGATTGCCGTCTGTATCCACAATTTTGGAGTAGTCCACCACGCCGGTCACACCATCGGGGTGCGTAATATCTTCGGCGGCGTAGAGGTCATACACCGCGCCGTCCAGCGCGGCATCGCCGTGAGCCTGCCCGCTGGCAAGGGCTGTGCCGTGGGCGGTGCTGCCGCCCACATACCGCACGGCATCAAGGTCAACCTTGGAGATGCTGATTTCGCCCAAGGTGCGGTCATTTTTCATAACGCCGTCTGTGGGCGTGATTGTGTAGCTGTCCTCATTGGCTGCCTTGCCGCTATTGTCGGTGTTATAAGTACGGCGGGGATCCTTGGCAGTGTCGTAAATAGTAACGGTGGTTTCTACGCCTGTACTGGTGACAAGTTTGGTGCCGCCTTTGTCGGTAGCGGCAATGTCGGCATTATAGTCAGCGTTGTCCAGCCAGATTACAGAATTGTCGCTGTCCTCGGTGATTTCGATATAGTAACCGCGCTTGCCCAGCGGAGTGTTGGCCATGCCGGGATGATTGATGTCTGTCCAATCGCCAAAATAGCCTTTGGGCGCTTTGCTTTCCACGATGATAAACTTGCCCGTATTACGCTGGGTGTAGTAAAGGGTATGCCGCATGGAATCCGTGGTCGCATAGGCTGCACTGTTGATGACCGCATAAGTGCCATCGCCTTGGCGCTGCACACTGTAAGTGTTGTAACCGCCGGTGGGCTGATATTTGCCGGTTACAACATCCCACTGGAAAATTTCATACTGCGCATCGGCAGCAATCTGATTGCCGGTTTCGCTGTCGGTTTTCTTGACGTTGACCTGCAAAGACCATTCATCATTTTTCATCTGATAAGCATTATTAGAGTTGGCCGGTACAGAAATTGTCTGCTTGCTGCCGTTGCTGCCCCAGTACATTTCAAAGCCATAGGGTACGCCGACTTCCTCATAGCGGAATTTGATGCTGGCCAGTTCTGCTTTGGCCGAAGCCATGGCGTTATCTACCATGCGCTGGGCTTCACCTTGCAATTCGGCAATGGCAGAATCGCGGGCGCTGTCGGCGGCTGCATCTGCTTCGTCCTGCGTGGTATAGGGGCCGACACGTCCGCTGCGGCTGTCGGTGGTTTTGCTTACGGAGTAGTGCAGCGTCCAACTTGCGGATGCAGCACCGCCATTGTTTTGATAATTGTCATCGTTGGTGTGGCCCGCAGTGGTGACGGTCTGTTTATCTGCGGGAGAAATATTCCATGTGCCGCCGTCAATGGTACCGCTTTTGGTGATGGGTTCAATCTCGATGGTCGCGCCGTCCACTTTCTCGGTGGTTTTGAACTGCACCTTGTCGGTGATGATACCGTAGTCAAAATCAAAGCTGCCGCTTGCGGTCTGCGCAGGGGCTTCCCAGTTGGCGTAAATTTCCTGCACGATGGGTTTGGGGTTCGGTTCATCATCGGAAATTTCGGGGCCAATCACGGCCACGGTCTGCCAGCCCGCACGGCCCGGCTGATAAATATAGGTATAGTAGCCGCGGGCGGATGCGTAGGCGTCTGTGCCCTCAAACAGCGCCTGCGCGGACCCCATAAGAATTTTGGCGGCGGTGCTGTCGGGGTAATTCTCGATAATCTGCATCTGCGCATCTGTATAGATCGTGCGGCAGAAATCCAGCAAACTCGGCGCTTCTGCGGAGAGTGCAACCGGAGGGAGCTCCTGCATACCGAGAGAAAGCTGGGTCAAACCGCCCCAAATTCTGAACTGGTTGCCGTAGTGGTCACCGGGTACATACTGGTCTGCGCCAACCATAGAAGTATCGACGTAAGTGTACGTTGGGCAGTTCTTGGGCTGGCCGTCTGCGCCTGGTGTGCAGCAGTACGCCTCGTCACCATTGAACCAAATCAGCCAAGTGCCGTTGACTTTGGCGACCTTGGTGATTTTGCCGTTTGTTACGTCGGGGATAGGGCGTTCGCCGTAGGCAGCAATACCGGCATCAGCAAACGGAGATGCCACCGTGTGTTCACGGTCAATCGTGACATTCAGTGTTTTGGTCTGCATATCGCCGTTCGGGTCGGTGTAGACAAGCTGTGCGGAAAAATCGTCTGCGGCCTGTACATACAAACCCATGACAGCGGCAGATGTTTCATAGTAGCTGCTGTGCAGCAAGGTGTCGGCATCAGCGGCGGGCGCGCCGTAGAAGTCCAGCACCGTCACGCCGTCCGGCAGGATAATGTCTGTGCTGCTGCCGTCTGCGGGATACTCCACCTGTGCCATAATGGGAACAACAGCATAATCCGCGCCGTCCAGCAGAGGCGCGGTCATGGTAAGACCGTCACTATCCAGCGCGTCGGCGGTCAGATAGCTGCCACTGATTTCTTCCAGCTGGCTTTCGGGCCATTCGGAAATGCCGATTTTGGTATGGCCGGTGGCAACAGGCAACCCCTCGCTGCCGATATAAGAGCCGATGGGCGCATCGGGCAAATCGGCGTACAGTTCCGCGCCGACAACGGCAGCGGAAATTTCTTCTTCAGCGGGCTGTTCTTCTGCCGTTTTGGGGGTGGCTTCTTCCTCCGCGCCGGGGTCGGGGCTGCTCTCATCGGCTTGGCCGTTGTCTGTTTCAGATGGCTCCGTCTGCTGTTCCATCTGCACAACTTCCTCGGTGGGCTGCGGTTCAGTTTCTTCCGCAAACGCCGCACCGGGCAGCATGGAGCAAAGCATTACCGCCGCTGCAATCAGCACGGTAACGCGATGCCGTAATTTGTAATGTGTTTCTTTCATAATGAAATCCTTTCACAAAACAGAGATTTTTTCACGAAAAAAAGCGCCTGTAAAATACAGACGCTGCGGTTATCTTTCGGGTGTACCGTGGGCGGGTTGGGCTTTGGCCTTTTCAAATTTTCGCACTTGATTCGTAAAGCCATCCAACACACAGGAGTGCGCTTGCAGACTTGCATAATAGCAAGCCCGGTCAAACCCACGCTCGTCCATGTCCTTGATAGGGCGCACAGAATTTGCCCATTCTTCGTTTGTGCGGGAAATGCGCCCATCGCCGTCGCGGATTTGAATGGCCGCTGCCAACACATATTTGGTGCGCTCCAAACCGTATTCCTCCACCACCTGCTTAACAGCACCGTCACCCAAGCGCATACCATCGTAGTGCAGCGCGATTGCGCCGTTGATTTCATCGCCGCAACGCTCGTTAAGGCGATAAGATTCCCGGTACTGCTGTACCTCGTTATGCTGGCGGGCATAGGTAATGGATTGTCGGTACACTTTGGGCGGATTCTGCTGCTGTTCTTTTTTCAGCAAGTCATCCGCGCGGTCCTCCACGCACTGCGCAACAATGCTCATGTAGTCAGTTTCCAACTTAGAGAAATCCTTGTAGACATCTGCCAGCGGTGCGGGAGATTTCAGCAGCTCCCGCACCTGTGCAGGGGTGAGGTTCATTTCTTCCGTTGCAAGAATAATGTCCTCGCGGACGCTGTACTCGTAGGCGTGACGTAAGATTTCTTCGGGTGGCTGTGCGGTCAGCCAGTCATAATACTTGTTCTGCTCCTGCCGCATTTTTTCGCAGAGCTGCTCCTGCGGGGTCATTCGACGCCCTCAAAAACCAAGGAATTGCTTTCGAGAATGTACTCCCAAAAGAAACGCTTCCCATCCGTGTCCGCATTGTTATAGCAGAACGCAATAAGTGCCGGGAACATGGCTGCCGCCGCGTCCTCGGAAACATTCGGCTTCTTCCCGCTGGCAGCACAGTGGTTCAGATACTCCACCAGTTCGCCCAGCGTGGTCGCGCCACTTTCTTTCAGAATCGGTGCGCACTCCTCCGGCCATTCCTGTTTGTCCAACGGCAGAATCAGCATTTCCTCGCTGATCGGGGCGCTGACCTCAATTTCTGTGTCCGGGCGCTGGCTGAAGCCGTCCAAGACTTCAAGGCAGCCCACCTCGTTCGCCTGTTCAAGCAGTGCGAGTGCCAAAACTTCAATAATACTATCGTAAGACATAAGTACCTCCCAATAGAAAAAGCGCCCACAAAAGTGGGCGCTTGGGTAAAATATTCAGTTATGAGAACACAGGCAAACTTCCGTTTGCTGCATCCGTTTTCAAAATGGTGATCCAGTTGCTTTTTCCGTAAAGGAATCGCACTATATGCACGGTCTGCGTGGCATCGTCCACCGTGTAGAACGCAAGGTAGTTCATAACGATGGTGAAGCGGATTCCCCACAAGGAAAGTAATTTATCGGCTACGACTTCAAATTTGTGCGGGAATTCTGCCAGCGCACCGATTTTTTCATCGGCTACATCCAACAGCTTGTCGGCGGCAGTTGGATTTTTCAGTACAAGGTCGA
>ENA-OZHU01001179-OZHU01001179.1-human-gut-metagenome-genome-assembly--contig:-NODE-1179-length-14433-cov-8.601683_pt1 | contig 14433 bp, 12 predicted proteins | sample MGYA00244054_ERZ653700 | MGnify/ENA primary metagenome ERZ653700 (study PRJEB26926, sample SAMN06165279) | human gut metagenome | biome: ENVO:00009003; feature: ENVO:2100002; material: ENVO:00002003...
TGTGTATAAGAGACAGTATTAATACTAATATAGCTGGTTTGAATAAATGTGAAAACGGAGGATGATTAAATGTCTGCAAAAACAAATGCCGAGGTGGTAATAGACGGAAAGGTTTACACACTGTCAGGATATGAGAATGAGGAATACTTACAGAAGGTTGCGGCATACATCAACAACAAGATTGCAGAGTTTGATGATATGGATGAGTATAAGCATCTTCCAGGCAATATGAAGAGCACACTTATCGAGCTCAATATTGCGGATGATTATTTCAAGGCAAAGGCACTTGTCGAAAAGCTCGAGGGTGATATAGAGAATAAGGATAAGGAAATATACGATTTAAAGCATGATTTAATTTCCAATCAGGTAAAGACCGAGAATGCTGAGGCAAGCATGAAGGAGCTTGAGGCACAAAACAAAGAGCTTTTACTCAACAAGGCGAGACTTGAGGCAACTCTTGAGGAGTCACTTCTTGATGGAAAAAAGCCTGTTAAAAAATCTGCACATGCTTCTAAAGGGGCAAATGACAGTAGCGATAAATAGCAATAAAAGGGGAACAGTTATCGTACACTGTTCCCTATTTTATTGCAGGTTTATATGATATCAAATGAGCATCTATATGAGGAAATATATGAGAAATAAAGATTTTGAACTTCTTGCACCGGCAGGCAACCTTGAGATATTTAAGGGCGTGATAGAAAGCGGCGCCGATGCTGTGTATGTGGGCGGAAGCATGTTTGGAGCCAGGGCATATGCCAATAATTTCACAGAGGAGGAGCTTTTAGAGGCAATTGATTTTGCGCATTTACGAGGAGTAAAGGTGTATCTGACGGTCAATACGCTGATTAAAAACAGTGAGTTTTCAAAGCTCTACGACTACCTGCTTCCATACTACAAAAGAGGGCTTGATGCAGTGATAGTGCAGGATATTGGAGTGGTGAAGGCTATCCATGAGTATTTTCCGTCAATGGAGATACATACGAGTACACAGATGACGGTAACGGGAGCAGACGGAGTGCGCTTTCTTTCGCAGTTTGGAGTGACGCGTGTGGTCATGGCAAGGGAGGTTTCTCTTGCCGAGATGAAGCGCATACATGAGGAAACAGGCATGGAGCTTGAAGCCTTTGTTCATGGAGCATTGTGCTATTCGTATTCCGGACAGTGCCTTTTTAGCAGCATTTTAGGTGGTAGAAGCGGAAACAGAGGCCGCTGTGCACAGCCGTGCAGACTGCCGTATACCGTGGAGGGCAAAAAGGATGAATACATTTTAAGCCTTAAGGATATGTGTGGTATAAAGGCTCTTGACAAGCTGCATGATGCAGGCGTTTATTCGCTCAAGATTGAGGGACGTATGAAGCAGCTTGAGTATGCATGCGGAGTGGTAAAATACTACAGAAGCTATATCGACAGTATGAAGCCAGTTACCGATGCTGATTATGACAGGATAAAGGCACTTGGAAACCGCTGCGGTTTCACAGACAGGTATTATTTCGACCACAATGGCTCTGATATGGTGACTTATGTGAAGCCTAATTTCGTTTCAAATGCTGCAGAGCCTTCGCCTGAAAAAAGAAAGCTCTCGATAGAGGGAGAGCTTGTTTTAAGAGAGGGCGAGCCCGGAAGCCTCACTGTAAAAAGAGGTGATGTGACATACAAAGCCTCAATAGAACCTGTCAGCGCCGCACTTAAGGCACCGCTTGATAAAAAGGCCGCTATCGACAGGATAAACAAAACCGGTGATACAGACTTTGAGTTTTCACATATTAAAGCTCAAATCGGAGAAAACGTCTTTGTGCCAAACGGAGCACTAAACAAGCTGCGTCGTGATGCAATTTCAGGGCTTTGTGATGAGCTGTTGAAAAAGTATTACAGGAATGATGCACGATACACTGATATGTCAAGACTTACAGCACTCCCTGAGCATGTCGTAAAAAGTGATGCAGTACATGATGAAGCTATAAATGATTACACCACCATATGCTCGTGTATGACACGTGCGCAGCTTGATACACTTATTGGCTATGAATGCTTTGACGTATTTTATCTGGATTTTGACATGTATGACAGGAAGACTCTGATACAGCAGTTTGCAGATGATGTGCAAAGCCTTACAAAGCGAAATAAAAAAGTGTATCTCATGCTGCCTACGATATTCAGGGCGGATTCATCGGATTATTTTGTATCTATCGCAAAAGAGCTTGATAAGGTAAGCTTCGAGGGCTTTGTTGTGAAAAATTACGAGGAGCTTTATCTGACAGAAAATCTGTTTGCAGATAAAAAAATTATTTTGGACCACAATATGTATACCTTTAATGATGTTTCAAAGAGTGCTTTTTTTGAGCACGGAGTAAGTGGTGATACAGTGCCGCTTGAGCTCAATTCAAAGGAGATTATGCATAGAAACAATATAGGCTCGCAGATGATAGTCTATGGCTATTATCCGCTTATGACAACCGCGAATTGTGTGCACAAAAACACAAAGGGCTGTGATAAAAAGCAAAAGCTTATATATTTAAATGACAGATACAATAAATCCTTTGCAGTTTGTAACAACTGTAAGGAGTGCTATAATACAATATATAATTCACTGCCTACCATGCTCATAAAGAACATATGTAAGCTTAAGGAGGCAGGTATCAGAAGTTTTAGATACAGCTTTACAATCGAGACTCCAAAGCAGATTAAGGCGGTTATGGATGATAAGGTAGCTGAATATACAAACGGACATTACAAAAGAGGAGTAGAATAACATGGTACATCTGATAGTACAGCTTTCCAAGTATATTATGATAATACTTTTTCTCATATATACTTTTTTATGCTTTCATTTATTCAAGTATCCCGACAAGCCGAAAAAGCAGAAGCATATATATAATCTGCAGAGATTTTATATGTTTCTGATTCATTTAGATGGTTTTTTGGTGCTCTTTGTCACGACAATGGATACAAAGATAATAGGATTTTATATAGCACAGCTTGTGCTTTTTGAATCAATTTATTTGATTTATCATAAGTTTTATAAGAATGCCTCAGAGCTTGTGCTAAACAACATGGTGATGATGCTTTGTATAAGCATGATTATTCTAACGAGAATTTCGTTTGACAAGGCATTAAGGCAGTTTGTTTTTGTACTTGCCGGAACGATATTTGCGTTTTTAATACCGCTTATCATGCAAAAAGGCACGATGTTTCGAAAACTGACATGGACATATGCCGGTGTGGGAATAGTTGGACTTTTGTCGGTGCTTGTGGTAGGAGTGGCGAGCAGAGGAGCAAAGCTTTCTTTGACATTTGGTCCTGTTTCGATTCAGCCGTCAGAGTTTGTAAAGATACTTTTTGTGTTTTTTATAGCATCCATGCTGTATAAATCAACTGATTTAAAGCAGCTTGCCATAACAAGCGGCGTATCGGCAGTGTTTGTGCTGATACTTGTTGCATCAAATGATCTAGGTGGAGCGCTTTTGTATTTCTTTACATATCTGGTCATGATTTATGTTGCGACAAAAAAGTTTTATATTTTTGCCGGAGGACTCGCGTTTGTGGGGCTTGGAATGTACGCAGGCTATCATCTGTTTTCACATGTGAAGAACAGAATTGTTGCATGGCTTGATCCTCTTTCTGTCATAGACAAGGCCGGCTATCAGGTGTGTCAGTCGCTCTTTGCCATAGGTACAGGCGGACTGTTTGGCTTTGGACTGGGGCAGGGACTGCCAAATAAGATACCTATTGTGTCTAAAGACTTTATCATAGCGGCTATCTCAGAGGAGATGGGCGGTATATTTGCTGTCTGCCTCATTATGGTTTGTGTCAGCTGCTTTCTTATGATATTTAATCTTTCCATGCAGATGAAGGATGCATTTTACAAGTATGTGGCGTTGGGACTTGGCAGTGTATATGCGCTTCAGGTGCTTTTAACTGTCGGCGGCTCAACCAAGTTTATACCGATGACCGGTGTGACACTGCCGCTTGTGAGCTACGGTGGCAGCTCGCTTCTATCTACGATGATTATTTTTGGAATGATACAGGGCATGTATATTATGCAGGCAGCCCCTGAAAAAAGGAGAAATATAGATGACAAGAGACGAAAGGACCATGAGACAAAAAACAGACAAAAGCAGACAGCTAAAGATCCGGGGGCGCAGGGAAGTCAGCAGAGAAGGAGAAAACCGGCAGCAGGCGGCAAAAACAGCACGAAGACACAGAAATAGAGAGTATGCGGTTGTTACATATTTTTTCCTTATAGTTTTTGTTGGATTGATAGGTTATTTCTTATATTTCCAGTTTGTAAAAAGCGACGAATTCATCAACAGTCCATACAATTCGCTGCAGGATCTTTTCTCTAAGAATGTAGTGAGGGGCGAGATACAGACTAAGGATGGACATGTCATAGCACGGACAAAGGTAGGCTCAGATGCGTCTGAGACAAGGGAATACCCTGACGGCAGAGTGTTTGCGCATGTGGCAGGCTTTGCCGTAAACGGTAAGGCAGGGCTTGAAAAGCAGGAAAATTTCTCATTGCTTCGCTCACATGAGTTTTTCCTTGACCAGATAGTAAATGATATAAGCGGCAAGAAAAATACCGGTGATAATGTCATAACCACACTGGATTACGAAGCACAGGCGGCTGCATACAATGCTCTTGGAGATTACGAAGGGGCTGTCATTGCAATTGAGCCTAAGACAGGAAAGATTGCAGTTATGGTGTCAAAGCCTGATTATGACCCAAACACCATAGCAAGTGACTGGGAGAGCGTAAACGGTGAGGGCAGCACTTCTCTTTACAACAGGGCAACACAGGGGCAGTATGCTCCGGGCTCAGTGTTTAAGATTTTTACAGCACTTGAGTATTACAACGAAAATCCGTCTACATACAACGACTACAGCTTTGATTGTGACGGCAGTATTACAAAGGATGGCTTTACAATCCACTGTGCCGGCAATAAATCACACGGACAGGAGGACTTAACAAAGTCGTTTGCAAAGTCATGTAACTCGTCCTTTTCCAATATAGGTCTTTTGGTGGACAACAATAAGCTTAATACCTTGTGTGACGATATGCTTTTCAACAAGAATCTGCCTATAGCCTTTGATTCAAAAAAGAGTAAGTTTGCACTGGATAACAATGCTTCGTCAGCTCTGACCATGCAGACCACGATAGGTCAGGGAAACACGCTTGTTTCACCGCTTCACATGTGCATGATTGCCGGTGCAATCTGCAATGATGGAAATCTGATGAGGCCATATCTGGTAGACCATACGGAAAATGCGAGCGGGGCGCTTGTGGAGCAGAATAAACCGGCTTCATACAAGCAGATTATGTCAAAGGATCAGGCAGCTTTTCTCCAGAATCTTATGGCAGCAGTGGTATCTGATGGAACAGGCGCAAAGCTAAGCGATCAGAGCTATGAGGCCTTTGGAAAGACCGGAACTGCCCAGGTATCAGATTCTACAGATCAGACCAATGCCTGGTTTGTGGGCTATGGAAAAAAGGACGGCTACAATGATCTGGCAATCGCAGTAGTTGTGGAGGATTCGGGTGCCGGAAGCACATATGCTGTGCCGGTGGCAAAAAAGGTATTTGATAAATATTTCAATGAATAGGCTTGTTGCACTTTTTTTAGAAGTAGGTTATACTTAAGTGTAATGACAGACGTTATCGTTCATATTTCGCTTGAACTGACAGATAGCGTTTAAACCACACTTGGAGGAATGGCAATGATAGAAGCAACGAGCTGTGGCGGTGTGGTAATCTTTCGTGGCAAAATATTACTCTTATACAAGAACTACAGGAACAGGTACGAGGGGTGGGTACTGCCCAAGGGAACTGTGGAATCTGATGAAGAGTACAAGGACACTGCAATCCGTGAAGTGAAAGAGGAGACTGGTGCCAGTGCAACGATAATCCAATACGTGGGTAAGAGCCACTATTCTTTTACCGTGCCACATGATACAGTGGAAAAGGATGTACACTGGTATCTTATGATGGGCGAAAGTTATTATAGTAAACCGCAAAGAGAAGAGTATTTCATGGATTCAGGGTTTTACAAGTATCACGAGGCATATCATCTGCTCAAGTTTGCAAATGAGAAGCAGATACTTGAGAAGGCTTACAATGAGTACCTGGATTTAAAGAAAAGCAACTTATGGGGGACACACAAGTATTATTAGTATTATTAAAAAGCAGTTTAAAAAACTGCTTTTTGAGGTTTTGGAATGAAATGGTATGAGGATTTATTTGTAGGAGAGTCTGTTACCGGAAAGATAAAGAAAATCAAGTGGAAGATAGAGCATAATGCCGGCATGCTTCACACATACATCATCACGTTTCCGTCAAATGAGGAAAATCTTTTGGATATCATTCCGACAAGAGAATTGCTGCAAAAGGGATATCCGAAGAAGAATCTGCACATAATCGCAGTAGCGGGTAATTATGATGAGGCACTTTTGCTGGCCTGTGATATTATTAAGGAGACATACGAAAATACAGGTAAAACAGATGTAAAGAGCTATTTAAAGAGCAAACGGAGGAAATAGATAGATGATATTTACGATTTTAAAGGTCATAGGCATCATACTCCTTGTAGTGCTTGCTCTTATACTTACAGCGCTGCTTTGCGTACTGTTTGTGCCGGTCAAGTACAGGGCTGTCGGAAGCTTTGACAATACAGACATAAGAGCAAAAGCACATGTGTCATGGCTTTTGCATTTGTTTGCACTGCATATAGAGTATGCGGATGAAACTGACGGATATATAAGGTTTGCTTTTGTGAAGAAGAAGCTGTTTGATAATTATGAGGCTTTGGATGATGACGATATGGATGAGGCAGCTAAAACTGAAACAGAAGATAAAGTCAGTGAAAACACCGGAGATGAGCATAAAATACCGGCAGATGAGTCAGAACACATCACAGATGAACAGGCAGAGGATGAATGCACAGCACGTACGCATAATGAGTACAGGTCAGTAACTGATGAGAATCAGCATATAAAACAACAAACAAAGCTCACACATCAAAAAAGGTATAAAAAGCCACACAAAAAGTCACATAAAAAGCAATTTAAAGATAGGTCAGATAAAATAAAAAACTGTATCTATAAGCTAAAAAGAGAATACAGTGATGAGAGAAATAAAGCTGCTTTTTTGCATCTGAAAAAAGAGCTTTTTATCATTCTTAAAAGAATATGCCCAAGGAGGCTTAAGCTTACAATGGTTTATTCAACCGGCTCGCCGGATACAACAGGTATTTCATTAGGTATTTTAGCATGTTTTCCTGTCGGCTATACAAACAGATGGCGGATCACACCCGATTTCGAGAGTGAAAATCCATATGCAAAGGGCAGCTTTGACATAAAGGGGCATGTGATAGTAATAAGTATTTTGGCGGCAACACTTAGAATTTTATTTGATAAAAACTGCCGCAGATTATATAATAGGATAAGCAGATAGGAGGAAGATATTATGGCAGATAATAGTTTCAATAACACAGTAGAGTCACTTTTCAAGGGGATGGACAGCTTTATCACTACAAAGACTGTAGTCGGTGATGCGATTCATATAGGGGATACAATCATACTTCCGCTTGTGGATGTGTCGTTTGGAGTGGCAGCAGGAGCATTTTCGGCAGAAAAGAAAAATAACGGAGCCGGCGGTATGGGCGGAAAGATTCAGCCAAGTGCAGTGCTCGTTATCCAGAATGGACAGACAAAGCTTGTCAATGTAAAGAATCAGGACGGTATGACCAAGATACTTGATATGGTGCCGGACATTGTAAGCCGTTTCTCAAAGGGGAAAAATGATGACCTTAATCTCGACGATGTAAAGGTAGACGAGGCAGAGGACGACAAGCAGGATTAATTTCATATATGAGAGCAAATAAAAAGGACATCCAAACGGATGTCCTTTAAAATTCAAAAGATTCAAAAATAAAGACTAAGCTCTCTCAACTTTGCCAGATCTTAAACATGAAGTACATACATATAACTTCTGTGGAACTCCATTGACCTTGCAAGAAACCTTCTTAATGTTTGACTTCCAAACATGATTTGATCTTCTATGAGAATGGCTGACATTATTTCCATAATGAACACCTTTTTCACAAATTGCACATTTTGCCATGATATTGCACCTCCTTGCATTTCACTAAGCTTACCATACTCTTAAGCTCACAACAAATGTATTCTATCAGATTAAAATAAAGAATGCAAGGATAAAATATAAAAATATTTGCTTTTTGTGAAAAAAAAGGTATAATAACATTAGCTACGTCACAATATGATGGAGGTATATATTATGAAGGGACAGATGGATACCCAATATGGACAAATTTTAATTGATACAGATGTTATTGCAACCTATGCAGGCTCTGTAGCTGTAGAGTGCTTTGGAATAGTAGGCATGGCAGCGGTCAACATGAAGGATGGTCTTGTAAAGCTTTTAAAGAGAGATTACCTGAACCATGGAATAAATGTAAAGGTAGATGAGAACAACGAAATTACCATTGATTTTCATGTAATAGTAGCGTATGGTATTTCAATCGGCACTGTTTCGGACAATCTTATCGAGACGGTTAAGTACAAGGTTGAGTCATTTACAGGAATGAAAATTGCAAAGATCAATATTTACGTTGAGGGCGTAAGGGTAATTGATTAAGGAGGACTACAAAAAGTGGAGATCACAAGCATTAATTCAAAGCTCCTTGCAAGGATGTTTCTTGCGGGAGCCAAGAATCTTGATTCAAAGAAAGACTGGATAAATGAGCTGAATGTATTCCCGGTACCGGATGGTGATACCGGAACAAATATGACAATGACAATCATGTCTGCGGCCAAGGAGGTCAGCTCGCTCACAAATCCTACCATGGCAGAGCTTGCAAAGGCTATTTCATCAGGCTCTTTAAGAGGCGCCAGAGGAAACTCGGGTGTTATCTTATCACAGCTTTTCAGAGGCTTCTGCAAGGTTATAAAGGAATACGATGAGATAGATGTCACTATTCTTTGTGAGGCATGCCAGAAGGCGGTTGAGACAGCTTACAAGGCAGTTATGAAGCCAAAGGAAGGAACTATCCTTACAGTGGCAAAGGGCGCAGCAGAAAAGGCTCTGGAGCTGTCAGACGAAACAGAGGATGTTGTCACATTTGTTGAAGAGGTTATAAAGCAGGCTGAGTATGTGCTTGACCAGACACCGGAGATGCTTCCTGTATTAAAGCAGGCAGGTGTTGTGGATTCGGGCGGACAGGGACTTGTTCAGGTATTAAAGGGAGCATATGATGCCCTTATCGGCAAGGAGATTGACTATACAATCGAGGGCGCACCAACAGGAGCAGCTCCTGCAAAGATTTCGGCTGAGACAGAGGCAGAGATTAAGTTTGGTTACTGCACGGAGTTTATTATTGTACTCAATGCGCCGATGTCAGACAATGAGGAGCACGCATACAAGGCATTCCTCGAGTCAATCGGTGACTCTATAGTCGTTGTAGCTGACGATGAGATCGTAAAGACTCACGTACATACAAACGACCCTGGACTTGCACTGCAGAAGGCACTTACCTTCGGTTCACTCAGCAAGATAAAGATCGACAATATGCGTGAGGAGCATCAGGAAAAGCTCATCAAGGATTCACAGAAGCTTGCAGCACAGCAGAAGGCTGAGGAAGAGGCTTATGAAGCTGCTCAGGCTGATGAAAAGACAAATAACATGCCTGCAAAGGAAATGGGCTTTGTATCTGTTTCAATCGGAGAAGGCATGAATGAAGTGTTTAGAGGCCTTGGAGTGGACTATCTCATAGAGGGTGGTCAGACCATGAACCCTAGCACAGAGGATATGCTCAACGCTATCGAGCATGTAAATGCTAAGACAGTATTTATCCTGCCAAACAACAAGAATATCATCATGGCTGCAAACCAGGCAGTAGACCTTGTTGAGGATAAACAGATTATTGTTATCCCTACAAAGACTATCCCACAGGGTATCACAGCGCTTGTAAATTATATCCCTGACCACAGTGCCGAGGAGAATAAAGAGCAGATGATGGCTGAGATAGAAAATGTCAAGACAGGACAGGTGACATATGCAGTCCGCGATACTGAGATTGACGGAAAAACCATCAAGCAGAACGACTTCATTGGAATCGGAGACAAGAGCATCCTTTCTGTTGGAACAGACTTAAGGGCTACCACACTTGAGATGGTAGATGCCATGGTAGATGAGGATTCAGCGATTGTCAGCATTTATTTCGGAAGTGATTCTGATGAGGACTCAGCTAATGAGCTTGCAGCAGCAATCGAAGAGAAATATCCTGATGTAGAGGTTGAGGTCAACGATGGCGGACAGCCAATCTACTATTATGTTATTTCTGTAGAGTAAAGCCTTTTAAAGAATATAAATGACATTTATTATATTTAGGAGCAAATATGGATATAGCTTCACCGATTACCGCGGTTAAGGGAATCGGGGAAAAAACACAAAAAGCATTTGCTAAAATGGGAGTATACACCGTTGGTGATATACTCCTTCATTTTCCCCGGGATTATGTAAAGTTTCCGGAAATAACGGATATTGATGAACTGAATAATGTAAACGTAAGCAGCACCTATGCCATCCATGCTGTGATTAAAAAGGCACCTGTAGTGAAAAATACAGCGAGAATGCAGATTACATTGCAGGATATCGGCTCGCCCGGGCATATGATACAGCTGGTATGGTACCGTATGCCATACCTTAAGGCACAGCTTGTGCAGGGGAGACATCTTATATTTTACGGACATATTAAGCCAAAGGGAGGCCGATATGTCATGGAGCAGCCTGTGGTGTATGAGGTGCAAAAGTACGAGGCTATACGCGATACACTGCAGCCTGTGTATTCCGTGACAAGCGGTGTGACAAACAATCTGATAGTGAAGACGATAAAGGAGACTCTGTCACATGATACACTGTTGTCAGATTATCTGCCTAAGGATATAAGGCACAGGTACGGCTTTTGCGAGTACAATTATGCCATGAAGCAGATACATTTCCCTGATGACTTTGACGCTCTTGTGGAGGCAAGAAGAAGGCTTGTTTTTGATGAGTTTTTTCTCTTTATCATGGGCATGCGGTATCAGAATAAAAAGCAGCAGAAGGACAAAAATGAGTTTGAGTTTACGGATGATGCTTTTATAGACGGACTGATTGATAAGCTTCCGTATGAGCTGACAGGCGCGCAGAAGAAGACAATAGATGAGATAAAGCAGGATATTAAAAGCCCTTATGTGATGCAGAGGCTTATTCAGGGTGACGTGGGCTCAGGAAAGACGATTGTTGCTTTTCTTCTTATGGCGTGGGCGTCAAAATGTGGCTATCAGTCTGCAATTATGGCTCCGACGGAGGTACTTGCAAACCAGCATTACGAGACGTTTTGCTCACTGGTCAGTCAGTTTGGACTTGACAGTCCTGTTGTGCTTCTTACCGGCTCCATGACGGCAAAGCAGAAAAGAGAAGCCTATGCACGCCTTGAAAACGAGAAAAATGCGCTTATTATAGGCACTCATGCGCTCATACAGGAGAAAGCTGATTTTTCCAATCTGTCGCTTGTTATCACAGATGAGCAGCACAGATTTGGAGTGAAGCAGAGGGAGAGCTTCTCGGATAAGGGAAGAAAGCCACATATACTTGTGATGAGTGCCACTCCGATACCGCGTACGTTAGCAATAATCATATACGGTGATATGGATATCTCTGTCATAAATGAGGTGCCGGCAAAGAGGCTTCCGATCAAGAACTGTGTGGTTGGCACGGCGTTCAGGCCAAAGGCCTACAGCTTCATCGAGGAGCAGGTGAGAGCCGGTCATCAGGCGTATGTTATATGTCCTCTTGTGGAGGAAACCGAAAACTCGGAAGGGGAAAATGTCACAGATTATGCAAATGTGCTTAAAGCGGCACTGCCAAAGGATATCACGGTAGATGTGCTTAACGGCAGGATGAAGAGCAAGGCAAAGGATGAGGTGATGCAGCGCTTTGCAAATAATGAGTCGCAGGTGCTTGTGTCCACAACAGTCGTGGAGGTTGGTGTAAATGTGCCCAATGCAACTGTCATGATGATAGAGAATGCAGACAGGTTTGGACTTGCACAGCTTCATCAGCTAAGAGGCCGTGTAGGCAGGGGGGATGCACAGTCGTATTGCATTTTCATCAATTCGTCAAATTCAAAGAAATCAAAAAAACGTCTGGAGATACTAAATAAATCAAATGATGGCTTTTATATAGCAAGTGAGGATTTAAAGCTCAGAGGTCCCGGGGATTTCTTTGGAATCAGGCAGAGTGGAGACCTTGCGTTTGCACTTGCGGATGTGTATCAGGACAGCGATGTGCTAAAGGAAGCATCTGAGATGGTGGATGAGGTGCTTGAGGCAGACCCGGCGCTTTGTACACCGGAAAACAGAATACTGAAAAAGAAAATGGATGAATTTGCAAAAGAACAATTAAAGAGAATGAATCTGTGATGAGCTTAAATGGCTAAAATAAAAGCTGATATCGCACGCATGACTATGCATGTGTATATCAGCTTTTTACTTTAAGCATTTTGGAATGGTTATGAAATAAGTATAATCTGCTTACTCAATCTGCCTGATATCGGATATGTCCGGGTGAATCGTGAGAGAATAGTTTGTGTAATACACGACAAAGCCGGCTGCGGCACCGTTTGGCTTTTTGACATTTTTCTTTTGCAGATAATCTATCTCTACCTTGTCGGCATTTTTGCCCTTTGAGTAGTAGCCTGCGAGCTTGCCGGCCTCCTCAAAGGTGCTGTCCGGCAGCTCTTTGTTTTCAGCTTTTACAATGACATGTGAGCCGGGCATGCCCTTGGCGTGGAACCACCAGTCGTTTCCGGTTGCCAGCTTGAAGGTGAGCTCATCGTTCTGGTAGTTGTTTTTGCCAACATACATATCAAAGCCGTCTGATGAGATATAGTGGAAGGGTTTGCTCTTTACCTTCTGTTTCTTTGAACCCTTTCCTTTTTTGATAAAACCATATTCTATCAGCTCATCCTTTATCTGGACGAGGTCGTCAGCACTTAAAGCGATATCCAGTGAATTCTGAATTGATTCGAGATGGTCTATCTGACCTTTTGTTTCAAGAATCAGCTCGTTCAATGCTTCGGCAGTACGTTTCATCTTTCCGTATTTGTCAAAGTATTTCTGCGCGTTCTCGGCAGGGGTTTTTGTGTTGTCGATAGGGATTTTGATGATTTTGTTGTCATCATAATAGTTTGTAGCTTCAAGAAACTTGTCGTCCGGTGTAAGTCCGTAGCCGAATGCGTTGATAAGCTCGCCGTACACCTTGTACTTTTCGCGTTTTTCGGAGTCCTTAAGCTGCTTCATCTGCAGGGAATATTTCTTCTGGTTTCGCTCCAGGAGGGTATTTACATGTTTTCTCAGGTCGGCTGACTTCTGGCGTATACGTGTATAGGTGTTTCTCTCAGAGTAGTAAAGCTCTAAAACCTCTGATATAGATTCATATTTTGTGACCGTTAAATCGCTATACTGAGTCAGCTCTATTGAAGAAAATTCCTTTGGTTCATTGCCGTCACGCACGATATTCGGCGTAAAACGATTATTTTTTATGTCTTCCATCATCCATGTGAAGTTGCTTCCCAGGTGCAAAAGCTCATCGTGTGAGTAGGCAGCTACCGGTGCGTCGGCGTCAAGGCCTGCCCTGTGAGCCAGCTCATTTGCCACAAGTGGGCTGATGCCGGAAAAGGATGAGTAGATAGCCTTTGAAACAGTAAGCGGCTTTGCTGATATAATATCCGCAAACTGCTTCGAATCTACAGTCAGAGGATTATATTTATCCTCCTGTGTAGCGGGGATGGTGTAGGCTCTGCCCGGAAGCACTTCACGCACAGAGCTTACGGATGCGGGAATACGCTTGGCGCTGTCTATTATCGTACCATCGGAGTCGGTAAAGATGATGTTTGAATATTTGCCCATCAGCTCGATAATAAGCACCTTGTGGCATAGATCGCCCATCTCGTTTAAGTGCTCGATTTCAAAGTTTATGATACGCTCCATGCCCGGCTGGTAAATCTTTGTGATGCGTCCGTTTGCTATATGCTTTCTTAAAACCATGCAAAATGTAGGGGCAGTGAGAGGGCTTACCTTATTTGTAGCTGTTAGGTAGATGAATGGAAGCGATGCACTTGCAGACATCGAAAGCCTGAACGAGCCGTTTGGTCCCTTTAGGGTAAGAAGCAGCTCATCTGCCTCAGGTTCTGCGATTTTACTGATTTTTGAGTTTAGTATCGTGCTGTTTAGCTCTGCAACTATATTTGAAATGACTATTCCGTCTAAAGCCATGATGTTCCTCCTTGTTTCCTGTAAATATTCTAAGTTGCTGAATATTTATAATCATGAATATTTACTGTCTCTTATACACATCTGACGCTGCCGACGACTTAA
>ENA-OZHU01001184-OZHU01001184.1-human-gut-metagenome-genome-assembly--contig:-NODE-1184-length-14393-cov-4.527270_pt1 | contig 14393 bp, 13 predicted proteins | sample MGYA00244054_ERZ653700 | MGnify/ENA primary metagenome ERZ653700 (study PRJEB26926, sample SAMN06165279) | human gut metagenome | biome: ENVO:00009003; feature: ENVO:2100002; material: ENVO:00002003...
ACAGTAATTATACTATATTTCCACCAAAATGTCAATAGCTTTCTGGCTCTTTTTTTGATTTTTCTGAGGAAATTTTCGCTTACTTTACAACCAGATTTACAAGCTTGTTAGGAACATAGATTTCCTTGACTATATTTTTGCCTTCCGTTGCCTTAACGATAGCTTCGTCAGCCTTAGCAAGTGCGATAACGTCGTCCTTAGCTGCGTCTGTAGGTATTGTGAGCTTGGATTTTACCTTGCCGTTTATTTGACAAACGATCTCGATAGTATCGTCCTTGCAGAGTGCTTCATCATATGTTACCCACTCCTGCTCGTCAAGAACTCCCTCGCAACCGATCATCTGATAAAGTTCTTCTGTAACATGAGGTGCAAAAGGATTGAGTATGATAAGAAGATCTCTGAACTCTTTCTTTGTGATAGAGCCAACGTTATATATCTCATTAAGAAGCGTCATCATTGCGGCAATAGCAGTATTGAACTTCATTGACTCGATATCATCGGATACCTTCTTGATAGTCTTGTGCATGAGCGATCTCAGCTTGTCGCTGTACTCGTCGCTGTCAACTACCTTATCCTGCAAAGCCCAAATTCTGTCCACAAATCTCTTACAGCCCTTAACACTGTTCTCGCTCCATGGAGCTGCCTTTTCATAGTCACCCATGAACAGAACATAAAGTCTGAGAACATCTGCACCGTATTCGTCAACAACATCGTTAGGGTCAACAACGTTTCCTCTTGACTTACTCATCTTCTCACCGTCAGGTCCAAGGATAAGACCCTGAGCTGTTCTTTTTGCATAAGGCTCTGAAGTTGGTACAAGACCGAGATCGTAGAGGAACTTGTGCCAGAAACGTGAATAGATCATATGACGTGTAACGTGCTCCATACCACCGTTATACCAATCAACAGGCATCCAATATTTCAGTGCTTCCTGTGAAGCAAACTCATCATTGTTGTTAGGATCGCAATAACGCAGGAAGTACCATGAAGAACCAGCCCACTGTGGCATTGTATCTGTTTCTCTCTTTGCGTCACAGCCACACTTAGGACATTTGCAGTGTACGAAAGAGTCTATCTTAGCCAGAGGGCTTTCGCCGTCTGTACCAGGCTCAAAGTTCTCTACCGGTGGCAATTTAAGTGGAAGCTCATCATATGGCACAGCGACCATTCCGCAGTGAGGGCAATGTACTATCGGGATAGGCTCGCCCCAATATCTCTGACGATTGAAAGCCCAGTCTTTCATCTTATACTGAACGCCCTTTTCACCGCAGCCCAGTTTTTCAAGAACAGTAAGCATCTTTTCAATAGCTTCTTTTTTGTTTGTTATGCCGTTAAGCTCACCTGAGTTGACCATTTCGCCGTCGCCTGTGTAGGCTTCCTTAGAAATGTCGCCGCCCTTGATGACTTCGATTATGTCAATGCCGAACTTCTTTGCAAAATCATAGTCCCTTGTATCGTGAGCAGGCACAGCCATTATAGCGCCTGTGCCGTATCCCATCATAACATAGTCTGAGATGTAGATAGGTATCTCTTTGCCTGTGATAGGATTGATAGCTGTCAGACCGTCTATCTTAACGCCTGTTTTATCCTTAACGAGCTGAGTTCTCTCAAATTCGCTCTTCTTTGCACACTCTGTCTTATAAGCGTCAAGGTCAGCAATGTTTGCAATACTATTTCTGTATTTCTGGATGATAGGATGTTCAGGAGCGATTACCATGAATGTAACGCCGTAAAGCGTGTCAGGACGTGTAGTGTAGATCTTGAGCTGCTCGTCCTGCTCTTTGATCTTGAAGTTTACAAATGCACCTGTTGATTTTCCTATCCAATTCTGCTGCTGGAGTTTGATATTAGGCAGATAGTCAACTTCTTCAAGTCCCTGAAGAAGCTTGTCAGCATATTCTGTGATCCTAAGATACCATACTTCTTTAGTTTTCTGAACTATTTCGCTGTGGCAAACATCGCAGTGACCGCCCTGTGAATCCTCATTTGAAAGAACGACCTTACAGCTTGGGCAATAATTTACAAGGGTCTTATCTCTGAATACAAGACCATTCTCAAACATTTTAAGGAATATCCACTGTGTCCACTTATAGTAGTTTTCGTCGGTCGTATCAATAACTCTTGACCAATCGAATGAAAAACCTACTCTTTTGAGCTGCCCCGTGAACTTCTTGATATTGTCGTCTGTTACCTTTCTTGGGTGAACACCTGTTTTGATAGCTGTGTTCTCTGTAGGCAGACCGTAAGCGTCAAAGCCTATAGGGAAAAGAACATTATAGCCCTGCATACGTCTTTTACGGCTTACAACTTCTAGACCAGAATATGCCTTGATATGTCCAACGTGCATACCGTGACCTGACGGATAAGGAAACTCTACAAGTCCATAAAATTTCTTCTTCGAAAAGTCATTGCTTGCCTCAAAAGTCTTATGCTCGTCCCAGTATTTCTGCCATTTGCTTTCTATGGCCGAAAAATTGTATTCTTTCATCTTTATCAATCCTTTGTTAAATTATAATTGTCAAAATTAATCCTGTGGCTCGTCTGGTAAGAACTGCTTTACGTCGATATCCTTGCCGTCAGACCATAGTCTTTCAAGATTGTAATGATCTCTTGTTTCCTTATAGAAAACATGAACTATGATATCACCGTAATCAAGTACGACCCAAGTTGCACCCTGATAGCCCTCTGTTCTGTTGGGTTCAATGCCAAGCTGGCTCATTTTAAACTCAACTTCCTCCGCAAGAGCCTTTGTCTGAGTGCTTGAAGTACCATTTGCTATAACAAAATAATCCGCAACTATAGTCAGGTCACCAATCTCTATTACCCTGATGTCCTCTGCTCTTTTTGAATCAAGAGCTTTAACAATAGTTGACAGCTTTTCATTCTGTGAAATATTATCCATAAAAATCTCCTTTATTTTGAATTATCGGCAAAATCATTATATGCTTCAAGTGTGGAAACAGGGATAGTATTACCCTTTTCCACTGAGTCTTTTATTGAGAATTTCAAAGCCTCAAACATAGCTTTCTCCAAGCTTTGTTCGGCATACTTTCTCATTTTCTTTACGTCTTTATAATCCCTGTCCGCAGAAATAAGGTCTGCAAGATATACTATCTGGCTAAGCTTGGGCATATTGCCACAGGCAACTGTATGATAGCGTATAGCTGAGATTATCTCAGGATCATGAATATCAAAAAGCGTCTGCACAAGCTCTGCCCCTGCAATACCGTGAAACAGCGGAACAGCCTTTTTCTCTATATCGCACACATCAAGTGAAGATTTAGAAACTATAGCCGCAAGCTCCAATGCTGGTATCTCTTTTGCAACATCATGCAAAAGTCCTGCAATATAAGCCTTGTCTGCGTCAGCACCATATCTTTTTGCAAGCTCCACAGCGGAATTTGCCACGTTCATAGAGTGTGTGTATCTCTTTTTTGATAAATGTTCTTTTAGGTATGCTTTATAAATGCCTATTGTTTTTTTATCTGCCACTTAGAAAACCTCGGTTATACAAATTTTTGTCCACTATATATTGTACAACATTTTCACTCAAATAGCAAGAGCAATCAACATTTTTTTTGAGCATTTGACGTATCTCAGTTGAAGACACCTCAAATGGGTCAGTTTTTACTATGATTATCTCTCCACCCTCGGCTTTGAGCTGTTTGGCTTTCACCTCTATGTGGACAATGTCCTCATGCGAGCGTGCAACGCAGATAAGTGCCGAAAGTGATAATATCTCCTTATACTGATACCATTCTTCAAATGAAAGCAACATATCACTGCCCATTATAAAAAACAGCTTATCATGTGGATATATCTCTTTTAGATGTCTGAGTGTTATCACTGAATAGCTTTTGCCCTCTTGCTTAAGTTCCCAATCGGATATTTCCACACATGGGATATCTGCAAAAGCAAGTCTGCACATATTCAACCTATCCTCAGAGGAAGCTAAGTCCTCCGCTTGCTTATGTGGAGGTATTCTGTCAGGCATGACGATCGTCTTGTCAAGGCCCGCCTGCTCCGCTACGCTTTTAAGGCAATTTAAATGCCCTAAGTGAACAGGATTGAACGTACCGCCGAAAACACCTATTTTCATTACTTTGACTTTAATTTTATAACAGGCTGCTTCTCATTACGTTTATAAAGTACCGCCTTTGAGCCTATTACCTGAACGACTTCAGCAGATATCTTTTCAGCGATCTCCTCTGCGGCTTCCCTTGCGGTGTACATTGAGTTGTCAAGCACCTTTATTTTTACAAGCTCGTGAACTCTCAGATAATCGTCTATCTGTGCCACCTGAGCGTCATTAACTCCGCCCTTGCCTATCTGAAAAGCAGGCTGTATAAGCGAAGCCATACCTTTGAGTTCTGCTCTTTGTTTAGTTGTAATCATAATATAAATCCTTTCAGTTTACTGCTTTGTGAGCTGTTCAAGCAAAGCTTTCAGTGCGTTTGCTCTATGGGAAACGGTATTCTTTGTTTCTGAGTCCACCTGAGCAAAGCTCTTGTTCCCATACATGAAAATAGGGTCATAGCCGAAGCCGTTTTCGCCAACAGGCTCGTGAGCTATCTTACCGAATACTTTTCCCTCAACGGCTATCTCTTCACCGTCTGCTTTGATAAAGTGTATTGTACAGGTAAAGTGTGCTCCCCTTTTATCATCGGGTATTTCTTTCATTTTTTTAAGCACAAGAGCGGTACGCTCATCATCAGTTTTGAGTCCGCCATATCTTGCTGAATATACTCCAGGCTCACCATCCAGGGCGTCTATCTCAAGACCGCTGTCGTCTGCAAGTACAGCACAGCCGCAAAGCTTGAATGCAGCTCTTGCTTTTAGTGCAGAGTTTTCAGCAAAAGTAGTGCCTGTTTCCTCAACATCAAGTATCAGACCTGCCTCTGATTGCGAGAACACCTCATAACCAAGCGGCTCAAGAATCTGTTTATATTCTCTTATCTTGCCTTTATTGTTGCTTGCAATAACAAGTTTCATTTTTTCTCCTTTAGCTGTGTATATAAGTTACCTTGTTTTTCTTTAATTTTTCACGGCATTTCATTGCTTTGTCTTTGAAAATTGTACCGATACAGTCCTCATTGAAAACAACTTTCATTCCACATTCAATAGCACCTATTGCAGTGTTGATAACGGAGATACCACCATCAACACCTACAAATTCTATCTCTTTCACATTTCTTGCTCTCATAAAATCTTCAAGAGCAACGTTTGAAAAAGCATCGGGCTTGCTTTTGGAATAAATATTTTTGGATACAACTTTCAGCTTTGCTGGAAAGCTAGCCGCAGGTGTTCCCTCTTTGGGCATTCCTCCACCCAAAAGTCCCTTTTTGTAGCTGACGATATAAAAGACCTCCTCAGCTTTATAAGCAGAGATACGCTTGTTTATAGCGTCGATAAGTGCGTCGGCATCATATGAGTATGTGGTTTTATCTCTGCCCCTTCCTACATACATTTCCTGCATATCAACTACAAACAAAACCTTATCCATAAAAAAATTCCCCCTGATTTTATACTTTTAAGTGTCTAATCCAATATTCTATTATTCAAACAGTGCTTCAACAAAATCTCTTGCTGAAAACGGCTGTATGTCGTCTATTTTTTCTCCTACTGTAACAAGCTTTACAGGCACTTGCAGATCGTCGGTTATGCTGATAATTATTCCACCCTTGGCTGTGCCGTCAAGCTTGGTAAGAATAATACCCGTTATATCAGCTACTTCGTTGAACTGTCTTGCCTGATTAACTGCGTTCTGTCCCGTTGTAGCGTCAAGCGCAAGCAGGACTTCGAGAGCGCAGCCCTCAGCCTGCTGGTGAACTATACGGGATATCTTTTTCAGCTCGTCCATAAGGTTTTTCTTATTGTGAAGACGACCTGCGGTATCGCATATAACAACGTCAGCCTGTCTTGCCTTAGCCGCCGCCAGTGCGTCAAATACCACGGAAGCAGGGTCTGAACCTTCGTTGTGCTTGATTATGTCTACCCCTGCACGCTCTGTCCACACTTCGAGCTGGTCAATAGCAGCCGCTCTGAAAGTATCAGCCGCCGCAACGATAACCTTTTTGCCTTGTTTGTGAAGCTGATAAGCAAGTTTGCCGATAGTTGTTGTTTTGCCAACACCGTTTACACCGATAACCAGTATAACTGACGGTGTTGTTGACATATCGAGCTTCTGATCCTCACCGAGCATTTCTGTGATTATCTCTTTAAGCATATCCTTGATTTTTTCAGGTTCTTTAACGCCCTCCTGCTTGACTTTCTGTCTGAGCTTATCGCATATTTTTTCAGAAGTTGTAACACCGATATCGCAGAGGATAAGCGTTTCTTCAAGCTCCTCAAAAAGATCTTCATCTATTTTGCTGAATGAATGGAGCAGACTTTCTATTCTGCCCATCATTGAGTCTTTAGTCTTTTTAAGACCATTTTTCAGCTTTTCAAAAAATCCCATTTCTTCACTCCTATTCAAGTTTCATTTGACGTGTTTCCGAAACGTCCATTTTAAGAAGCTTGGAAACACCCTTTTCTTGCATCGTTACGCCATACAGAACGTCAGCTTCTTCCATTGTTCCACGTCTGTGAGTAATGGTGATAAACTGTGTTTTATCTGTAAGGTGGTGCAGATATTGTGCATATTTACTTACGTTCACATCATCAAGCGCCGCTTCTATCTCATCGAGAAGACAGAAAGGTGATGGCGAAATTTTCAGGATTGCAAAATAAATTGCAATAGCCACCAGAGCCTGCTCTCCGCCTGAAAGGGACATAAGGTTTGTTATGACCTTGCCTGGCGGCTGAACGTTTATCTCAATACCACATTCAAGGACATTGTTTGGATCTGTGAGAATAAGCTCGCACTGACCACCACCGAAAAGCTCGGTGAAAATTTTCTTGAAGTTCGCATTTATGCGCTCAAAGCTGTCGGTGAACATATTCTTCATATTTTCTGTCAGATCCTCGATAAGTTTTTCAAGTTCTGTTTTTGACGTATTTACGTCATTAAGCTGACCTGTGAGAAATTCGTGTCGCTGTGACACTTCTGCATATTCCTCTATAGCTCCAAGGTTTACGCTTCCAAGATTTCTTATCTTTCCACGAAGTTCGTTGAGTCGCCTGTTAGCTACCGTTATATCCACAATATCCTCGGCTATCTCTGCAGCGTCGCTTCTGGTAAGCTCATAATCGTCCCAAAGCTGTGCCACAAGCTTATCAAAGCCTGCAGTAACAGATTTTTTCTGTTCCTCCGCTCTTGTAAGCTGACCTGAAAGTGTTTCCTTCTCGTCCATTTTGTGCTTCTGCTTGGTGCGAAGTTTGTTTGCTGCATTGTCAAGTTCAATATGCTCACGCTGAGCCTGCTCCGCCATTTTCTGTGCGGCGGCTATCTTTTCGTCAGCACCGCTGAGTTCCTGTTTGGTTTGAAAAATAAGCTCTTTCTTCTCGGCTATTTTCTTTTCACACTCGGAGATATTATCGTTCAACTTGCCGCTGTCAGTATCACTGTCGCCGACAGTTTCTTCAAGCTGTGATATTGAAAGCTTGCAGGCATCAAGGTCTTTGGATAACTCTGCCGCCATTATCTTCATTTGCGAAAGCTCTTCGCTGAGCTGTTCACGCTTATTTTTAAGTTCTGCCTGCTCGTTCTGAGAGTCGGCAAGCTTGGCTTCATTATCTGATATCTCAGCTTCAATTTCTGAAAGTTCTGTCTGAGCCTTGTCGATATCTCCGCTTACTAACTTGTATTTATTTTTCAGCGTTTCGATAAATGTTTCTATCTCATCAAGCTTGTTTTCATAGTCAGAATAATACTCTGAAACACGCTTTATTTCCATTTCAAAACGGAGTATATCGCTGTTTACCTGTGAAAGCTTTTCCCTTAGTCCCTCGGTATCAGCGGTGTATTTTGAAACCTCTTGATTTAGCTTCTCAACCTGCTGTTTAAGCTCTGTAAAGGAGTTTTCAAGTGCTGTTTTCTTTTTAGCAAGTGCTTCCGCTTCATTTTTTCTTGTAAGCAGACCTGTCTGTTTGGAAACGCTTCCTCCTGTGAATGAGCCGCCCGCGTTTATCACCTGTCCATCCAGGGTAACGATGCGGAATTTATAGCCATATTTCTTTGCGATAAGGGTTGCACTATCAATATCCTCTGCTATACATATCCTGCCTAAAAGGCTGTTGATTACGCCCTCAAACTGGCTGTCATACTTAACAAGCTCACAGCCTAGAGCCACAAAGCCGTCCTCATTTTCAAGTTGCGGCATATTTAGCCTGTTTCCTCGAACTGATGTAACAGGCAGAAATGTTGCACGGCCTGCTCTGTTCTCTTTCAGAAGCCTGATACCTCTCTTAGCAGAGTCCTCATTGTTTACGACAATGTTCTGAAGTGCCCCACCCAACGCAGTTTCAATGGCTACAGAATATTTTGTTTCAACAGATATAAGCTGAGAAACAGTACCGCAAATGCCGCTTATCCTACCCTGCTGTGAGGCTTTCATTATGTGCTTTACGCTGAACTGAAAGCCCTCCATGGAGTTTTCAAGGTCGGCTATAGTCTTTATCCTGTTCTCAACGTCACGGAGTTGTATTTCCGTATCTGTGAGATTTTTGCGACATTCTGAAAGCTTTGTGTTTCTAGTTTCAAGAAGCTTTGCAAGTCCGCTCATGCGGTTTGTAAGCTCCTGCTTGTTTTCGTCAGCTTTGCCTTTTGATTCACGCAGTTCCTTTAATTCCTTTGAAGAAAGTTTTGAATGTTCTTCAAGCTGTTTTTTTCTTTCAAGAGAATTTTCAATCTGCTCATTAATATCCGAAAGGTTGTTTTTAGCATTTTCAAGTCTGAATGAAACTTCCGACTTTTTCATGTAAAGCTCATTTATAAAGCTTCCAGCTTCACTTACCGACTTGTCAGATAATGCAGTTTTATCAATAAGCTCAGAAAGCTCTTTTTCCTTACAATCTACAGCTTCCTGCTGCTTTGCTTTTTTCTCGTCGAGTTCTTCAAGCTCCTGTCTGCGTGTTTTCAGCTCAGCCTCAAGATAGTATTTTGATGAGTTGGACTCACTTATCTGCTCTTTAAGCTTCAAAATATTATCTTCAAGGTGAGAAATATCATTCTCATATACTGCGATCTTTGACAGTGCCTGAGAGTTTTCAAGCTCCACCTGATGTATCTGATTTTTGTAGCTGTCAGCAAGCTCAGATTTTTCAGCGCTCTTTGCAAAGCTGTCATTTATATCATCTTCAATGCTTTCAAGCTCCTGCGTGATGACCTCGTACTCTTTTTTTACAGAAGAAAGCTTCTCCTCATAACCTGCTATTTGGCTCATATACTCGTTGATCTTATGCACCCATACGGAGACTTCCAGCTTTCTCTTTTCTTCATCAAGGACTCTGAACTTCTCCGCCTTTTCAGCCTGCGCTTTAAGAGGACCTATTCGTCCTTCTATCTCTCCCATGATGTCATTGATACGAGAGAGATTATCCTCAGCCGCCGCAAGCTTTTTTTCGGCTTCTTTTTTCTTTGAACGGAATTTTGAAATGCCTGCCGCTTCTTCAAATATCTCACGGCGGTCATTGGATTTTCCGTTTACGATATCTGCTATCCTGCCCTGACCGATTATCGAATAACCGTCTCTGCCAAGACCGGTGTCCATAAACAGTTCCACGATATCCTTTAAATTTACTTCTTTACCGTTTATCATGTAAAAGCTGTCACCATTGCGGTAAAGCTTTCGTGATACTGACACGGTGTCGCTGTCATATTCAAGTGCACCGTCCTCGTTGTCTATGGTGATAGTTACCTGAGCAAAAGGCGCTTTTGGTCTAGTTTGAGTGCCGTGAAAAATAACGCCTGCCATTTTTTCACCTCTCAGGGCTTTGGAAGATTGCTCGCCCATTACCCAGCGCATAGCGTCACCGATATTACTCTTGCCTGAGCCGTTAGGACCGACAACTGCGGTGATACCCTTATTGAATTTCAGCTCTATTTTATCTGGAAAAGACTTAAAGCCCTGCAATTCAAGTGATTTAAGATACATTATTTTTCACCACCCCTCATCATGATTTCGTTTATCTTTATTTTATCGCTGCCCTCGTGACCTACAATTTTTATATTGACACCAAGATCTTTGAAATATTCTATATTAGCTTTTTTCTGACCTATTGCCTTGCTTATCTGCCTTTTTGGTACAGATATCACAACGGAAGCTATATCGCTTATATTGCCATGCTTTCCAAGCTCCTCTGCTATAAGCCTGCGGTAATTTCTGCCTTCGCAAAGTTCACGGAATGCAGGGTGATAAAATCCGCCCAACATTTGCTCCTCCACGACCTCGCTTGCGTGCAAACCAAGCTTTATAACATCTATACCAAGTTTATCGGCTTCTGTAAGAAGATAAGAACAGATTTTCACTACCTCGTCAAAGTCCATAGGCTTATATTCGCCACTTTTGTAAAGCTCGCCGAGCCTTGTACCATTAAGGATAACAACGGGATAAATACGTACTGTTTTAGGAGACAGCACCGCTATCTTCGACCAAGTTTCCAGCTCAGTTTCACGGTTGCTTTTATAAAGTCCTATCATCATTTGCAGACCAAGGTCAAAGCAACCATAGCTTTTTATAAGCTTTGCAGCGTTTTCGACGTCCTGAACAGTATGTCCACGCTCGTTGGCTTCAAGAACAACATCAGACATAGACTGTGCGCCAAGCTCGATAGCCGTAACGTGATTATCTCTGAGAATGTCAAGTATCTCAGTGCTGATATAGTCAGGTCTGGTGGATATCCTGATACCCTTGAATTTGTCGTTGCCTATAAACTCCTGCGCTGCACCAAGAAGCTCGAGCATATAATCTCTCGGCACTGCTGTAAAGCTACCACCGAAAAAGGCTATCTCTGTCTGTGAAACGTCCTTGACTTCGTTCATTGCCTGTGTGCAGATACGTTTAACATCATCAGCGTGCGGTATCTTCTCTGTACCAGTTATGGTGCGCTGATTGCAGAACGCACACATATGCGGACAGCCTATATGCGGCACGAAGACAGATATATTACTGTGCCCCATAGCCCATTAGTTCCAATGCTTCTTTAGCCGCCAACTGTTCAGCGGTCTTTTTCGATCTGCCTGTACCCTCGCCGATAACATTCGTATTCAAAAGTACCTGAACAGTAAAATTCTTATTATGGTCAGGACCTGACTCGCCTTTAAGGTGATATTCTATTCTCTCCTCAGGATTTTTCTGGATTATCTCCTGAAGAATAGTCTTGTAATCATGGAAAACAACTCCATCAGGCGTGATATTTTCAGGTATGAATGAAAGTATATATTTAGAAACAGGCTCGATACCACCGTCAAGATAAATTGCAGCGATAACTGCTTCAAAAGCGTCTGAAATAATTGACGGTCTTTCTCTGCCACCTGTTATCTCCTCGCCTTTGCCAAGGAAAATATACTTTCCAAGCTCTATTTTCTTTGAGAACTCAAACAGTGCTTTTTCGCACACAAGTGAAGCTCTCATTTTTGTCAGCTCGCCCTCAGGCATATGCTTGTAATGCTCGAAAATGTGATCTGACACAACTATAGAAAGCACTGAATCTCCAAGAAATTCAAGCCTTTCATTGCTGTTTCTTGCCTTCTTGTTTTCATTTGCAAATGATGAATGGGAAAGAGCTTCGTAAAGGAGCTTTTCGTCTTTGAATTGATAACCTATTCTTTCCTGAAACTCTTTAAGAGCCTTTTGCTCGTCCATTATAACATCTCCTGTTTGCTTTTCAACTGCTCGATAGCAGTTGTGATCTCGTCTATCACATTAGTTTCAGTAAATTGTTTTGCTTGTCTGATAGCGTTATAGAATGCTCTTGCATTTGATGAGCCATGTGCCTTGATAACAGGCTTTGCAGTACCAAGTAGAGGCGCTCCGCCATACTCAGAGTAGTCTACCTTTTTCTTGAATTCTTTAACGTTCTTCATTACCATAAGAGCAGCGATCTTTGACTTTGTATCCTTAGTCAGAAGCGTTTTAAGCTCCCCTGAGAAGAATTTTGCCATGCCCTCGTAAAGCTTGAGCATAAGGTTTCCGCAGAAGCCGTCAGCCACGCATACGTCACAATCGCCCATAGGAAGCTGTCTTGCTTCGATATTTCCAACAAAGTTTACAGGTGCGTTTTTCAACTGCTTGTAAGTTTCAAGCTCCAGCTCTCTGCCCTTTGACTCCTCTGCACCAATATTTGCAAGACCTACTCTTGGTGACTCAACACCAAGTATCTTGTTCATATAAGCCGAACCCATTATTCCAAACTGAGTAAGCATTTCAGGGCGGCAGTCTGCGTTTGCACCGCTGTCAAGAAGCATCGTAGGCGTCGTTGCCGTAGGAAGTATTGTTGCAAGAGCTGGTCTTTTGATGCCCTTTATTCTCTTTACGATAAACGTTGCTCCAACTACAAGTGCGCCTGTTGAGCCAGCTGAAACGAAAGCGTCGCCCTCGCCGTCTGCAAGCATTTTCATGCCCACAGCCATTGAACAATCCTTCTTGCCCTTGATTACTTCTGTAGGCTCTTCACATATCTCGATAACAGTATCAGCATGCTTGATATGTAAAGCTGTGATATCAAGTCCGTTTTCCTGTGCACATTTTTTTATTTTTTCTTCATCACCAACAAGAGTAACGTCAACACCGAAATCTTTCTGTGCGTCAATTGAACCTTTTATTACTTCGAGAGGTGCGTTATCTCCGCCGAAAGCGTCAATTACTATGTTCATAACATTCTCCTTAAAATTCATCAATAGCCTTGTCAAGGTCTGCAAGACCCCTTTCAGCTATCATCTTATATTTCAGTTTCTTATCTCTTATACGTTCAGGCAGCTCAGGAAGGATACCCATATTACATCCCATAGGCTGGAACTTCTCCACAGTAGGATCGCTTATATACTTTGAAAGTGCACCCAGCATTGTGGTATCAGGCAAGGTAACCGCAGGCTTGCCCTGCAAACGTCTTGCCATGCTCAACCCTGCAAAAATTCCGCTTGCCGCCGATTCGATATATCCCTCAACGCCTGTCATTTGACCTGCAAAATAAAGGTTTTCTCTATCTCGCATATTAAACTGCGGATTTAAGAGCTTAGGCGAATTGATGAAAGTGTTTCTATGCATAACTCCATAGCGTATAAATTCTGCATTTTCAAGTCCTGTGATAAGAGAAAATACTCTTTTCTGCTCACCAAATTTAAGGTTTGTCTGAAAGCCCACAAGGTTATACAGACTTCCCTCTGCGTTCTCTGCACGAAGCTGAACGACGGCATAAGGTCTATTGCCTGTTCGTGGATCTATCAAACCTACAGGTTTCAGCGGACCGAAGCGCATTGTGTCCTCTCCTCTTTTGGCAAGGACCTCAACCGGCATACAGCCTTCATACACCTTGAACCCGTCCTTAGAAAAATGCTCCTTATCAAAATCATGGAGCGGAGCGGATTCCGCATTAATAAGTTCATTATAGAACCTGAGATATTCTTCCTTATTCATAGGGCAGTTTATATAATCAGCCTCGCCCTTGCCATATCTCGATGCAAAAAACACCTTATCCTTATCAAGACTTTCATATGTGACGATAGGTGCGGCGGCATCATGAAAATACAGATAATCACCGCATATTTTGCCGATACTCTCTGCAAGCCCATCGCTTGTAAGAGGACCTGTTGCGATTATAACATCGCCATCAGGTATATCTGTGACTTCTTCCTCAATAACAGTGATGTGAGGATTTTCCATTATCTTTGCCGTGACCATATCGGAAAACTTTTTCCTGTCAACAGCAAGTGCTCCGCCTGCTGATACCTTAGTTTCAGCTGCACATTCCATTGTGACAGAGCCAAGCCTGCGCATTTCCTCTTTTAGCATACCTGCGGCTGAATCTATTCTGTCCGCTTTCAATGAATTTGAGCAGACAAGCTCTGCAAAGCCCTTATATTTATGGGCAGGCGTAAACTTTTTCGGCTTCATTTCATAAAGCTCAACGTCTATCCCTGCTTGGGCTAACTGCCACGCAGCTTCGCAGCCCGCAAGTCCTGCACCTATTACCTTAACCGCCATTAGATAAATTCCTTTCATATCCGCAATCAGGCTTATGGCAAATGAGTATTCCGTTCTTTCCGCCTTTCTGGAAAAGCGTACTGCCACACTTAGGGCATTTCTCTTCGGTAGGAACGTCCCAAGTCATGAACTTACACTCAGGATTGTCCTCACAGCCGTAATATTTCTTGCCCTTTTTAGACTTTTTGAGAAGCACTTTCTTTCCGCAGTAAGGGCAAATTCCGCCTGTTTCCTGAACTATTTTCTTGGTATTCTTGCACTCAGGAAAACCTGAGCAAGCCATAAATTTGCCATATCTGCCTCTGTCTC
>ENA-OZHU01001187-OZHU01001187.1-human-gut-metagenome-genome-assembly--contig:-NODE-1187-length-14354-cov-5.024407_pt1 | contig 14354 bp, 13 predicted proteins | sample MGYA00244054_ERZ653700 | MGnify/ENA primary metagenome ERZ653700 (study PRJEB26926, sample SAMN06165279) | human gut metagenome | biome: ENVO:00009003; feature: ENVO:2100002; material: ENVO:00002003...
GCAGCGTCAGATGTGTATAAGAGACAGCTTCTTCACCGGCCACCATTCGGGGTGACATTCCCACAGTTCAGGGTGGTATTCAAAGAACGGCCATATAATTTTCCCGTCCTTTACCTCTAACACCGTGCAAAAGCGGTGCTCATTAACGCCATACCATTCCTGCGGATTTTCTGGATTTTCCATATTCAAACAATTCATTTCTCCCAGCTCCTTTCACTTGCTAATATTCATTATTCGGGATTCGCAAGCGCCTGCAAGTGTTTTCGCAAAAATTTTTGAAAATAAAAAAACACAGGTTATCCTCGTAGTGGTGGCATCACCAATACGGGGTAACCTGTGTTCTCTGGTTCGCTGCTCAAATTGTTGTGTTTTGGGTGCTCTTTTCCGCTTTCCCTCTTTTGTCCTAATCTGCCGTAATTTTCCCTATTCTGCCCTAACTCGGCACTTCCTCGGTGCTACTTGAGCAGAACTTGAGCAAGCGCCAAAATCAGCACAAAAAGAAAACCGCCTAGGCTGCCATAAAAGGCTTACCTAAGCGGTTTTTCTTTGGTGCACCATCGGGGACTCGAACCCAGGACCCACTGATTAAGAGATATGGTATCCTTGTTCCCTATCTTTCCACAACTTTGCAAATCGTTGATTTTACGCGATTTTAATAGGATAATTTAGGGCTTTGCTCCCCCTCGTGCCTTAATTTGCCCTATCTTTCCGCGTCATACTTGAGCAGAACTTGAGCAAGATTCCTTGAGCATATTCTCCAAACTTGCTTGTACTCGTCCAATCGCTTCCATCTGGGTGCTATCAAATACCTTGGCATAGATGTTCAGCGTTGTCGAAACATTCGCATGGCGCAGAATCGTCTGCACCGTTTTGGGGTCTGCGTGTGTCCGAATCAACAGCGTTGCACACAGGTGCCGCAGCGAGTGTACCGTGACATGCGGCAAGCCGTTGCGTTCCGTCAGCTTATCCAGCCATTCATTGATTGTGCTCGGATTTAGCGGCGTGCCATCATCTCCAACGAACAGACATTCCCACTCGCCGCGCCATGCGTCACCATACATTGCCTTGTGCTCGTTCCACCACTGGCGGTATTCCGCAAGAACTTCTGCCAGCATAGGCGACAACGGCAAGTCCGCTTTGCTTTCCTTGGTTTTCAGTTTGCCAAGAATAAGCCCCTCGCCACTCTTTTCTTTGAGCTGCTGCGCCACATGTACAATGCCCTTGCCTAAATCCACGCTGCTCCACGTCAAGCCACACAGTTCACCCTTGCGCAATCCCAGATAAATCAGAATCAGCAGCGCCGTTTTGACGCGAATATCCTTCTCGCGCATGACGGCGCGAATGAAACGAGCGCTTTCTTCCTCGGAAAACACATAGATTTCCGCGTCAATTTTCGGCGCACGAACGGCGTCAATCGGGTTATCGGTCAGCAGCTTGTGCTTTTCCGCGTAGTGGCAGACCGCGCGCAAAAAGCGATGCACGCCATTGATGGTCGTGCTGGAATAGGGTGATTTCCGCACTTCCAGCTTGAACGCTTTATCCACAGCGCATTGCAGCACCTTTGCCATTTTATCCGCACTTTCCAGCGATACGCGGCAGCCCTTGCAGGCAATCTGCACCGTGTCAATGCACAAGCCCGCCTTTTCCGCAAGTACCTTGTAGGTCATGCCCTTTTCTTTGCGGATTTTATCAAGCTCCGTTGCCGTCACACAGTACGTCCGCTTGGCGTCCGGTTCCCGCATGTCGGCATAGATACGCTCGATTTGATAGGCTTTCAGTGCCGAAATCGGCATATTGCCGATATCGTCCTCCACAACGCGCAGCATATACTCGTACCACTCTTTTGTCTTGTACTCCATTTCCGTGTTGCGAATATACTCGCGCGCCACATCGGACAGCTTCGTTCTGGCATCAAGCGCAGCGCGTCCCTGCTTCACTTCGTTTTCAAAAATTACCGCCTGCCGTTTTGCTTCTTTTTCAGCGGCCTTTGCGGTCATCCCTGCGGGCGGCTGCCACGTTTTGGAGCGTGTCCGCTGTTTTCCATCGGCGCTCTGGCTCAAGAACACCCGGAACTGGTATACCGTTGTTCCTTCGCTTTTCGTGCGTTTTGTAATATTCATGTTATTCTCCTAATAATAAGCGCCCGTCCTGACACCAGAACGGGCGCTGCGTAAATTATGCGCTGACAGTCAGATAGTCCATCAGATTCTGCCAAGATACCAAAATTTTACGCCCGGTGCGGACGGCAGGGAGCTTCTGCTCCTCTACCCAACGGCGCAGGGTCTTTTCCCCCACGGGAATGCCCTCCTCCCGGCAGCGCGCGGCAGTGTTGCGGATGGTTGCAATATCAGCGTATTTCTTGTTGGTGTTTTTCATGGTAGATACCTCCTAATATAGATAGTGAGATACCACCACATCGCAGCGGCTGTGCCCCATCTGCTGGGATACCGCCAGTAAGATACCTTTATCGTAGGCTTGCCCTTTGCGTTCCGCTCTGCAATAGTACATGTTCCCCGTTGCTGTACCCCGTTCCGCAAAATAGCGGTACAGGTCTTGCGCGTACTGTGCTCGCAGATAATGCAGCGGCATATCCTTGGGCAGCGCCGTCAGCGGCAGCAGGTATTTGCTATTGCTGGGCTTTGCACTGTACTTGGCGAAGATTTTCCGCACACGGTCTGCATAGTCGGGCAGTACAAGCGCGTCGCGCTCTTTTCCACCCTTCTCACGCAGGTGCACACGCAGGTTTCCTTCCGTATCTGTTCGCAAACCGTCCGCCGTCAAGCCCCGCAAGCCGCCCCGCCGGGCACCACAAGCACGCGCCAATAAGCGGGCGTCCTCGTGGTGTTCGGCGTGGTAGCGGTCATTGCTTGCGCTTAGTGTTCTCCCCCGCGTTATGTCGGCGCGGTGGCGTATTGGCAGATTTTCGACCCCGAACAGGTCTTGATAGGGCTGCGCATACACGGCGCACAGTGCATAGACCCTTGTGCGTATCGTCCACGCTGACAGGTTCCGTGCTCTCATGTCCGCGTAATAGGCTGGCAAGTGTTCCTTGCATTCAGCAAGATTGCGGCAGCCATATTGCTCGGCAATCCTGCACAGCGCTGTCTTGGCTTGTCTTGCATAGGTCGTTAGCGATGTGGTAGCGTATAGCCCCGTGATGGTCTTGTACGCGGTATGGTTATCCTGCGCTACTTTGCGCGCTGCCTGTTTGTCTTTGTGCTTGCTCTGGCCGCGTTTATCACGCAGTGCCAGTGCCTCGTGCACCTCATGGGTCAGGCGCTTTTGCACACGATGGGAAATCATACCGGGTACACCTCATTTTTCGCGGGGGCTAAGGCTACCCACCACTCTTGACCGTATCACCCCACGGCACGGGCCTGTAAGGTAAGGACAAGCCAAGGACGATTAAGCGCTCGTCCAAGGAAAGCGCGCCCGAATTTACCGGGCAAACCATGCTGTATCTGCTGCCTTATAAAGCAGACACTGCTATTTGCAAAGAGCCTGCGCAATGCGCCTGCTCGTTATAGGGTGTGCACCAGCATTTTGTACTCCTGGGCTGTCGGGCTGCAATATTTCTTTTTGGTCGCCGCGCACCGCGCCAGCGTACTGGCGGCGGCGCTGTGGGCAGACCCGATTGCAAGCTCCAATGTTACGGGGTACGGTATCGCCGCAAGGCGGTGCCGTATTTCTGTGATTTTGCGCCTGCTGCCCTTGGGCGGGCATTCCTGCCGTAAAGCTGCAAGCGCTGTCGGGCTATCCATACATAACATGGCTTCATCCATGCCGTGCAGGTAGCACAACCCCTGCACGGCCAGTTTGACCGCCTGCAAGGATAACCCCTTGTTTGTTTTTACTTTCTGGGCCATGGCTTTCACCAACCGCCCGTTTTCATCTATCACCACATATGCGGTTGCTGCTGCCCCCGTTATGCGGTCCTGATATTCACCAACGTACACCCGGCAGGTCATGCTTTTGCCACCGCCTGCCGCTTATAATTTTTTCGCTGGACGTTTTGTTTGCGCGCCAGTATTTCATCTGCTTCTTGCTCCGCTGCCGCCGCAGCAGCTCTGACTGCGGCAAGCATTGTTGTTACTTCCTGTTCCGTTAATTCCATCTGCTCAATGTGGTAATATTCGCCGCAGGAGCAGATATGCCCTTCTGCATCCCGTTCCCCTAAAGTGCAAGTAATCGAGAACATCGCTCGATGCTCCGCCGTTGGTGTTACCAACAGCGTCCGCACATAGCCATAACCATCTTTGCGGTATCCCTTTTCCGCACACTTTTCAGGGCTGATAATATCTACCGCGGTCAGTGTTACATTTCCTTGTGGTACATCCTGTTCCATTGCCATCAATCGGTCATTTTTAACTTTGCAGCATAATTTTTTAACCTTATCTCCATCTGCAATATGCTGCAATCTAATCATCACCGCCCCTGCAAGATAGGCAGGCAGCACATATAGTGTGCTATCATTGCGGCTGACAGTAAAGATGGGCTTTGCGTGGGGTGCGGCCTGTGACTGTTTGTAGTTCGTTTTCATTGTTTTTGCTCCTTACGTTTGTTATTATTTTTATGAAATAAAAAAGCGCAAGCCAAACAGACGCACATTTCGGTGCGTTTATTCAGCCTGCGCTTTTATACCGCAGGGTACACCTTGCACAGAGTATGGCAAGGCATAGTTGTATCAATAAATTTGGTGGTTATGCCTTTACAGCATAATTGTTAATCGTTCGGCTTGCGCCGTTTATGTTATCTATCTACATTTTTTATTGTATGCTGTTCGCACAGCCCGTCAAGGATAATATCAAAAAAATTTTATTTTTTTATCCATTATTTTTTCATCCTATCATCGCAGTAAATCAAAAAATGGCTGTCTGATATCAGACAGCCACTTCACTTTTTTCAAAAAATTCCAGCTATATTTTAACTGATAATAATTCCTATACAGCAACGAAGAGTTAGAGGCAATCGCCTTCAGGAGGACATGCATTGTCGGTGGGAGTGGAAATTACAGGGCCACCCCATTCCCAACCATCGCTGCCATTAGGCTTGTTTTCCGTACTGCCGCTATCCCCACCGCTCGGCTGAGACGGCTCCGGATTACTGGGCTGCGCGGGCTCAGGGTTACTAGGCTGTGCCGGTGCCGGGTCAGGCTGCGCCGGAGCCGGAGCAGCAGGCTCCGGATTGCTGGGCTGTACCGGCGTAGTGGGAGCGGACGGCGTAACTGGCGCGGTCGGTGTAACAGGTGCCGGGTAGGAAGGCGTCACAGCAGAACTGTTGCTGGAACCGTTCTTGGTATAGGTCTTGTTGCTGGTCGTGACCTTCTTCGGCTGTTCAACCGTCACTTCGTAGTTGGCACTCTCCTCACCGGCAGTTGCGGTGATGGTTGCATTCCCGGAGGAAACGGCAGTTACCTTCCCATTGGAATCGACGGTAGCGACCTTCTCGTTGCTGGACGACCACTCGATGGTAGTTTCGGCGGCAACCTCTTCGGGAGCAACCGTCGCCTTAATGGTGTGAGAGTTACCGACCGTCAACTTGCCTTCGTTGGAATCGAGCGTGATGCTTTCAACCTCATAGAATGCTTTCACATGAGTCGTCTTCTCGGTGACCTTTTCGCCATCCTGCATGAGGGTCGTGGTGATGTCGCATTCACCAGGCTGCAAGACCTGAACCCTGCCGTCTTTATCGACGGTGGCCACCGCCTCATCAGTAGAAGCGTAACTCACCTTCACGTCGGTGGCATCAGCCGGGCTTACAGTTGCCTCGACAGTGGTTTCATTTCCATCGTTGAGCTTGACGTCAAGGTTGTCGGGAACGGTGATGTCTTTCGCGGCCACTTTAACCGTAACCTTGCAGACAGCACTCATCTCAGAATCCGTGACGCTTGCAGTGATGTCAGCTTCACCTGCAGAGACAGCAACCACCATGCCAGTCGCATCAACAGTCGCGACGCTCTCATCGGAAGAAGTCCATTCGACCGTCAGCTTACTTGCTGCTTTAGCGAGCTTTTCGTCAGTTTCAGCACTTTCACCGGTTGCAGCAGTCTCAGGAGTTACGGCCGGAGCATCGTCGGTGCCGTACACAACAGGCAGGGTAATACTTTCACCCTTCTCCACCATCGCAGACTCCGGAACCGCGATGTTCGTGATTTTCACGCCGCACCCTACCAGGCTGAGCGCCATCGCAGCGGCTGCTACCACTGCTAAAATGATAGTCTTACGTTTCATATCTTACACTCCAAAAATAGCGGTAGGTTGCCCAACCGCTATTTGGATTAGTCAATTTTACAGCAACGAAGAGTTAGCACCCTCCAGCATCAATTTCTTCCTGAGTACAATCGTTATCAGTAGGAGCCGAGTTCACTGGTCCCCCCCAACGGTCGTAACCTTCGCCGTACTTATCTCCAGAATTGCTGGAATCGCCAGAACCGCCATTATCGCCACCACTCGGCTGTTCCGGCTGAGGGTCAGGTGCTGGGGCGGGGGCAGGCTCACTCGGCTGAGCAGGTGCCGGATTACTCGGAGCAGTTACTGCTCCGCTGTTCGAGCTGTTGCCTGCGTTGGAGGAGCTACCAGCGTATCCAGAGTTACTCTTGCTGGAGGTCTTGGTGCTTGCGGGAGCGACTACCTTTTTAGCCTGCACAGTTACTGCATACGTTGCATTTGCATCGGGATTGCTGTCGCTTACAGCAGTGATTGTTGCAGTGCCAGGAGCAACGGCCGTAATCTTACCTTCAGAGTCAACAGTTGCAATTGCCTCATCGCTGGAGGACCAAGTCACAGAGGCATTGGTTGCCGTATCGGGAGTGACAGTTGCGGTAACAGTCACAGTATTACCTACCGTGAGCACGCCCTCTGTCTTATCGAGAGTAACACTTTCCACGTTCGTGGTAACTGTAACTTTGGTCTCGGCTTTCAGGTCCTCAGGAACAACGCCGAACGCAGAATCCATTGCTGCCAGGTCTTCAGGCATCGTGGCCACGCTGTCGTCAGTTTCTTCAGAATCTGCTGCTTCCACTGCAACAGCACTCAGTTCCGAGGCATCAGCGTCTTTGGCATCCGCAACGACATAGGTCGTGATGGTGCATTCGCCGTTGGCCACCGCAGTCACCTTACCGGTTTCATCGACGGTAGCAACAGATTCGTCACTGGACTCGTATGCGAGCTTGACATCAGTTGCGTCTGCGGGAACCAGCTTAGCGTCCAGGTCCTTGGTGTTCTCGCCATTGGTGACGAGGTCAATAGACTCAGGTGCCGCGACACCGGTGGGAGTGACGACAACTTTGATGTGAGTGCTCGCGGCGATGTCGGCGTCCTTTACGGAAGCCGTAACGTTCGCCTCACCGGCCGCCACTGCAGTAACAGTACCGGTCTCATCAACCGTTGCAACACTCTCATCGGAAGAAGTCCATTCGACCGTCAGTTTACTTGCTGCTTTAGCGAGCTTTTCGTCAGTTTCAGCGCTTTCACCGGTTGCAGCAGTCTCAGGAGTTACGGCGGGTGCTTCGTCGGTGCCGTACACAACAGGCAGGGCAATACTTTCACCCTTCTCCACCATCGCAGACTCCGGAACCGCGATGTTCGTGATTTTCACGCCGCACCCTACCAGGCTGAGCGCCATCGCAGCGGCTGCTACCACTGCTAAAATGATAGTCTTACGTTTCATATTCAATTCTCCTTTACATCCCGGCGTCTAGTGCCGGAGCCACATAAACTAATAGGTTCGACGTCAGCCCTACGCAGCTTTGGATTTCGTCATCGACGAGGCTGTGGACTCTTTTGCCGCCTATCCTTCTGTACAATTGCATAATACCATCTATGTGGTAATCACACAATACGAACCCCGAAAAGTTCACAGATTGTTAATGCGGTCTATCGAATACCTTTATTTTACCGACAGTGTTTTGCATTGTCAATTCCATGGTTAACAAAAAGCAACAAATACTTTTATTGATTATGACGAAATAAAACAACGTCCGATATAATACCAAATAAATCCATAGAGGTTCATAGAGGGACGGTTCTTCATGCAAAAAAGAAAGCGTACAGACCGGTATAGCCTATACGCTGTTATAATGATAGAAATGTAATTGTATTAGATTATTTCCGTCCTGCCTTACGAACAGGGTGCATCACTCGCATTTCAAACTTTCAAGGAAAGAAATTGCTTCTTGTACAGTAGAAAACGTTCTGCAATTCTTACACAGCCAGAGATTGCGCTCGTCTGTATCCTCCAGACCGGGCATTCCTTCTTTTAAGAGATTCTGCAATACGATTCCTGCATTCTTCACTGCCGTGGGATAATGTTGGGCAATGCGTGCCGTAGCGATATAGTTCCCCTTCTTGTAAGTAGGTTCTTCTTTTATGACTTGTCGCAGCATTTGTTCTTTTTCTGGAACGGTCAATACCGGAGGGGCAAACAACCTGTAATGAAGCATCAACCAATACTCGATGCATCCAGTTGTCATTAGCAGACGAACTCTAATCTGTGGCTTTTTCCGAAGACGTCGCAAACGCTTGATGATTTCCAGTCGTTTGCTCAAGTTATCTACATCTTTTTCTTCTACATCAAAGAAAAACCAAATCTCATCAAACACATCTGAATAATCCCGGTATTTAGGGTCTTTCTTAAAGCGATTATCTGCTTCCTCAAACAAGCCGGTAGATGATGGACGCTTGAATACCGCAACATCTTGAAATTTACTTTTAAGGAAATCGGTATATGCCTGTTCACTTTCTCCTTCACAGAAAACACAGATACTGACCTTGGACTTCTTTAGCTTGCGAGCCATCATTCAACCTCCTCAATTTCGACATTGGGAGTCGCGCCATATTTTCCGAGGAGATAGCCCTTGCGGACATTTTCGGTCGTGCGAGTGGAAAAATCGCTGATGCTGTAGAGTTCTGAAGCACCATTTTCTTTGTCCTTGTCCACAAAATACAACTGGTCCTTACGAAGTAATTCCATGCTCAACAGGTCAGTGTTGTGTGTCGTAAAGACAATTTGTGCTCCATTCGGGTTTGTCTTTTTGCTCTGGAATTTGGCAACAATAAACTCTACCAGAGCAGGATGCAGTTCTTTTTCGATTTCATCTACCAGCAAAAGGCCACCCTTTAACAATACAGACTCAATCGCGGGAGCAATGGCCATCAGTTTTCTTGTGCCATCAGACTCGTCTGCCAGCTCCATCGAAAACATATGGCTTGTTCCGTCCTTGTTTTGGCCTTGATGCATGGATGTTGCGTTAACCTGCCCCATCTTGAGGTGTGTTTCCGAATTATTAGAGGTTTCAGAAAGCACGTGCATGAACTGTACAAGTGCAGCTTTAACCTCTTCGGGAATGTTTGCAGGCAAATCAGCTTCTTCGTTAATTTCTTTACTATTGATTTCGAATTTCATATCTTCGATACCAACATCTGCAGCCTTCGCATAATCGGAAATTGCTTTCAGCATATTAGAGTCGTTCGAATATTCAAGCAGCTGCCGGGGAATATCCGAATAGTCTCTTGAAAAATAGATTTTCTCCCGGAACCAAGTCATAGCTTTGGAGCAGGCAACGTCGTTCATGGTACATGCTACAGAAAAGAACAGTTGATTTTCGGCAACAACCTGACTAATCAGATTTCTACGAGCCTTCTCTTCGGTAAAGGTGAATTCCTGTCCTTCTCTAGCAAAAACCAGTGCCTTCTGCCCTTTCGGTGCATGATACAACGACTCAGCATATACCTTTTCTTTTGTGGCAGAAAAGGCATACCAATACTTGATTCCATCCAAGGTATATACAAACGAAAACTCTGTCGGCTCAGATGCCGAGTAATCATTCAATGCAAACGGAACAACGGGGATAGCTGCTTTCTCATGCTGTGTCTTTTGTGCGTTTCTGATGAATTGAACCGCAAGCCAAAAAGCTCGGATAACATTGCTCTTACCGCCACCGTTCTTTCCGTATATGGCAGCACCCGGCAGAATTCGCATCCCGCCATATGGGATAAGCACACTTTTCAACGTACTTACTCCCGTAGCTTCCATCGAAAGAGTCGCTTCGTCTCGAAAAGACCGATAATTTTTCACAGTAAACTCAATCAGCACAATACCACTCCCTTCCTTCTAATAGTATACCCTGCAAATTAAAGAAATTCAATCGAATTTATCAAAATTCATGATTTTTTGTTCCTGATTTAGTGCAAACAAATCGATACAGAAAATCACATTAAATTTTATCAAGCAAAAAAATGCCCCACCAGGCAACTGGCAGGGCAGTGAGAACGCAATCAACCAATATTTAGGTTTGCTTTAAGTGCTTCTTGCAACACCCCGGAGAAGTTGATGTCTGCTCGCTCAGCCATATCATTCAGACAGCTTGGAATCGACAGAGTTTTCTTGGCGGCCTTGTTGCGAATCCTCCCACGACTAAAGTCACGAGAATGCGGCGGCCAAATTATTCAACATTTTCACTATTCTCCTCTTCCGATACAGCTTCTTCGCTACTGTCTGTACTTTCCTCTGTGGTTTTTTCTGTTTCACTCTTCTTGCTCAATCGTCTACCCACCAGAACAAGGCGGCCGTTGTTGATGCTGTAATCACAAGTCACCAAGAAGAGGTACTTGTCCTTTTCGAGGTTAAAGGATTCCCCTCTAAAGATAGACGCACGGTCTGCAATCGTGTTGAGCATGTCGGCAGTCTGCTCTTCGTCCAGAACGTTGTTCCAGGCTTGAAGGTCGATAAAATCAGGGGCTGTACTGTATCCGGGTAAAACCAAGAGCGCAAAAATCTGATAGTACTCTTTGCCCTTCTCACTTTCCCAGCAAACCGTTCCGTTATTATCAAAGAACTCTTCATCCTCGAATTTGTCCAGAGTCCCGAACATGGTCCCGTCATTCATCTTGTGACCATAGATGATAAGGTTGCCATCCTGAGTCAAATCAGTGGTTTCATCGAGGAACAGTGTCCCCGCTTCAGCGTGTTCGCCATTGATGTTGGTACGCAGGTAGGTTTCGTTTGTTTCACCCTGCACGACTGGTTCGGAGATTTGTGTTCCGTAAATCGTAAGCCAACCTTTATAGTCGGAATTGATATCCAGCATTCCCTTAGACCAATCCGTGTTATCTTCTTCGGTTTCTGCTTCCTGGCGCATCTCAACCAGCTGAACATTGAGGTTCTGCGTTTCTTTTGTTTGCTTTGCATTTTGAAACAACAGATAGCTGATTCCAAGCACAGCTAGAAGTGCAACGATGCTGATAAGCCGGAAGATACCCCCAACAACCAGTCGGAGAACCCCGACCCAAGTCAGTTTTGTTTTGTTATCTGTATGCATTTGTACACCCCACAACGGCGCAAATTACGATATTGTCTATTTTTATTGTATGAGAATCGCACAATCCGGCAACTAACCACTGACCATCATACCAATTCTAAATTACAATATATTTTCTAAATTCCTAATATTTCTTACATTCGTTGTACCTATCGCGAATATGTTGACCTCAAATATGTGTCATGATATAATGAAAACAACACAACGCCAACAGAAGTCCAACAAAAAGGAGTGTTTGAGATGAAAGGGTTAAGGCGTTTACTTTTGGTTGCAGCAGCAACCGCAGGACTTGTACTGTCACTCACCGGCTGTTCTAAGACTGTTGATTTCCTGCAATATGCGGATGTCACATTCGATGGGTTGAATGGTCAGGCAACTGCAACCGTCAATGTCGATTACAATAAAATCGGAACGGATGTTTTCGGCAAAGGCAAGAGTCAAACTGACATGGATGAAGCTCGCACGGAAACGGCCATGATGGGCGAAGTGAACTACGAGGTCACGCCATCCGAGAACCTGTCAAACGGCGATACCGTTACCCTGAGCGTTGAGGTTTCCGATTACTTTCAAAAAGAGAACAAAGTAACCGCCAAAGCAGCAAGCAAGGAAATCACAGTATCGGGTTTGAAAGAGCCCGAGATGATTGACCCGTTCGATGAGTCGATGTTTGCAACAGTATTTAGCGGAGATACCGAAACCGGGAAAGTCACATTCAAAATCACTGGCACCCTTCCTGATTTGACGTTCTCCTTAACAAATGGCGCACCTTCTGATAGTCCATATTCGATGCTGAATTACTACACGGATGACACTGATAAGAGCAAAGATTATAGTGAAGATGATACCGTCACACTCCATGTTCAGGTAAAAGCTCTCACGAATTTCTCCGAAGAATATGCGCTTTCCCGCGACACGATTGAAATCCCCGTTAAAGGGGCTGCCAAATACATCCGTTCTGCCGATGAGGTGACAACTGAGGTCCTTGATGTTATCAAGCCCATTGCAGCCGCAAGACTCGAAGACAGTTCCAGCTACAATGTTGATAGAACGTCTGTGTTTGATGCTGACCAGAACGAGGTTGCTTTCGCAAGAACCAATATCGGTGAACCTCGCTGGCTTAATACTGGATACCTGATTTCCTGGAAAGATGGCGAAGAGAACTTCTCCAAAGAATACAACGATTTGTTTATTCCGTATGAAGTCGATTACGAAAAGGATGGGTCAGATGAAACCGGCACCGCAGTTCTCGGCTTCTGGATTAAGAATGTTATCATCGATGAAAACGGTGAGGTCGATGTAGACGGCCATGCATATAGCATCACGATGACAGCATACGACAGTCTGGAAGCATTTAAGAAGAACGAAGTTGACCGTCACTCGAATGAATACGATATTTATGAATTCCCGGTGAATTGGCAATAAACCTTCTAATACAAAAAAGCCCCGATGCTTTAAGCACCGGGGCTCTTCTTATGCGTTTTTCAGTTCCGCAGTCTTTTTAGGTTTACGGCGTCCACCCTTGCAAGCAACAGCCACGCCATCGCTCACAAGATAGCAGCCACCCGCTACCAGCAGGGCCTGGAGCAGGGATTCTTGAGGAATGCCGGTATCGCCCATCTTAGGAACATCCTTTTTAATAGGAGGAACCGTTTCGGGGATGTCAGGCGCAAGATACAAATTGAATTTTGTACCCATGTTCGGCTTCTCATCGTAAGCCTTATCGGTTTCTTCAGAGACCATAGCCTTGTCAACCGTGCCATGCTCACCAGGATGCGGAGAATCGGCTGCAAAGCCAACGCCCAAACACATCGTTGCGGCCAGCGAGAAAGACGCGAGAACTTTCGCAAGCTGTTTCACGGGAATGCCTCCTTTGCAGCATCACAAGTTCCAAAAAAGCCCCGGGGCAAACCGAAGTCTGCACCGGGGCGAATCGTTAAGACAGCACAGAAATCGTAATCTTGGCAGCAGCAGTGCCAACCTCGATAGGATTCTCGGCATCGGTGGTATCATAAGCCGTGAAGGTAGCGGTGCAGTCATAAGAACCGGCAGCCAGGGCCTCGGACAGCTTATCTGTCTGGATGTGATAGTTAGGCTGGATAAGTCCACTGTTGTAGATTTCCTTGCCGCTATCATCCAGGGTGATGCTCACAACCTGAGCGTATTTATTACCGGGAGCATTCTCGATTTCGAGAGTGCCTTCAGAATCGCCGGAATCAAACACCGGATTGACGTTGATGGAGATGGCCATTGTACCCTCTTCCACGACGCGGTTCAGTTCTTCCTGAATCTCTGCCTCGCTCTTGCCTTCGAGCTGGCCAAGCTGTGCAGCGACCGAATCTTCCAGGCGGTTGTCGGAAGCAGTAGCATTTTTATTGTGCCAGAAGAACAGACCCACGCACAGGAGAAGCAGGAGAATCACACAAATCGTAACGGTCCGATGCAGGAGCTTGTTACCACTCTTCTTCGAATTTTTTTCAGGGGTCGTCATTGTAGTTGCCATGATATTCAATTCCTTTCCGTCAATTTCTTGACTGAGCTGTTATTAACAAAAGTTGGCCGCCGAGCGGCAGGTCACTCGACAGCCAACCCTTACATTTGGGCTTGCTTTATATTAGGTCCGGAGACTCTATCAGCGGTTGCTGGAGACGCCGCCTGCGGTAGCAGTCTGAGTATCGCCAGTCTCGAACATCGGGATGATGCTGTAGGTCACGCGAACGACAGGAGTGCAGCCAGCGTCGTTGACGTTGGAACCAGCAATCTTGGCGGTGGTAATCAGCGGCAGGGCCGGAGCATCGTCATGCTTGACAGCATCGGTGCCAGCGCCATCCTGAGCAACCTTGGCCTTTTCAGCACCAGCGATGAACCAGCCGTTCTCGGTGATGTCCAGAGGAGCGGAGCAGGTGGACAGGTCGATAGCAGAAGCGTTGTACATTGCAGAAGCAGGAGCAATGCTCATAGCGATTTCGCCGCGCTTCAAGGCGCTGTTGCTCATAGGCACCTGTCTCTTATACACATCTCCGAGCCCACGAGACGCGTA
>ENA-OZHU01001256-OZHU01001256.1-human-gut-metagenome-genome-assembly--contig:-NODE-1256-length-13853-cov-4.041600_pt1 | contig 13853 bp, 9 predicted proteins | sample MGYA00244054_ERZ653700 | MGnify/ENA primary metagenome ERZ653700 (study PRJEB26926, sample SAMN06165279) | human gut metagenome | biome: ENVO:00009003; feature: ENVO:2100002; material: ENVO:00002003...
TACGAGATTACTACGCGTCTCGTGGGCTCGGAGATGTGTATAAGAGACAGCAGTTTGAGCGCGCCTTCCATCGCCGTGGGGTAGTTGTAGCCGCGGCCCAGATAGATGAAATTGTGGGCGTAGGTGAAGATCTTGGAGAGGTCTTCGATCCGCGGGCCGAGCTTCAGCACCTCTTCCAGTACGGCCGGAAGTTCCAGCAGGCCCTTCGCCACCTCACGGTAGTACTCCTCCGTCACGGCGCCCTTCTCGCGGCCCACGGCCAGCGCCAGCATCGCCATCACGGTCACCTGCCCCGTAAATGCCTTGGTCGAAGCCACGCCGATCTCCGGTCCCACATGGATATAGGCGCCCGAATGGGTGGCGCGGGCGATCGAGGAACCTACGACGTTGCAGATGCCGAAGACGAAAGCCCCGGCCTTGCGGGCCAGTTCGACGGCGGCCAGCGTGTCGGCCGTCTCGCCCGACTGCGACACGGCCACGACGATGTCGTCCTCGCGGATGATGGGGTTGCGGTAGCGGAACTCCGAGGCGTACTCCACCTCGACGGGAATGCGGCAGATCGACTCCACGAGGTGTTCGCCGATCAGCGAGGCGTGCCACGACGTGCCGCACGCCACGAAAATGATGCGCCGGGCGTTCACGAACCTGTCGCGGTGGTCGATCACGCCCGAAAGTTTCACCTCGCAGGTGTCGGGGTTGATGCGTCCGCGGATGCAGTCGACGATGGTCCGGGGCTGCTCGTAAATCTCCTTGAGCATGAAGTGGGGATAGCCGCCCTTTTCCAGCTGCGAGATCGACAGCTGGAGTTTCTTGATGTCGATCTTCGCGTCGTGGTTGTCCAGCGTGACGATTTTCAGCGGGGCGTTGCGGTCGATCACGGCGATTTCGCCGTCGCCCACGTAGACGAAATCCTCGGTGTATTCGATGATCGACGCGGCGTCGGACGAGAGGAAGAACTCCCCGTCGCCCACGCCCACGACCATCGGGCTGCTCTGCCGCGCGGCGACGATCCGGTCGTGGTTGCCCTTCTCGACGACGGCGATGGCGTAGGCGCCGATCACCTGCCGGAGGGCCTGCCGCACGGCTTCGGGCAGCGAGCAGCCGCTGGTCGCCCGGACGTATTCGATCAGATTCACCAACACCTCGGAGTCGGTGCTGCTGCGGAAGGTGTATCCGTTCTGTTCGAGGGCGTCCTTCAGCACGCGGTAGTTCTCGATGATGCCGTTGTGTATCAGGGCTATGTTCTCCGATTCGGAGTAGTGGGGATGGGCGTTGGCGTCGTTCGGAATCCCGTGCGTGGCCCAGCGGGTGTGGGCGATGCCGATGTTGCCGCCGAGGTCCTTTCCGTCGAGGAAATGCTCCAGATCGGAGACCTTGCCCTTGCATTTGAATACGTTGAGACGCCCGTCCGGGTTGACCAGCGCGACGCCCGCACTGTCGTATCCCCTGTATTCGAGGCGGTGAAGCCCCTTTATCAGAATCGGGCACGCGTCGCGCCGCCCGACATATCCGACTATTCCGCACATGTTGTTCTGTTTTTTTGTTCGGGTCAAAAATAAGAAAAAATTTTAATAAACACACATGTGTAAGGGCGGGAATTTACTCCCGCCCTCATTCAGAATAGGCTGCAACGCTTGCAACGATTTGGTTTTCGGTGAATTTACCGCACGTACTTCAAGATTTCCTTCACGATCGCGCCGTTGCCCGCGACGATCGAGATGCCCCGGTCGCGGCGCAGGTCGCAGACGACGCCCCCGGCCTCGGCGAGGATCAGTTCGGCGGCGCAGACGTCCCATTCGTGCAGCGCCAGTTCCCAGTAGCCGTCCAGCAGTCCGGCGGCGACGCAGCTGATGTCGTAGGCCGCAGAACCCAGCCGCCGGACATCCCGCACGTAGGGGATGATCCTTGCGACGTTGTCGCTGTTGTTGTCCGGATTCACGTCCTTGTCGTAGGGGAATCCCGAGGCGATGACCGAGGTGGCGAGCGTCTGTTTCTCCCCGACGCGGAGGCGTTCCGGCTCCCGCGAAGCGTATTGCAGATATGCCCCGCCGCCCTTCGTCGCCGTGAACAGCTCGTTCAGGTAGGGTGCATAGACGACCCCCACGATGGTTTCGCCCCTGTACTGGAGGGCTATCGAAACCGTGAACAGCGGAAGTCCCTGACTGTAATTGGTCGTGCCGTCGAGCGGGTCGACGACCCAGCGCCAATCGCTCGCGGCGTTGCCCCGGCAGCCGCCCTCCTCGCCCAGAATGGCATGGTCGGGATAACGCTCCGCGATCATGCCGGCAATCAGTTCCTCGCTCTCCCTGTCGGCGCGCGTCACCACGTCGTAGACGTTGGATTTGGTCTCGATCGACAGCCTGTCGCCCCGGAAGTAGGCGAGTTGTATTCCGCCCGCGGCCTTCGCTAGCTGCACGGCGAATTTCAGCAGTTCGTCGTACATGCTATTCGGATTCGGCGAAATACTTGTAAAACAGCGGAATGGTCTCCACGCCCTTGTCGAACTGCTCGAGTCCGTAGCTTTCGTTGGGCGAGTGGATGGCGTCCTCGGCCAGACCGAAACCGATCAGCAGCGATTTGATGCCCAGAATCGACTCGAATCCGCTGATAATGGGGATCGAACCGCCCGAGTAGAAGGGCAGGGGCTTTTTGCCGAAAGTCGCCTCGACGGCCTTTTCGGCCGCCTTGTAGGCCGGCATGTCGGTCGGCGCGACGTAGGGCATGCCGCCGTGGAGCGATTTCACCACGACCTTCACGCTCTCGGGCGCGATGGCGCGGAAATGTTTCTCGAACAGCTCCGAGATCTTGCGGTAGTCCTGATTCGGCACGAGGCGCATCGAAATCTTGGCCGAAGCCTTCGACGGAATGACCGTCTTGGTCCCCTCGCCCGTGTAGCCTCCCCAGATGCCGTTGACGTCGAGCGACGGGCGCACGCCGGTGCGTTCCAGCGTCGTATAGCCCGCTTCACCCTCCACGTCGCCGATCGACAACGATTTCTTATAGCCCGCGAGGCTGAACGGGGCCTTGTTGAACGCCTTGCGCTCGGCAGACGTCAGTTCGCGCACGTCGTCGTAGAAGCCGGGGATCGTCACGCGGCCGTTCTCATCGACGAGTCCCGCCACCAGCCGCGCCAGCACGTTGGCCGGGTTGGCCACCGCACCGCCGAACAGCCCCGAATGCAGGTCCTTGTCCGGTCCCGTCACCTCGACCTCCATGTAGGCCAGTCCGCGCAGTCCGCAGGTGATCGACGGCGTCTGCATCGAGATCATCGACGTGTCCGACACCAATATAATATCGGCCTTGAGCAGCTCCTTGTTCTGCTCGCAGAAGCCGTAGAGGCTCGGCGAACCGATCTCCTCCTCGCCTTCGAGCATGAATTTCACGTTGCAGGGCAGCGAATCGGTGGCGCACATCGCCTCGAACGCCTTGGCGTGCATCCACAGCTGGCCCTTGTCGTCGTCGGCGCCGCGGCCCCAGATGCGGCCGTCGCGGATGACCGGCTCGAAAGGTTCCGTGCGCCACTCGTCGCGCGGGTCCACGGGCATCACGTCGTAGTGGCCGTAGACCAGCACCGTTTTAGCCCCGGGATCGACGGTCTTCTCGGCGTAAACCACCGGATTGCCCTCCGTGGGCAGCACGTCGGCGCGGTCGGCCCCGGCCTTCACGAGCGCCGCCGCGAGAAACTCGGCGCAACGCTGCATATCGGGCTTGCGCTCGGACTGCGCGCTGATCGACGGGATACGCAGCAAGTCGAGCAACTCGCTGATAAACCGTTCTTTATTCTCCTTTATATAAACCTTTGCTTTATCCATTTATTCGGTGGTTTTTTGCAGTGTGTAATTGTCCGCCAGCGCGCCGGTCACAGGTTGTTTTTCGGCGTCGAGGCGGCGCAGGCGGTTCTCCTCGACCTTGTAGTATTGGGGCTGTCCGCCCTCCGAGGGCGTCAGCGTCAGCAGGTTCTCCTTAACGGTGAAAGCGCCCTTCTCGTCGAATTCCGAGTCGCGGTCGATGTATTTCAGATGCAGGGCATAGGAACCGTCGGGCGCGAGCGTCAGCGTCGTCTCGATTCCCGGGCAGTCGGCCGCAGGCAGCGTGCCCTTGTAGACGCCCAGGTAGTCGAGCGAGGTCTCGGCATTGTGCATGTCGGGAGCCGCTGCCGTTGTCTGCTGCGTCCCGGCTGTCGCCGCCTTCTGCTGCGCATTTCCGCCGCAGGAGACCATCGCGAGGGCTGCGGCGAGGATCAATAAACTCTCTTTCATGCTCTTAAATGTTGCAGATCTCCTTGATTTCGGCAATGAACCGCTGCGCCAGCGCGTCGGCCTCGTCCATCGACTTCGCCTCGGTGTAGACGCGGATGATCGGCTCGGTGTTCGACTTGCGCAGGTGCACCCAGTTTTCCGCGAAGTCGATCTTCACACCGTCTATATCGTTCACGTTTTCACCGGCATAACGCCCCTTCACCTCACGCAGCACTTTATCTACGTCGATGGCGGGCGTCAGCTCGATTTTGTTCTTCGAGGCGTAGTACGAAGGGTAGGTGGCGCGCAGCCGGGTCATCGTCATGCCTTTCTTCGCCAGCCACGTTAAAAAGAGCGCCGTGCCCACCAGCGCGTCGCGGCCGTAGTGCAGCTCGGGGTAGATCACTCCGCCGTTGCCTTCGCCGCCGATCACCGCGCCGACCTCCTTCATCTTCGCCACGACATTGACCTCGCCGACCGCCGAGGCGTAGTACTTGCCGCCATGACGCTCCGTGACGTCGCGCAGCGCGCGCGACGAGGAGAGGTTCGAAACCGTGTTGCCGGGCTTTTCGGAAAGAATGTAGTCCGCGACGGCCACCAGCGTGTACTCCTCGACGAACATCGAGCCGTCCTCCGAGACGAACGCCAGCCGGTCGACGTCCGGGTCGACGACGATGCCCAGGTCGGCTTTCTCGCGCACGATGACCTCCGAGATTTCCGTGAGGTTCTGCGGCAGCGGTTCGGGGTTGTGGGCGAATTCGCCCGTGGGTTCGCAGTTCAGCTCCACGACCTCGCAGCCCAGTTCGCGCAGCAGTTTCGGCATCACGATGCCGCCCACCGAGTTCACGGCGTCGACGACGACCTTGAAACGGCGTTTGCGCATCGCTTCGACGTCGACCAGCGGCAGCGCCAGCACGCGGCGGATATGCTCGTCGTTGAAATCCTCGCGCGACAGCACATGGCCGATGGCGTCGATCGCGGGGTAGTCGTAATCCTCCTCCTCGGACATGGCCAGCACCTGCTTGCCCTCGGCGTCGTTGAGAAACTCGCCGTCGGAGTTCAGCAGTTTCAGGGCGTTCCACTGGCGGGGGTTGTGCGAGGCGGTGATGATGATGCCGCCGTCGGCCTTCTTGCCGATCACGGCCATCTCGGTCCCGGGGGTGGTGCACAGCCCGACGTTGACGACGTCCGCGCCGCAGGCCAGCAGGGTCCCTTCCACGAGGTTCGAGACCATTTCGCCCGAAATACGGGCGTCGCGTCCTACGACTATGGTAAGTTTTTTGCCCGGATTGCGGCGGGCGATCAGGCGCACGTAGGCCGTGGTGAATTTGACGACGTCGGGAGGCGTCAGGTTCTCGCCCGCGGGTCCGCCGATCGTGCCGCGGATGCCCGAAATGGATTTGATGAGTGTCATGTTTTATTCGGTTTTACGGATACTTATATTTATGAAAAATTCGCTTCGAAGTTTTGATATTCGAGGTAAATATATTACTTTTATGCCAATTATGGAAATTAAAAAACGACAATTATGAGAACCATTCCCGCTTCCGAATTGATTATCAACGACGACGGTTCGATTTTTCACCTGCACCTGCATCCCGGGCAGCTGGCCGACACGGTGATCCTGGTCGGCGACCCCGGCCGCGTGGCCCTCGTAGCCGGATTTTTCGACACGAAGGAGTGCGAGGTTTCGAACCGCGAGTTCAAGACCGTGACGGGCAGCTATAAAGGAAAACGCATGACGGTCCTCTCGACCGGCATCGGCATCGGCAACATCGACATCTGCGTCACGGAGCTGGACGCGCTGGCCAACGTCGATTTCGCCACGCGGCAGGAGAAGGCCGAAAAAAAGCGGCTCACGCTGGTGCGGCTGGGCACTTCGGGCGCCATTCAGCCCGACATCAAGGTCGGTGAATTCGTCTTCTCGCGCACTTCGTGCGGCTTCGACGGCCTGTTGAGCTACTACAAGGGCCGCGACGCGGTCTGCGACCTGGCGCTCGAAGAGGCGTTCGTAAAACATACGGGCTGGTACGAGAAGATGCCGCGCCCCTATTTCGTCGACGCCGACAAGACCCTGTTCGAGCATTTCAGCGACGTCACGCGCGAGGGCATCACCATCGCCGCTCCGGGATTCTACGCCCCACAGGGCCGCTGGGTGCGGCTCGAACCGCACGACGCCCGGCTGAACGAGAAGATCGAGTCGTTCGGCTACGAAGGCCGCCGCATCACCAACTTCGAGATGGAGGGTTCGGCGCTCGCGGGGCTGGCCGCCCTGATGGGTCACCGCGCCGCCACGATCTGCACGATCATCGCCCAGCGCATCGCGCAGGACGTGAACACCGACTACAAGCCGTTCGTGCGGAAGATGATCGAAACGGCCCTCGACAAACTGGCAATTTTAGAGTAAGAAACCATAAACAGACAAAACAGAAACAACGTATGAAATTTTCCGTATCAAGCTCGGCCCTGCTTTCGCTTCTGGCTACCACCGGCAAGGTCATCAGCAATAAGAACACGCTGCCCATCCTGGACTACTTCCTCTTGGAACTCAACGGCAACACGCTGCAAGTCACCACCTCGGATCTTGAGACGACGCTCGTCGGGCAGATCGAGGTGGACAGCGTCGAGAGCGAAGGTACGATCGCCGCGCCGGCCAAACTGATGCTCGACTCGCTGAAGGAGTTCCCCGAACTGCCGCTGACCATCGAGGTCAACGACAAGAACTGGGAGATCAAGATCAACTGGAAGAGCGGATCGCTCTCGATTCCCGGAGCCAGCGCCGTCAGCTATCCCGCCGTGCCGCAGCTGAACGCCGAGAAAAAGGAGCTGCGCCTCGACGTCGACACCCTCGTGAACGGCATCAACAAGACGATTTTCGCCACGGCGGACGACGAACTGCGCCCCGTGATGAACGGCATCTATATCAATCTGGCGCCCGACGCGCTGACGTTCGTGGGAACCGATGCGCACAAACTCGTGAAGTACGAGGCCGAGACCGAAAACGAGGTGACGGCGTCGTTCATCCTCCCGAAGAAGCCCGCCAACCTGCTCAAGTCGGTGCTGCTGAAGGAGGACGACGCGATCGAAATGGCGTTCGATTCGAAGAACGCCCTGTTCAAACTCAAGAGCCACACGCTCGTCTGCCGCCTGATCGAGGGCAACTACCCGAACTACAACGCCGTGATTCCGTCCAACAACCCCAACAAGGTGCTGGTGGACCGCATCGAGCTGGTCAACGGCATCAAGCGCGTGGCCGTCTGCTCGAACCCCACGACGAACCTGATCCGCATGGACATCGCCGACAACCGGATCACCCTCACGGCGCAGGACATCGACTTCTCGGTGTCGGCCAACGAGACGATCTCGTGCAGCTACGACGGGCAGCCCATTTCGATCGGCTTCAAGTCGACGTTCCTCGTCGAGATCCTCTCGAACATGGATACCCCGACGGTGGTGGTGGAACTGGCCGACTCGACCCGCGCCGGCGTCTTCAAACCCGTTTACGACGACAAGCAGCCGAGCGCGACGCTCATGCTGCTGATGCCGATGATGATCAACGCATAACGGCCCTCAGATGAAGCTGAACCTCAAACGACCGATCATCTTCTTCGACCTCGAAACCACCGGCGTGGACACCGCCCGGGACCGCATCGTGGAGATCTCGATGGTCAAGGTCATGCCCGACGGCGAGGAGATCACCAAAACCCGGCGGCTCAATCCCGGGATGCATATCCCCGAGGAGGCCTCGGCCATACACGGCATCACGGATGACGACGTGAGGGACTGCCCGACGTTCGCGCAGGTCGCGCGGTCGCTCGAACAGTTCATCCGCGGCTGCGACTTCGGCGGCTTCAACTCGAACCGCTTCGACCTGCCGGTGCTGGTCGAGGAGTTCCTGCGCGCCGGCGTGGACGTGGACTTCAAGCGCCGCAAGTTCATCGACGTGCAGAACATCTTCCACAAGAAGGAGCAGCGCACGCTGGTCGCGGCCTACAAGTTCTACTGCGACAAGGACCTGGAGGAGGCCCACTCGGCCGAGGCCGACACGAAGGCCACCTACGAGGTGCTGAAGGCCCAGCTGGACCGTTACGACGATCTGGAGAACGACATCGACAAGCTGGCCGAATACTCGTGCCGCGCCGAATCGGCCGACTACGCCGGGCGCATCCTCTACAACGAGAAGGGCGAGGAGGTCTTCGGATTCGGCAAGTACAAGGGCCGTTCGGTGGCCGAGGTGTTCCGCATCGAGCCGAGCTACTACGCCTGGATGTTGAACGGCGATTTCCCGCTCTACACCAAGAAGGTCATCACCGAAATCCGGATGCGCGATAAAATGAAATGACGATGAAACGACTCTGTGCCGCAGCTCTGATGATCGTGTGGGCTTTCTGCGCCGTTGCGGCGGGGAAGTCCGCAACGATCGTCTACATCAACGGTGCGAAATACTACATCCACACGGTGCAGGCGGGCGAGACGCTCTACGGGCTTTCGAAAACCTACGGGGTGGGCGAGAAGGTGATTCTCGAAAACAACCCCTCGATCGCCCGCGGCCTGAAAACCGCCGAGAACATCAAGATCCCCTTCGTGGCCGACGTTCCCGAACCCAAGTCGGACAAGAAGCTGCGCAAGACCTTCGACTTCCATTTCGTGTCGAAGGGCGAGACGCTCTACGCCATTTCGCGGCAGTACGAGATTCCGGTGAAAACCCTTCTGGAGGACAACCCGAACCTCGACCCGCTGCACATGCGCCTCGGCGAACGCATCCTGATCCGCAGGAAACAGATCGGTTCGGAGGACGAGGCCGGCACGAAGGAGCAGTGGGAGGAGTACCGGCAGTCGCTGAACAGCGTGGCCGAGGAAGGCACGGCCTACCACATCGTCCATCCGGGCGAGACGTTCTATTCGCTCTCGCGCCGCTTCGGGATCACCGAGGCGGAATTCAGCGCGCTCAACGGCGGACTGAAACCCGCGGACCTCAAGGCCGGGGCCATGGTCAAGATTCCCGCGCTCGAGGCCGGACAGATTCCGGAGGGCGCCGACAGCCTCCAACGGCAGGACAGCGTGCCGGAGACCGGGCAGCAGGTCGTGCAGATCGACTTCCGGGCGCTCCGGGCCGGCGACCCGCTCGACGTGGCGCTGCTGCTGCCCCTCGCCACGGGCGGCGAGCCTAACGGCAACTACCTGGAGTTCTATCAGGGTTTTCTGCTGGGGCTGGACAGCGTGAAGCTCAAATACGGACGTTCGGTGAACGTGGACCTCTACAACACGGCCCGCGACACGGCGCGCATCCGCGAAATCGTCGAAAGCAACGCCTTCCGGAAAGCCGACCTGATCGTCGGCCCCGTCTACGAGGAGGGGCTGTATCCGGTGATCCGCTTCGCCGAGGAGAAAAAGATTCCCGTGGTGTCGCCGCTGGCCAATATCGAGGGGATGAACAGCGACGTGCTGTTCCAGCTCGCGCCCGACCCTTCGCGCAAGTACGAGAAGGCGGGCGATCTGGTGAACGGCGACAAGCGCGTGACGCTGATCTGCACCGAGTCTGCCGACAAGGAGTTCGAGCGCGAGATGCTCGCGCTGCTGGGCGATTCGGAGTACCGCCGCTATACCTATAAATACGAGCATCCCACGGCCCGCTCGGCCGACAGCCCGAGCGACCTCACGCCGCTGCTGGAGAATACGGACGACAACGTTTTCATCATCCTCTCCGACAACGAGGTGGACATCGACCGCATTCTCGCGGCTCTGGCCTCGGCCGATACGAGCCTTACGAGCCGCGGCCGCACGGCGCCCCGCTTCGTGGTGCTGGGCAACACCCGCTGGAACCGCTACAACACCGTCGACCGCGCGATGTTCTTCAAGAACCGCGTGATCTTCTTCTCGACCTACCACGCCAAACGCGACTCGGAGACCGTGCGGGCGTTCGACGACGCCTACATCCGTTCGTTCGGCGCGCTGCCGACCCTCTTTTCCTACCGGGGCTACGACACGGCGATGATCTTCGCCCCGGCCATGTACGGCGACATCGAGTACGACCTCGAAGACCGCCGCTACACGCCGTTGCAGACGACCTATCGGTTCGGGCAGAACGAAGGCCGCGAGAACCACGTCAACCGCAACTGGACGCGGGTCAACTACAACAGCGACTTCACCATAACCATCGAATGACAGAGCCATGGCAACTTTGACGAATACGATTCCCGAGAAAACCATCGAGCGATTGAGCGAGTACCGCCGCACGCTGCTCGCCAGCCATCGGCAGGGCATCACGCATATCTTTTCGCACGTACTGGCCGGCATCCACGGCATCACGGCCGTGCAGGTGCGCCGCGACCTGATGCTGATCGGCTTCTCGAGCGACACGAAGAAGGGCTATGACGTGCAGGTGCTGATCGAGTACATCAGCCGCATCCTCGACAGCCCCTCGCCCATGAACATCGCCGTGCTGGGCATGGGCCATCTGGGCCAGGCCATCACCAAATATTTCAACGGCAAGGGGCTCAAGCTGAAGATCACCGCGGCGTTCGACGTCGACCCCGAAAAGGTCGGCAAGACGATCGACGGCATCCCGTGCTACCATATGGACTCCTTCGAGGAGGTGGTCGAGGACAAGGACATCTCGATCGTCATCGTCTCCTCGCCGACGAAGGTGGCTCCGAATCTCGTGCTGCCGATCATCAATGCCGGCATACGGGGGGTGCTGAATTTCACCTCCACGCCGCTGAACTTCCCGCAGGGGATCATCGTCGAGAATTACGACATCACCACGCTGCTCGAAAAAGTCGCCTACTTCGTCAAGGAGAGCGACGGGAGCAATTCGTAACCGTGTGCCGGAGAGGGAGAGAGAGATGAGGGTATTTCACGGTTTCGACGCACTTCCGCACTTCGTCCGTCCGGCGGTCACCGTCGGGTCGTACGACGGCGTGCACCTGGGCCACCGCGCCCTGATCGGGCGGCTGATCGCCGAGGCCCGCGCCAACGGCGGCGAAAGCATCGTGCTGACCTTCGAGCCGCACCCGCGCATCACGCTGGGAAAGGCCGAAGGGCTGCGGCTGCTGACGACGCTCGACGAGAAAACGGCCCTGCTGGAAGAGCTGGGGGTGGATAACGTGATCGTCATTCCCTTCGACAGGGCGTTCAGCGCCTTGTCTGGAGAGGAGTTCGCGGACGATTACCTGATCGGAAAGGTCGGCGCCGAAACGCTCGTCGCGGGCTACAACCACCGTTTCGGCCACGACCGGATCGACTGCGACACGCTCGCGGCGTCGGGACGGCTCCGCGTCGTGAAGGTGGGTCCGTGCAGGGTCGACGGCGAGCATGTCAGTTCGACCGTGATCCGCCGGCTGCTGGATGAGGGGAAAACCGCAGAGGCCGAATTGTTACTTGGATATTCCCTGCAAACCGAAAAATAAAAAAACATGTTAAGTCACGATTGTCAGATACGCGTGTGGTACAAGCACACCGACCAGATGGCCATTTGCCACCATTCGAATTACATCTGCTACTACGAAGCCGCCCGCAGCGAGTTCCTGCGCGCGCTGGGCATGTCGTTCGCCGAGGTCGAACGGCGGGGCATCATGATGCCGATCCTCGAAGTGCAGTCGAAATACCGCAAGCCGGCCTATTTCGACGAACTGCTGACCGTGCGCATCATCCTCCGGGAAATGCCCTCGACACGCATCAATTTCTTCTACGAAATCTACAACGAGCGGGGCGACCTGCTCAATACGGGCATGACCCAGCTGGGCTTCATCCACAGCGATTCGCGGCGTCCGTGCCGCTGTCCGGAATGGTTCCTGGAGCTGATCCGCAGCCGCTGGACCGAATAAGACGCCCCGTTTCGGGTCCGATTCATGCCGCTTCGCCCTGCGAAGCGGCTTTTTCTGCGCCGTGACGGCATTTTCATCGCCCGGAAAGTCCCTCCCCGCAGTCCGGATTCCGGAACCGCTCCGTCGGGGCGGAAGCAAACCGGCGTTCGCTTCTGCGCCCGACTTTTCGTACCTTTGGATACTCCCGCTCGGCAATGTTCAAGTAAATTTGACATTGCCATCGCTTATTCGTACCTTTGCGGCTCAATTTGCGACAACTTATGATTTCAATAGACGGCCTCACCGTAGAGTTCAGCGGCACGACGCTTTTCAAAGACATCTCCTTCACGATCGGCGACAAGGACCGGATCGCCCTGATGGGCAAAAACGGAGCGGGCAAATCGACCCTGCTGAAGATCATCGCCGGAGTGCGTTCGGCCACGCGGGGGCGCGTGACCGTGGGCGAAGGCGGGAAAGTGGGGTATCTGCCCCAGCACCTTCAGGTGGAGGACGGGCGCACGCTCGTCGAGGAGGCGTCGCGGGCCTTCGAACACCTGTTCGAAATCGAGCGGCGGATCGCGGCGCTCAACGAGCAGCTCACGACCCGCACCGACTACGAAAGCGAGTCGTACATGCGGCTGATCGAGGAGGTCACGGCCATCTCCGAGAAGTTCTATGCCGTGGACCTCACCAACTACCAGGAAGACGTGGAGCGCATTCTGCTGGGGCTGGGCTTCGAACGGAGCGACTTCACGCGCCAGACCTCCGAATTCTCGGGCGGCTGGCGCATGCGCATCGAGCTGGCCAAGCTGCTGTTGCAGAAACCCGACCTGCTGCTCTTGGACGAGCCGACGAACCACCTCGACATCGAGTCGATCGAGTGGCTGGAGGATTTCCTGATGAACAACGCCAAGGCCGTAATGGTCATTTCCCACGACAAGGCTTTCGTGGACCACATCACCACGCGCACCATCGAGATCGCCCGCGGACGCATCTACGACTACAAGGTCAACTACTCCCATTACCTCGAACTCCGCAGGGAGCGTCGCGAGCAGCAGCAGGCGGCCTACGACAACCAGCAGAAGATGATCGCCGAGACCCGCGAGTTCATCGAGCGTTTCAAGGGGACCTATTCGAAGACCAATCAGGTGCAGTCGCGCGTGCGGATGCTCGAAAAACTGGAGCTTATCGAGGTGGACGAGGAGGACCGGTCGGCGCTGAACCTGCGCTTTCCGCCCGCCCCGCGTTCGGGTTCCTATCCGGTCATCACCTCCGAACTGGGCAAGGCGTACGGCGACCACCGGGTGTTCAGCGACGTGTCGATCACCATCGGGCGCGGCGACAAGGTGGCTTTCGTGGGGCGCAACGGCGAGGGCAAGTCGACGATGGTCAAGGCCATCATGGGGCAGATCGACTTCGAGGGCGAGATCCGGATCGGCCATAACGTCCGGATCGGTTACTTCGCGCAGAACGAGGCGTCGGGGCTCGACGAGTCGATCACCGTCTTCAAGACCGTCGACGACATCGCCGTGGGCGACATCCGGACCCGTATCCGCGACATTCTGGGGGCCTTCATGTTCGGCAAGGAGGCCAGCGAGAAACTCGTAAAGGTGTTGTCGGGCGGCGAACGGACGCGTCTGGCGATGATCAAGCTGTTGCTGGAACCGGTCAACCTGCTGATCCTCGACGAGCCGACCAACCACCTCGACCTGAAGACCAAGGAGATTCTCAAAGAGGCCCTGATGGCTTTCGACGGCACGCTGATCGTCGTCTCCCACGACCGCGATTTTCTCGACGGGCTGACATCCAA
>ENA-OZHU01001292-OZHU01001292.1-human-gut-metagenome-genome-assembly--contig:-NODE-1292-length-13595-cov-7.345126_pt1 | contig 13595 bp, 6 predicted proteins | sample MGYA00244054_ERZ653700 | MGnify/ENA primary metagenome ERZ653700 (study PRJEB26926, sample SAMN06165279) | human gut metagenome | biome: ENVO:00009003; feature: ENVO:2100002; material: ENVO:00002003...
ACGAGATTACTACGCGTCTCGTGGGCTCGGAGATGTGTATAAGAGACAGGGCTTCGGCAAAGCGGTTCGACTGGTTCGGGGCGTATGTGGTAGGTTTTGTAACTGCCATTGGTGGCGGTACGATACGTGATGTATTGCTGGGTGTCACTCCAGGCTGGATGACGGATCCTATCTATTTGATTTGTACGGGACTGGCCTTACTGTGGGTGATTCTTTTTGGAAAACATCTGATTCATTTGCATAACACCTTCTTTATATTCGATAGCATTGGTTTGGCGCTGTTCACAGTAGTCGGTGTGGGAAAAAGCATTGCACTGGGATGTCCGTTCTGGGTAGCTATCATTATGGGTAGTATTACAGGTGCTGCAGGTGGTGTGATTCGTGATGTGTTTATCAATGAAATTCCACTGATTTTCCGAAAAGAGATTTATGCTATGGCGTGTGTAGTAGGCGGTACGGTTTACTGGATGTGCGATCTTATCGGGATACATTCATATGGATGTCAGGTGGCAGGCGGTATTTCAGTATTCGTCACACGTATTCTGGCTGTGAAGTATAATATCTGTCTGCCTATTCTCTCGGGAAGTGCGGCAGAAGTAGAAGATAAAGACAAGGATTAAAGATTTTGTTCCAAGAACAAACTGAATAATTGTAAAAGCGAATGGAAAAAGAAAAGGGTATCACCGGAAGAAGAGGTGATACCCTTTTTAATTAAAGGAGATTCTTGTTAGAACATTGCGTCTTTCGTGTTGAACAATTTTCTTTCATTCAGTTTCACTACTTTGCCGTATTTCTCCAGCTTCTTCACGTCGATATCTTTCGGGTTACCCATGATACCGATACAGTATGGTTTACCTTTGACATTTTCTTCGTAGAACTTTACGATATCATCGAAAGTCAGGGCATCAACCTTAGGCAGATTCTCTTTGGTAGGATCATCGTTATAGCCTACACGTTGCAATGATCTCATATACTCGGCTTTGTTACGGAAAGAAGGATGTGTAGTCAGCATCTCCTGGCGCATGTAGCTCTTGATGTTGTCTATACGGTCAGCATTCTTTGGCATGTCTGTAATCAACCCCATGAATACATCCAATGCATCGTTGGCTTTATCATTCTGTGTACCGATGTTACCGAACAGATAAGTCGGGTTGCCAGGCAATGAAGGTGTACCGATATATGCTCCGGCTGAATAAGCCATAGAACGTTTTCCACGGATTTCATCCAATACCAATCCATTGAAACCACCAGAGAAGTATTGATTGAATGCATCGCGAATCACGTCATCTTTCTTGTCGAATTTCTCCATTGGCATGAAGAAGTAGATTTGAGCCTGTTCAGCATCAGAGTTCGGCAGGAAGTAAACAGTGTTCTCCGTTACGGTAGCCATAGGTTTGTCCTGCGGTGAAGTGGTCGGTTTTTCGTTGGCAACCAGTGGCAGGTTTTTGCTGAGAACTTCATAAGCATTGTCGAAAGGCATTGTTCCGCAATAGAAGATTTCTGCTTCATAGTTGGCTGCGCGGTTGATGTCACCTGTCAACTCGGAAATCTGTAATTCATAAACTTCCTTGTCTGTCAGTTCGTCGATGTAGGATGATTTATCCTGGTAAATCATATACTGCATAAGTGCGCTGGACAAAGCGTTTACGTTTTCCTTGCGTTGCTGACGGCTACCCAACATGGAACCTTTGATACGGCTCAGCTGCTTTTCGTCCAGTTTCGGCATCAGAATCTGACGGGCGAGGAGCTGGCAAGCTTGCGGCAAAGTTTCTTCATAACCTTCCATGGTGATGTAGAGATAGTTGCTGTTAGCACTTACTTCACAAGTAGCATTCAGTTTACCAAGCTCTTCTTTCAATTGTTGCGGCTCGTAAGCACCCATGATACCTGCATTATTCATCAGGTCTGCTGCAATACCCAGTTTGCGGAATTCGCGCTCACCAACACCGTAACGCAGTGTTAAGCTGAATACATTATTTTCCGGATTCTGTGTATAGTACATCTTAGAGCGGTCGTTCAATTGTTTGCTTTGTACGTCAGCGAAGTTGATGAACTTCTCATCTACTTGTCCGATTGGCATGTTCTTGAATTGCGTAGCATACAGTGATTGTTTTCCTACAGGAGGTTCGATAGGTTTATATCCCGGTTTCTTAATTTTGGTACTCTTATCGAGTTTTCCTTTTTCGATGTAAATGGCAAGATAATCATTTGTCAGGTATTGCTTGGCAACACGTTTGATATCTTCTGTTGTGATAGCCATTACTTCATCTTTGTAGTTGAGAACTTGTCCCAGGTCTTCTTCACTGATGAAAGCATCCATCAACATATGTGCTTTGTAAGTGTTAGACTCCATTCTGCGGTCGAAATCACGACACATATTGTTCTTAATAGAATTGATTTGCCATTCTTCAAATTCACCGTTAGCTACTTTCTCAATAGCTTTCAGAGCTTTCTTTTCAGCACTCTTATTTGATTCGAAGCGACGTTGGTTTTCGTCGTACAAAGGGATGCAACGCACGATATTACGGCCTTGTTCGCGACGACTGTCTGAATAAGCAAAGCCTTGTGTCAATTCACCGTCAATGGTCAGCTTGTCCAGTGTACCGGTGTTGCTGTTATTGCTCAACAGAGACATAGCTATATCCAAAGGCTTTTCATCGGGATGTCCGGAAGGTACACCTTTATATACGAGGCATACATTGGGATAATAACCGATCTTTGCATTATATTGCTTACGGCCTTTGATTTCAAGGTCGGGATAAGTTTTACGTTCGGGAGTCGGTTTAGCTTGCAGGCGTCCGAAAGTAGCGTTGATACGTCCGCTGATTTGTTTAGCATCTACGTTACCAACGAGGATGAGCACCATGTTTTCCGGAGTGTACCAATCGTTATAATAGTCGATCAACTTACTCAAACGTGGGTTTTTCAGGTGTTCCGGCAATCCGATAATAGGGCGTGCGTAGGGATGTCCTTCGTATGCCTTGCTTGAGATAAACTCTTGCTGTACGCTGCTTGGATTGTCTTGGTACATGTTATATTCCTCATATACACTTTCCAGCTCGGTCTGGAAAGTACGGAATACTGGATTAATCATACGTTGTGAGTAGATTTCCAACCATTTATTGATTTGGTAAGGAGGGAATGAGTTGTGATAATAAGTCACATCGAAACTTGTTCCGGCATTCAATCCCTTTCCACCCATACTTTCTATCAGATTCATGAATTCGGTAGATACACTTACTTTAGCGGCTTCTACTGTCAGTTCATTGATTTCTTTAGCGAGGGCTTCTTTCTTCACGGGATCGGCTTCATCCGCCATTTCATCGTATTTGGCAATGATTTTATCGTAAAGAGGCTTTTCGGTAGCCCAGTCCAGTGCTCCGATCTTGTCGGTACCCTTAAACATTACGTGCTCCAGGTAGTGTGCCAGTCCGGTATATTCTGCCGGATCGTTCACTGAGCCTGTTCGGCAGGCCACAATACCATATACATCCGATTTGGTGTTGTCTTCCCATATATATACGGAAAGGCCATTCTTTAGCTTGAATGCTTTCAGCCCTTGACCGTATGACGGCAGAGCGATAGCCATGATAGCCAGAAGAATAATGGAATTAATAATTCGTCTCATAAAATAAAGTGTTTTTAAATAAAGTGTTTTTGCTATATGTAGGCAAAACTATAAAAAAATCACAAACACTTTACGAAATCTTCGGAAAAAGATACGCTTTTTTTTAAAAAGACCGCCAGAAAACTCTCAAAATGGGGGTGAAAACTGTCATTTGATAGTTTTTGCCCTAAATAAAAACAAAACTCGACCCCTCGGAAACTTGAAACTTCCCTATACTTGCAATCGTGAATTTAAAATAATTATTAACTATTTAAAAGAGCAAAGTATGAATACCTACAGTTTTAGGAAGGATTTGATTAGTGTGCAAGAAGAACTGCTTCGCTTTGCATATAAGTTGACAGCCGATAAAGAGGAGGCGAATGATTTATTGCAGGAAACCTCACTCAAAGCGTTGGATAACGAAGACAAGTACATGCCCGATACAAATTTCAAAGGGTGGATGTACACCATTATGCGGAATATCTTTATTAATAATTACCGCAGAATTGTTCGCGAACAAACTTTCGTGGATCAGACAGATAACCTTTATCATTTAAACCTGCCGCAAAACTCCGGTTTTGCAAGCGCTGAAGGAACTTATGATTTGAAAGAGATGCACCGCATTGTCAATTCATTACCTCGTGATTATAAAGTCCCCTTCTCCATGCACGTTTCCGGTTTCAAGTATCGTGAAATAGCCGATCGGCTCGGATTGCCTTTAGGAACTGTCAAAAGCCGCATATTCTTTACCCGCCAGCGGCTACAACAAGAATTGAAAGACTTTGTTTAAAAGCTACAAGCTATGAGGAGTTACGAGCTACAAGAAGTTACGAGCTATAAACTCTGAGTGACAAATTACGAGCTACGAGTGCCTTGCGGTATAATGGCCGGGTGAACAATCATTTACCCGCCAACATAGCGCAGCCACTCGTAGCTCGTAGCTTGTAGCTTGTAGCTCGTAATTTTGATGACAATATGATATAAAACATAACTTTTATAGCAAATATTTAAGGTGTATTTTTGACTATATGTCAGAATAAACCCTTATATTTGTACTTATTAAGTTAACTTACTAATCCATATATGTTAAACCGCTAACTACCGACTGCGATGAAAAAAGAAATTAAATTCAGTCTTGTTTACCGTGACATGTGGCAATCTTCCGGTAAATATCAACCTCGTGTAGACCAATTGGTACGTATCGCCCCCTTGATTATCGAAATGGGGTGTTTTGCCCGTGTGGAAACTAACGGAGGGGCTTTTGAGCAAGTGAATCTGTTGTATGGCGAAAACCCCAACAAGGCCGTACGTGCTTTTACTAAACCTTTCAATGAAGCAGGTATACAGACACATATGCTGGATCGTGGTCTGAATGCTCTGCGTATGTATCCGGTACCTGCCGATGTTCGTCGTTTGATGTATCATGTGAAGCATGCACAGGGAGTGGATATCACTCGTATTTTCTGTGGATTGAATGAAACGCGCAATATCATTCCTTCTATAAAATATGCATTGGAAGCAGGTATGATACCGCAAGCTACGCTGTGTATCACGCATTCGCCTGTACATACAGTGGAGTATTACGCTCATGTTGCTGATCAGCTGATCGAAGCCGGAGCACCCGAAATCTGTCTGAAAGACATGGCAGGTATCGGTCGTCCGGGTATGCTGGGGCGATTGACGAAAACAATTAAAGAGAGGCATCCGGAAGTGATCATTCAATATCATGGTCATAGTGGGCCGGGCCTGTCGATGGCATCTATTCTTGAAGTCTGTGAGAATGGAGCTGATATCATTGATGTGGCTATGGAACCGATGTCCTGGGGTAAAGTACATCCGGATGTAATTTCGGTGCAGGCTATGTTGAAAGATCTGGGTTTCCAGGTACCGGATATCAATATGAAAGCCTATATGAAAGCGCGTGCCATGACGCAGGAATTTATAGATGATTTCCTGGGGTATTTCATGGATCCTACGAATAAACATATGTCTTCTCTGTTGTTGAAATGTGGACTTCCCGGTGGTATGATGGGGTCTATGATGGCGGATCTGAAGGGGGTACATTCAGGAATAAATATGATACTGAGAGGGAAAAACGAACCTGAACTTAGTATCGATGATTTGCTGGTGATGCTTTTCGACGAAGTGGAATATGTATGGCCTAAATTAGGTTATCCACCACTGGTGACACCCTTCAGCCAGTATGTGAAGAATGTTGCGTTGATGAACGTTATGCAACTGGTGAAAGGCGAGGAGCGCTGGACGATGATAGATAATCATACCTGGGATATGATTTTGGGTAAGAGCGGACGCCTGCCAGGTGAACTGGATCCTGAGATTGTAGAACTCGCAAAGTCTAAAGGTTATGAGTTTGTAGATACAGATCCGCAGTTGAATTATCCGGATGCACTGGATGAGTTCCGGAAGGAAATGGATGATAACAACTGGGAATATGGTGACGATGATGAAGAACTCTTTGAGTTAGCCATGCACGACCGTCAGTATCGTGACTATAAGTCAGGTACTGCTAAGAAGCGTTTTGAGGATGAGTTACAACGCGCTAAGGATGCTGCCATGGTGAAAAATGGATATTCAGAAGAAGAAATAAAAAAACTGAAACGTGCTAAGGCTGACCCGATAATTGCTCCGGATAAAGGACAGGTACTGTGGGAGGTATCAGTTGAAGGTCCTTCTGTTGCTCCGTTCATCGGGCGTAAATACCAGCATGATGAAGTGTTCTGCTATCTTTCCACCCCGTGGGGAGAATACGAAAAAATACCGACCGGATTTACCGGACGTGTCGTAGAGATATGTGCCAAGCAAGGTGATACCGTGAATAAAGGCGATGTGATTGCTTATATTCAGAGGAGTGATATTTTTGCATAGTTAAATTAATGATTAACGGTTAGTGATACACTGACCGTTAATCATTAATTCTCCCTTATCCACTTTTTTATTGTCTCCTTTAGCACCTCCTGTGTGAAAGGTTTAGTCAGGAAATCGTTGCACCCCACTTCAAGTGCTGCTTTACGGTCATGATCATAGGCAAAAGCAGTCAGGGCAATGATGGGGATATCGGGTGATAGTTCACGGATGATTCTTGTTGCATCCAGTCCGCCGAGGTTCGGCATTTTCATATCCATCAGGATGATATCCGGATTTAATTCCACAAACATATTGACGGCTTCCATACCATCTTTGGCACGTTCCAGGTGATATTCTTTTCCTAAGATGGCTTTGATCAGGATATAATTACTGTCGGTATCTTCGGCTATCAGGATCGTTTTCATTCGAGAACTTTCAGGTGTAGCTTGATTCTTTTCAGTTGTTGCTTTTTGTTCATTGGTTGTCGACCCACTCTCTTCAAGTACAGTTTCAGGCATTTCTTTTTCTTCCTCGTTGGCAATCTTTGCAGGCAGGTTAAAGGTGAAAGTTGTACCTTTCTCCAGTTCGGAAGTTACAGAGATTGTTCCGCCCAGACGTTCAATGATGGTCTTGCAAATTGCTAACCCTAATCCTGTACCTTGTGCAAAATTGTTTGCTTTCACAAACCGTTCGAAAACTTTTCCTATCTTTTCGGGAGCAATGCCTGTTCCTGTATCAGTTACATGGAAAATGATATTTTCCCCTTCTTGGTGGTATCCATAACTGATACTTCCATGAGTTGTGAACTTGAATGCATTTCCTATCAGGTTTGATATAACCTGGAAAATACGATTCTTGTCCGAATCGATGCGAATATCTTCATCCGAAGGTTCAAATATTAACTCAACATCGGAAGGACAACGGAATACATGGGCATCATGAATCTCTTTACAAAGCGGATATAGGCGGACGGGAGCAATGCTGAATTCAACAATACCGGCTTCTATCTTTGATAAATCCAGTATTTCGTTGATGAGTTGCAGCAGGCGTTCGTTGTTAGCTTCCACTATGTTGTAATATTCTTTGCGTTCCTCTGTATTTTCACTTTCGGCGATGATGCGTGAGAAACCTATAATGGCATTGAGTGGCGTACGTATTTCATGGCTCATATTGGCAAGGAAAGCCGATTTGAGCTGATCGGAAGTTTCCGCTTTTTCTTTGGCAACCATTAATTCACGTTTCATCAGTTCCATGTCGGTGATGTCCCATTCTATATTCAATAAGATGGGAGAGAAGTCGTTACTTTCTATTTTCATCTTCCGTTTGTCAAGGAAAAGAGATTGTCCGTTACCATCACGTTCTTCCGTAATCCAGTGCATTTCTTGTCCTGTAGCAGCTATCTCAATGTCTTGGCGACGTTTTTCTTGTGCTATTTCCAGAGGATAGAAGTCGAAATCGTCTTTTCCCAGAGCTTCCTGCATAGTGATTTCACGGTTATATGATTCACGGTTGCGGTATAAGTACTTAAAATTGTTTTTTATATCTTTCACGACGATACCTGCGGGCAAATACTCTATGGTTTTGTCTAATATCTGGCTGAAGCGTTTGATTTGCTGTTCGTGTTTGATGCGTTGGGAAATATCCCGGCCGAATGCCCAGATAGTTCCTTCACCTTCATCACTGATGATACAATAGGCATTACTTTCGTATGCCAGTATTTCGGGGTAGAGTGGCAGAGGGTTATACATAGTGACACACAGTTTCTTTTCTCCATTCTTGATGGAAACAGCCAGTTTTTTCCATTCTTCTTCATTCCGGACATATGAGTCGATTTCATAAATTTTTAGTTGGGTGATGTCATCTGTATTGTTCAGGTTGTGGTGCAGCTTGAACTGGCGGTTGGCAAATATCAACGTACCATCTTCATGGGCTGCAAAGATGTCTTCTGTGGAATTGTTGATGGCATGTGTCAGCAGATTGATGTCATTGCGTCTCTGCTGGATGTCGGTGATATTTTGTATATATCCTTCCAGGGTAACATTGCCGTCCTTGTATCGTTCGCGGGTGAATGCTTTCAGGCGGATATAAAAGACTTTTTTGTCTAAGGAAATACGATAGTCTATGCTTTCTTCCATATTCCCTTTGAGATTTTGGACGAGCCAGTTGCTGAAACTGTCTCTATCTTCAGGAAGAATAAAATTCAGGTAGTCGGATAGGAGAATACTTTGTTCTGCTTCCGTACACATGATACCTGTCTGACCTGAATAGCTGAATTCCTTGGCGTTGGCATTATATATCCACCTGCCAATGAGCGCGGCCTTTTGTATTTCAAACAGTTCCCGATTTTTTCTTTCCAGTTCCAGTTTGCGTTGGCTGCGTTCCGTAATGTCACGATATTGACATAATATTAGGTCGCCATAGGGCTGCATGATACATTTGAAGAAATAATTTCTACCCCGCAATGTGAGTTCATAATTGCGGATTGATTTTGTTTTCCGGAGTAAGACTTTCTTGAATTCCGGATAAAACTCACGGTAGGTATTGGAGGGTAACAGGGATAGTAAATTCTTTCCAAGTAGCCTTTCTTCTTTTATGAACCATAAATCTACATTATGGATAGCTATATCTACACATACACCATCTTTGTCCATGAGTATTAGTGTGTCTGATACCATGTTCAATAGTTTTTCGGAGTTGTTTGTGTCTTTCAGGATGCTTTTCATGTCTTCTTGTGTATTTAGATTTATAATTGGACAGGTATCTTATTTTCCCGCCCTTCGTGATTTTTCCCAAGCTCCACTGCTATTGCCTTTACGTTTACTTAGGTAGCGGAATCCCCTTATTACATTGACGTTCATAAAAAGGAAGTAATAAGGTATGAAGAGAATTTTGTTTTTAATATGTCTTCTTGAAAGGATATATCCCCAGATACCCATCAGGTAAAATAGAACCTGTAATCCCAGAATGATAGCGTAGAATAGAGGACAGTTACCAGTAAAGAGTAATATAACATTGAGGGGCAGCAACAGGAACAGGAGGATAGGGGTGATAGACCATCGCAGAACACGATGGGATACATATTGGAAATTAAGCCAGCCATAGCGGAACGGGTTCAGTAACGGACGTAATCGCCAGATAGACTGTAGTCCTCCGGCTGCGATGCGTACTTTACGTTTTTCTTCTTCCTGCATATCGGCAGAACCACTTTCGGTGGCGTAAGCTGTAGCACAGTAAGCGATGGTATAACCGTGCATGGCTATGCGGAGGGAGAGGATGAAATCATCAAGTAGGGTATCCGTTCTCATGTCTTCGAATAATTCGCGGCGTACAGCGAACAATTCTCCGGCAGCTCCTACAGCTGAGTAAAGACGTGAATCGAGTGCTTTCAAAGTCGACTCATATTTCCAATAGATACCTTCTCCACCTGATGCTGCATTATCTTTGCTTTGTACGGCAATACGTTTTTCTCCGGCAACACACCCTACTTTAGGATTGGTAAAAGCATGAACGATTTCACGCAGAGCTTCACGGTTCAAGTGGGTATTGGCATCAGTGAATATGACGAGTGGCGTTTTTACAAACTTCATTCCCCGGTTGAGGGCAGCGGTTTTTCCCTGCCGTTGGGGCTGATGGAGTACGGTGGCTTGAGGCCAGCGTGAAAGGCGTTCATTAGTGTGGTCGTTACTGCCATCGGTTACCCAGAATATTTGCAGTTTCTCTGTAGGGTAGTCTAAGTCCAGGCAGTTTTGCATTTTTTCGTCTACAACGTCTTCTTCGTTGTAAGCTGCAATAAAGAGTGTGAGTTCAGGCAACTCTTCATCAGGAGGTATGGGGTAGTGGATCGGCTTACGGAAAGTTTCCTTTATCTTAACCAGAATATATAATACAATTCCATATCCTATATAAGTGTAGAATACGATAAAAAGGCTTATCCAGAATACTATCTCGAGGGTTCTCATTATAAAGTTGTTTAAGGTAAACAAGTAATCATGCTCAAAAGTATGGATAATCTTTTACTGATGCAAGAAAAGGGGGAAGATTTATCAAAACGCTTCTGTCATATTGAAATAAAACAGTGTTTGGTTGTTGACTGTATTTTTACCCAAATCAAGACGGACATTCATACGGGGCTGTACTTCAATACGTAGTCCGACACCGTAGTTGGGAAGTACACCTTCTATCTTGCCGGGAGTGGGCCCCATGAATCCGCAACCTGTCCAAGCTACGAAACCTACATGGTTTAGCATACGCTTCAGCCAGGTACTCTTATCAGTGTTTATCATCTGGCGATACTCCGCCATAACCACATGGGAAGATTTGTCACGATATTGTCCCATATAATAACCACGCAGGTCAAAAGGAGTTCCAGTAAGCATGTATTGTGTCAAAGGTACATCTCCAAACACGTTTTTAGTTTGTGCTGTCCAGGCAATGACCTTACGTTTCCCGACAGTCTTATATTGACGATAGTCTATCTCCAAGCGATAAAAGTTTTCATCGCTCCCGAGAAATTTGGTATACATCATTCCACGGAAATCGAGGTACATGCCCGAGTAGGCATTGGAGGGAATGTCACGGCTGTCATAAGTCAGCAGAAAACCAAGTCCGGAATTGAAATTTTTGTAACCTTTCTCTGTACCTCCGGCTGCCTTGTAGGATGGCTCGTCTACCAGATGTTTGGCGGGTTCTGTTATATCGTCATAGTTGATGTCTATCTGTGGTCCAGCAAATATGTTGCTGTTGCCTAAGCGGAAAAGGAACCAGGGATTGAACTGGATACCACTGTAGCGGTATTGGCTGGTGCTGTCGCTACGAACATAATTCTTGTTTGTACTGTAGCCCAGACCGTAGAAATTATCTTCCGTGTTTTTATAAGCAAATTTTCCGAAGATGCGGAAACGGTCACCTTTAAAAAAGAGTTGAGGCTTGGAAAAAAGGTTGATGCCACCATTGAACAAGAAAGCGATGGCTACGGGAACTACAGAACGCAACTGTGTAGTGTCACTGGGATTCATGCGGAAAGTCATCAGAGCGCTACCACCAAGTACTGCACCAAAATCGGGAGTATAACTCGGACCACCCAAAATATTATAATGCAAGTTTCGTTTTGCTACCTTTTGTTTACGCAATTCACGCTTAGTCAATGCAGGAGTCGTATCGTTGCCAGTAATCATCAAATTCATTCCTTCCTGAGCGGAAAGTGCTGTTACTGAAAGTAGTAATGTAATAATACCTGTTATATATCTTTTCATATCATACGAATGAGGGTGCAAAGAAAACTAATAAAATTGAATTAGTTTTCAATTCAAAAGACAATAAATCTAAAGATTTTACTAAAAGTTTCAAAAAAGCCATTAATTTTGCATCTAATCAAAGAACTGGCAGTGGGAATTGCCAATGGCCTTTTTTCGAAGTATCGGACATTTAGACTAATATAAGACCATCCCCGTACCCGGTCCGTGTCTGGTCCATACCAAAGCCGTACCAAGTCCAAGCTCTTAGACACGGAGCAAGTACGGACTTGATGGGGGGAAGACCTGTAGAAGACAGGAAAAATAGACCAATTACTATACAAACCATATATTTTATGAATAAACGAATTTTATCAGTTTTTGTTTTCAGTGCCGCTTTATTTTCCATGCAGGCACAAGACGGAAAAGGGGGAATCAGCGAAACGATGCTGAACCAGATTAAACAGGGCTATCAAGGCACCACTGCCGATAAGGCTCTTCGTAATGCCATCGGAAACAATGACATTCGTAAACTTGCACTGAATCAGGAGAATCTGACAGGAATGGATACTCATTTTTCTGTGAAGGTAAATTCTAAAGGAATTACAGATCAGAAGTCGTCCGGACGTTGCTGGCTCTTCACCGGACTGAACGTGATGCGTGCCAAGACTATTGCCAAATATGATTTTCAATCTTTTGAATTTTCGGAGATTTACCCTTTCTTCTGGGATCAACTGGAGAAAGCCAATCTTTTCCTGCAGGGTATTATCGACACCCGTGAAAAGCCTATGAGCGACAAAACAGTGGAATGGCTTTTTCAACATCCTTTGAGTGATGGAGGAACATTTACGGGGGTTGCTGATATTGTCAGCAAATACGGTCTGGTACCTAAGGAAGCTATGCCGGAAACCAATAGCAGTGATAATACTTCGCGTATGGCAAATCTGGTTTCTTTGAAATTGAAAGAATACGGCCTGCAATTGCGCGACCTTGCTTCTAAAGGGGCAAAACCGGCGGCATTGGAAAAAGAGAAAACAACAATGCTCGGTACTATATATCGTATGTTGGTACTGAATTTGGGTGTTCCACCTACAGAGTTCGATTATGTACGTAAGGATGCCAAGGGTAATCCTGCGGAGACCGAACATCACACTCCGATGTCTTTCCTGAAGAAATATGGTGATGAGAATCTGCTGGGCAATTATGTGATGGTAATGAACGACCCTTCCCGTGAATACTACAAATGCTATGAGATAGACTATGACCGCCACCGCTACGATGGCAAAAACTGGACCTATGTAAACCTGCCTGTAGAAGATATCAAAGAAATGGCTATTGCTTCTTTGAAAGACAGTACCATGATGTATTTCTCTTGTGATGTGGGTAAGTTCCTGAATTCCGAACGTGGTTTGCTCGATGTGAAGAACTATGATTACGAATCGCTTATGGGCACTACTTTCAATATGGATAAGAAACAACGTATCCAGACTTTTTCCAGCGGTTCTTCTCATGCCATGACGCTTATGGCAGTAGATTTGAATAAGGACGGAAAGCCTGTGAAGTGGATGGTGGAAAATAGCTGGGGACCTGCAAGCGGTTATCAGGGGCATTTGATCATGACGGATGAATGGTTCGATGAATATATGTTCCGTCTGGTTTTGGAAACTAAGTATGTGCCTGCTAAGGTAATGGATCTGTTCAAACAGAAGCCTATTCGTCTACCCGCTTGGGATCCTATGTTTGCGGAAGAAAATTAACACGATAACTCATCTTGTCGTCATCGTGCTCGTTAACGAAAGGAATTGCGGAAATTTATCCGTAATTCCTTTTGTTTTTGCTCTTTATTCACGTTCTTTTTTGCTACTTTTGCGGCAAATTAATGAAACCATTAT
>ENA-OZHU01001299-OZHU01001299.1-human-gut-metagenome-genome-assembly--contig:-NODE-1299-length-13522-cov-5.354719_pt1 | contig 13522 bp, 10 predicted proteins | sample MGYA00244054_ERZ653700 | MGnify/ENA primary metagenome ERZ653700 (study PRJEB26926, sample SAMN06165279) | human gut metagenome | biome: ENVO:00009003; feature: ENVO:2100002; material: ENVO:00002003...
TAATTCCGTAAACACCCCCATGTTGCCATCCTTTACATCCGGGTGTAGGGAGCCGGTACATCCGGGTGTAAAGGGGGGTAACATGGGGGTGTCCGGCAACTAAAGTACCGTGCCGGAGAATGAAAACCACTCGGTTTTACCTATTTTATAGCCGTTTTTACATAAAATAATCGAGTGATTTGCAGAGATGGGGATCTGGTGTTTATTGTTTGTTTTTATTTGTAATATGTTAATATACAGATATGTATAAGCGGAATGCCTGTTCTCCATCCAAGTTGCCAGTGATAGGGTTGTGATACTGTAGTGATATAGAAAACGGGCATATATCACTAATCAAACAAGTTGAATATCAATTGGTAAAAAGGAATCAGTGACACAGTGACAGAGGAAATGGGAAATACTTATATGATAAGGTTCTGTTTTTTCTTTGATATAGTTCATACGATTTCCGAATTTTGTGTGGTTGCCCTGGCTACAATAAGCCATGCGTTGTGATTTACTTTCATTTTAGTATATTTGAACCATTAGAAACAACATAATTGCTATTATCAATTCATAATCAATGATTTATAATTCAAATTAAAAATAAAAAACAGACGTTGTTTCAAGGCAAGAATCCTGCATTGAGTAGGATTCTTGCTTTTTAAAACAGTTCCAACTGCTACCCCGGAGTATTTACTTCCATTGTTTTTCAGGAATAAACCCGACTTTTTTCAAAAGCTCGATTAACACGTCACGCCGTAATTTGTATCGTTGCAAATTACGGCGCATACTTCTTTTAAGGGTTCTATCGGCATTGGTTGTAATACTCTTCCCTTTTTCAAAATTTTGCATTTTGTAATTTCCAGATTGACATCCACAACCTCCAGGATGAAATTTTATTTTGCCCGTCCTTGCAATTTGCCGCTTCAACTCTTTATGTATTACAAAATTCACTAACTTTGTGGCTTTAAATAGAAAACGATAAAATAAACGATAGACGATCATGGAGTACAATTTCAGAGAAATTGAGAAAAAGTGGCACGAATACTGGATTGCCAATAAGGTTTATAAAGTCGAAAAAAATACCGACAAACCAAAGTATTACGTTTTGGACATGTTCCCTTATCCGTCAGGAGCAGGACTACATGTAGGCCACCCACTCGGTTATATCGCTTCTGATATTTATTCCCGTTACAAACGCCTGCAAGGCTTCAACGTTTTGCATCCGATGGGCTACGATGCCTACGGACTGCCGGCAGAACAATATGCTATCCAAACCGGACAGCATCCTGAAGTGACGACAAAGAAAAACATCGCCCGTTATCGGGAACAGATGGACAAAATAGGTTTCAGTTACGACTGGAACCGCGAGATCCGTACTTGCGATCCCGAATATTATAAATGGACGCAATGGGCATTCATCCAGATGTTCAACAGCTATTACTGCAACGATAAAAAGCAGGCACGTCCCATCAGCGAACTGGTTGCCGCTTTCGAACAGTCCGGAACGGAAGGTTTGAATGTAGCTTGCAGCGAAGAATTGCATTTCACTGCCGGTGAATGGAAAGCCAAAAACGATAAAGAAAAACAGGAAATCCTGTTGAACTACCGGATCGCTTATCGAGGCGAAACGATGGTAAACTGGTGTGCCGCATTGGGTACGGTACTGGCCAACGACGAAGTGGTGAACGGCGTTTCCGAACGTGGTGGCTATCCGGTGGAACAAAAGATCATGCGTCAGTGGTGCCTGCGCGTATCCGCCTATGCACAACGGCTTCTGGATGGACTGGAGACGATCGACTGGACAGACTCGCTGAAAGAAACACAGCGTAACTGGATCGGCCGCAGCGAAGGTGCCGAAATCCAATTCAAAGTAAAAGACAGCGACCTCGAATTTACCATCTTTACAACCCGTGCCGACACCATGTTCGGTGTCACTTTCATGGTCTTGGCTCCCGAAAGCGAACTGGTCGCACAATTGACGACTCCGGAGCAGAAACAGGAAGTCGACGCTTATCTGGACCGTACTAAAAAACGTACGGAGCGTGAACGTATCGCTGATCGTTCCGTTACCGGTGTATTCAGCGGTTCATACGCAATCAATCCGTTCACGGGCGACGCCGTGCCTGTCTGGATCAGCGACTACGTACTGGCCGGTTACGGAACCGGTGCCATCATGGCTGTTCCGGCACACGACAGTCGCGACTATGCATTTGCCAAACATTTCAACTTGCCGATTGTCCCGCTGATCGAAGGTTGCGACGTAAGCGAAGAAAGTTTCGATGCAAAAGAAGGAATCGTCTGCAACTCACCGAGACCGGACGTAACGCCTCATTGCGACCTGTCGTTGAACGGTCTGACCGTAAAAGAAGCAATCGCCGCCACCAAAAAATACGTGGCAGAACATAAGTTAGGACGTGTAAAGGTGAACTACCGTCTGCGCGACGCTATCTTCAGCCGCCAGCGTTACTGGGGCGAACCGTTCCCTGTCTATTACGATGCAGACGGTATGCCTCAGATGTTGCCGGTAGACAAGTTGCCGTTGGAATTGCCGGAAGTAGATAAATTCCTGCCGACCGAAACAGGTGAACCGCCTCTGGGACACGCCGTAAAATGGGCATGGGACACCGTAAAACAGGAAGTCACGGAAGTTTCCAAAATAGACAACAAGACTATCTTCCCGCTGGAACTTTGCACGATGCCGGGATTCGCCGGTTCATCCGCCTATTACCTGCGTTACATGGACCCGCGCAACGACCAAGCTTTGGTTGCTAAAGACGTAGATGAATACTGGCGCAACGTAGACCTGTATATCGGTGGTACCGAACATGCTACCGGACACCTGATCTACAGCCGTTTTTGGAATAAATTCCTGTTTGACTTAGGTATCGTTTGTGAAGAGGAACCGTTCAAGAAACTGATCAACCAAGGTATGATCCAAGGACGTTCCAACTTCGTATACCGTATCAACGGCACGAACAAATTCGTATCCCTGAACCTGAAAGACCAGTACGAAGTCACTCCTATCCATGTAGACGTAAATATCGTATCAAACGATATACTGGATATCGAAGCCTTCAAAAACTGGCGTCCGGAATATAACGACGCGGAATTCGTATTGGAAGATGGAAAATACATCTGCGGATGGGCTGTTGAAAAGATGTCGAAATCCATGTTCAATGTGGTCAATCCGGATATGATTGTCGAGAAATATGGTGCTGACACACTTCGTCTGTATGAAATGTTCTTAGGCCCGTTGGAACAATCCAAACCATGGGATACGAACGGTATCGACGGTGTACACCGCTTTCTGAAAAAGCTCTGGGGATTGTTCTTCGGCAATACGGACACCTTGCAGATTACGGATGCGGAACCGACAGCCGACGAACTGAAATCACTGCATAAACTGATCAAGAAAGTGACATACGACATCGAACATTTCTCATACAACACTTCCATCAGTGCCTTTATGATCTGTGTAAACGAATTGAGCAGCCTGAAATGCAACAAACGGGCGATCCTGGAACAGTTAATCGTTCTGCTTGCTCCGTTCGCTCCTCATACCGCTGAAGAATTATGGCATACCTGCGGTCACAATACTACCGTATGCGATGCCGAATGGCCTGTCTACAACGAAGAATACTTGAAAGAAAACTCGCTTACTTACGCTATCTCTTTCAACGGCAAAGCTCGTTTCAGCATGGAACTTCCAGCAGATATGCCTCGCGAAGAGATTGAGAAAGCCGCTCTTGCCCATGAAAATTCGGCTAAGTGGATGGAAGGTAAGACTCCGAAAAAGATTATCGTTGTTCCCGGAAAGATTGTAAACATCGTAATCTAAATCTATATTATAATGAAGCTTATAAACAACAAAGTCTATTTTGCTGTACAAGATTACCTGATGATCCTGTTGGGTACTCTCTTGTACGGCTTCGGCTTCAACGCTTTCATTCTGTCGAATGAAATCATCACCGGTGGAGTCAGTGGTATTTGTGCCTTGATCTTTTTTGCCAGTAACGAGATTATTCCCGTTTCTGTGTCTTACTTCGTTATCAACGTTGTTCTATTATTGGCTGCTTTAAAAATTCTAGGACTTAAATTTCTGATAAAAACAATTTTCGGAGTTTTTTCCCTGTCAGCCTCCTTGTCATTCTTCGAATGGCTTCTGAAAGGACAGCCACTTCTACATGACCAACCGTTCATGTCCATTATTATTGGTGCATTCCTTTGCGGGGCAGGTCTCGGACTTGTCTTTTCGGCAAACGGTAGTACCGGAGGAACGGATATCGTGGGAGCTATTGTAAACAAATACAAAAATATCTCCATCGGGCGTGCATTGTTGTTTTGTGACTTCATTATCATCGGTTCCTCATTTTTTCTTTTCCATGATGTTGAAAAGATCGTGTTCGGTTTTGTCGAAATGTTCGTAAGCAACTATATCATAGATGCCGTACTGAATGGGAACCGTCAATCCGTCCAATTCCTGATCTTTTCTCAGAAATACGATGAAATAGCTGAGCGGATCATCCATGACCTGGATCGCGGCTGTACCATTCTCGACGGTGTAGGCGGATATTCCCGCAAACCGGTCAAGGTCGTTGTATTGCTGGCAAAAAAATCAGAATCCGTTTCCATTTTCCGTCTGGTAAAACAAATCGACCATCAGGCCTTCATCTCTCAAAGTATCGTCAGAGGGGTATACGGGGAAGGGTTTGACCAGATAAAAACATAAAACAATCATCCAAACAATTTAAAGCACTTCCATACGTTATATACACATCGTATAGAAGTGCTTTTTTATTCATACTCAACAAACATGAAACTTGTATTCGCAACAAACAACCGACATAAGCTAGATGAAGTCCGGAAAATCACATCCGGATATACCGAAATAGTCAGCCTCTCAGAGATCAACTGCCATGAGGATATACCCGAAACAGCAGAAACATTAGAAGGCAACGCCTTGCAAAAAGCCCGTTACATAAAAGAACATTTCGGATATGACTGTTTTGCAGACGACACTGGCCTTGAAGTAGAAGCCCTACACAACGCTCCCGGAGTATATTCGGCACGTTATGCCGGTCCCGGACATGATTCGGAAGCCAATATGGACAAACTTCTCCATGAAATGGAAAACAAGAAAAACCGGAAAGCTCGTTTCCGTACGGTAATCGCTCTTATCTTGAATGGAAAAGAATATTTGTTTGAAGGTATTGTCAACGGTACGATCATAAACGAAAAAAGAGGCGAAAGCGGTTTCGGGTACGATCCCATATTTGTTCCCGACACTTACTCACAAACATTTGCCGAAATGGGCAATGATATAAAAAACCAGATCAGCCACCGTGCCGAAGCTGTCAAAAAATTGACTGCTTTTTTATCGAATTACACTTTTTAATATTGTAATTAATATGAGAAATATATTAACTGTCATCTTGCTTTTCTTATTATCATTTCCTGCTTTATCAGTTAATGACAATGGCAACACGCTTGGATGGAAAACATATCTCTCCTACAATAATACCGATTGTGTGGAAGAATCCGCAGATCAAGTATTTGTCGTAGCAGAAGGTGCTTTATACACATATGGGAAAGAAGATAACAGCATCAAACAATATTACAAAGGAAATGGATTGAGTGACACGGATATCCAATCTATTTCCTACAACAAACAAACAAAATCACTATTGATTGTTTACAAAAACTGCAATATAGACATTTTAGAAGAAGGTTCAGTAAAAAACATACCTTATCTGTACACGACTACATCTTTAAGAGATAAATCACTTAATTCCGTTATGATTTATAACGAATATGCCTATTTATCCATACAGTCGGGCATAGTAGTTGTTAACATGGACAAAAAAGAAATAACCGATACCTATAACTTATCTAAGAATATTACATCCTGTGCTATTTTCAACAATAATATATATGCTTCCACAAAGGAAGGTCAAAAGTCTACGGTCATATACGCTTCTTTGAATGATAATCTGTTAGACGGATCAAACTGGAAAACTTATTCGATTCCGGGATTCCCATCTGAAAATTCCATAGACAAAATATCCTCATTTAAAAATAAGCTATTCTATTTGTCTCAAAATAAAGGTATCTACTATGAATCGAATGAAACTACAGTCCCTTTGGTCAGCAACACACAAATGAACAATATGAAAATTGTGGGAGAAAAACTGGCTTGCATGGCCACATCCCAAGTTTATATTTTCACAGATACGAAAACTTTTGACCAAATCAACAATCTATCCATCAAAGATATCAGCACTTATCAGACTGACAAATATTGGATAGCCGAAGGAAGCAAAGGTCTACGTTCTATCCAAAGAAAAGGAGCCAACCAGTTCGAAGCCATAAACGAAGCCATAATTTTGGATGGCCCCTACTCCAACAGTTCTTATGATATCGTATCAAAAAACGATAAAATATATATTATACCTGGTGGAAAAAGCCTGACAGGGGATAATTCTTTTAATAAAGCCGGATCGGTCATGATATATGACTATGAAAAATGGAGTGTACTAGAACCTTCCGTCGTTCAGAATAAACTAAATACATGGCCTAAAGACTATACCAGCATTGTCGTCACAAAAAATGATACTGAAAAAGAGATTATTTACGTATCTTCCTTCGGTTATGGCCTTTTTCAATTCATAGACAGAGAACCTTCCGCCGTTTATAACAAAACAAACAGTCCGCTTGAAAACGCACATGGCAATGAGGGCTTTTATTGTCGTGTAGACGGACTTGCTTTCGATAAGGAAGGAAACCTATGGATGACTAACTCTGAAGTGAGCAAAGCTATCAAGATATTGGATAAAGAAGGAAAATGGCATAGCCTGTCTGTCGAGTCGTTAAATGGAAAATACACGATAAACGACATACTCGTCACCTCAAACAATGACAAATGGATCAATATATCTCGCCCTACCAGTCAAGCCTGTCTAACAGTCGTCACCAACAGCAACTCTTTAGATGAAGCAACATCATATGAATTTAAAAACTTCATTGACACAGATAATAACGACTTTTCCCCTAACAATTATACTTGTATGGCAGAGGATAAAAACGGATATATATGGATAGGAACCAATAAAGGAGCTATATACTTAACAAATCCAAAGTTGGCAACGACAGAAAACAATCAATCTATGCGTTGCACACGTGTAAAACTAATCAATGAAGAAGGAATCCCTTATTATTTTCTCGACAATACGATAATAACGACCATCAAGGTAGATAACGGAAACCGGAAATGGATTGGAACGGACGGTAGCGGTGTTTATGTATTGAGCGAAGACAATCAGGAAATCGTCCATCAGTTCAATACATCCAACAGTCCGCTACTATCAGATAAAATATATTCCATAGAAATTAATGAAAATACTGGCGAAGTGTTCATCGGTTCCGACAAAGGTTTGGTTTCTTACAAAGGAGAAGCGACAAAAGGTAAAGATGACTATTCAGACGTGTATGCATATCCGAACCCCGTACGACCTGAATACAGGGACAAAGTAACCATCACGGGATTGATGGATAACTCGATCGTCAAAATCACCGATCTGAATGGAAATCTGGTCTATCAGACTAAATCTTTAGGTGGTCAAGTTATCTGGAACTGCCGGAATACAAAAGGTGTCCGTGTTGCTTCAGGCGTATATCTGGTGCTCTCTGCCACCGAAGATTCAAAAGAAAGTGTAGTTACTAAAATCGCAGTTATAAAATAAAAATCCACTGTGGTATTTGTCTTATTCACAGTGGATCATTTTATCTTGTTTCGTCTATCTAACAATTCTTACAACCCCAACCTCTCCGATATCTCCAGCATCTTCTTGATCGGGCGGATCGCTTTTTCCTGTACTTGTTCATCGACAAATATTTCAGGAAGTTCGTATTTCAAACAGTTGTAAAGTTTCTCCATCGTGTTCAAGCGCATAAAATTACATTCGTTGCAAGCACATGTACTGTCATTGGGAGGAGCCGGGATAAATTCTTTATCGGGACTCTGCTTACGCATTTCGTGAATAACGCCACTTTCTGTCGCTACAATGAATTGTTTCTTATCCGACTTGACAGTATGTTTCAAAAGAGCTGCAGTCGATCCTACGAAGTCCGAGACCTGCACAACGGGCTGTTTGCACTCCGGGTGAGTAATGACTTCCGCATCGGGATACTGTTTTTTCAATTCCAATATCTTTTCCAGTGAAAACTGTTCATGCACATGGCAGGCACCATCCCAAAGCAACATCTTGCGCCCGGTAATGCCATTTATGTAATTGCCTAAGTTCCGGTCTGGACCGAAGATGATCTTCGTGTCTTCCGGAAAACTTTCGACTATCTGACGTGCATTGGTAGACGTTACCACAACATCCGTCACGGCTTTTACAGCAGCAGTCGTATTTACATACGAAATAACCACATGACCGGGATGCTGTTTGACAAATTCCGCAAAATCGACAGCCGGACAGCTATCTGCCAATGAGCAACCGGCATTCAAGTCCGGGACCAGCACTTTCTTGTCCGGGCACAACACCTTCGCCGTTTCACCCATAAAATGAACACCGCAGAAAACGATGATATCGGCCGTCGTCTTAGCTGCCTGTTGAGCCAATGCCAAACTGTCTCCCACAAAATCTGCTATATCTTGAATATCACCTGTCTGATAATAATGAGCAAGGATAACGGCGTTTTTTTCTCTACGCATCCTGTTTATCTCTTCTTTCAGGTCCAACCCCTTTGGGATGGGTGCGTCTATATATCCGATCGATTGGTTTGTCAACATAGTTACCTGTATTAAATGATTGTAAAATTCGATAATCACTAATGAGTATAAACCGCTATTTACAGTCTATCAACAAAGTTATCATCATTCTTTATAACTGATAATCTTTATTTTACTCCTATTATCAACTATAAGTTGATAATGTGCAAAGGTAAAAACTTTATTGATTTTCCCATAGGAAACACATATAAAACGAATAAACAAGCAGGAGGTAATATAAAAAATTTGCTAAACAAGTCTCAAAGACTTCCGGCAGATATTCACCCAAACATCTGCGTTCTTTTCCCAAGTTATCCACAATCATATTATTATTATCTTATTTATTCTTTATTTTAAATCTAAATATGATGAATATAATATCCTGTTGAAACAGTTAATACAATTGTGCTATAATACTTGTCCAGTTCGTTATTAAACGATATAAATGACTTATTAAATAGATACCAACATCCTATTTATCGTTTTACATACTGATATCCTTTACTTTATAGACTTTATTAGTATTCAGTTGAAAACAACCTATGTGTAAAAGTTAATGGCAGTTGAGCGCTGTTGATACGTGTATAACCACTGTTGATAGGGCGTAATAAATAATCCGTTATTTTTATTGCATAATAGAAACTAGAGGATGTATAGTGAACAAATTGAATAATGCAAGAACTATTTTTCATTTTGTGTCCACCACTTATCAATAGCTTTTCAACGGTATATCCACATTAATTCACTACTTTTGCAAGCAAAGAAACGATAGCTATGCGCAAGTTAAAGATAACAGAGTTGAATCGCTTGACTCCGGAAGCATTCAAAGATAGTAAAAAGATTCCGTTGGTTGTTGTGCTCGATCATGTAAGAAGCTTAAACAATGTAGGATCCGTGTTTCGTACGTCTGATGCTTTTAGGGTGGAGAGTATTTACCTGTGCGGTATCACGGCTTGTCCGCCTCATGCCGAGATTCATAAGACGGCTTTGGGAGCGGAAGAAACTGTCGATTGGGAGTATTTTGAAGATACGATGGAGGCTGTTGATAAACTGAAGCAACAGGGATATACTGTCTGTGCGGTTGAGCAGGCCGAAGGGAGTACGATGTTGGATAATTTGTTGTTGGACAAGAATAAAAAGTATGCAGTTATCATGGGAAACGAGGTGAAAGGTGTTCAACAATGTGTCGTTGATAACTGTGATATGTGTATTGAAATACCGCAGTATGGGACCAAGCATTCTTTGAATGTTTCGGTGACTACCGGTATTATCATCTGGGATTTCTTTAAGCAATTGTCAGATTAATCCGTTTTCAACAAGTACGACTACCCGTTCCGTCATGGCGTCTTTTCCTTTGGGATCGTATTCGGTTTTCAGGCTGGCGCCGAACATGCCGGCAAATATGTTCCAAAAACCTGCCCGGAAACTACCTAAATAGGCTTTCAACAAGTTGTAACTCGATTGGTTACATTCTCTGTCAATCAGTTTGATAAGCAGTTTTCCTTGTGAAAAGGTCAGTTTTTTCAACTGCGGTTTATATTCTTGGAAAAGTTCTTTTTCCATCCGTTTCAAGTGAGCTTGGCGGGACTTTTCGTCGGGGAGTGTCTCTATATATTCGTATGTTTCGATCAGTGTTTCATAAACCATTTTGGCATAAGGTAGTGTGCGCTTTACGTCACGGACCAGTTTGGTGTAACGTGCCTGTTCACGTTTGTTTTTAAACTTGACCGGCGGGTAAATGTAAATTTCCTTCAAGTTAACAACAGGTACCGTATCCTTTCCATCCAGATAAGCCTTTTGTAATCCTTCGGGAACGGTATTGATCTTCAATTTTTGTGCATGGATTCCTATTGCGCACAACATGAATATTATCAATATTTTATACTTGCCTTTTCTCAACATCATTCACAAAAGTAATTGATTTACGAATAGTAACTACAGATTTTACAGAAAATTCATATCTTTGTGATAATACAAACAACTAAAATCAACAGACTATGAAACATTCCACCATTTTCCCATATTTATCAATTCTGAATAAATTGCAACCATATTATCTGATAGCCCAAAATGGAGATAGTAGAAAACTTCAGGCTGTGAAAAGAGATAATCCGGAAAGTTGACAACTTAAACAAAACCTTGCTATGAAATCAATAAGTTTATTCGTGTTGTTTTGGGCATCTATCAACATTCATGCTGTTGATAACCTTCGTATATCTGATATCCGTAGTTTGGGAATGGGAGGAAACGGGGTTACACAATCTGTTTTGTTTAATCCGGCATTGGTGGCTTTGCATACGGATAAAGTTCTTCATTTAGAATACTTTAATCGTTATGGAGTAAAAGAACTGGGAACGGTTGGAATAGGTTTTGTATATCCGAATCCGTTGTTGTCGGCAGGTGTTGATATCTCTTCTTTCGGATATGATCAGTATAGGGAAACTCTTTTTCGGTTATCGGTAGGGAAACAGCTGAATGGCCGGTGGAGGATCGGCATTGGTTTCCAATATAAAATGTTGCAGACCGAGTTGTGGGAAGAAGTACCGAAGCAGCTTTCCACAGATGTCGGAATCTTGTTTGTTCCCATTGACAAATTGTTGATTGGAATGTTGATAATGAATTTTCCTTCTATTACCATTCATGAATATACTACTGAAACAAAATGTTTTACTAGTTATTCAGTACAAATAGGTTTTCAATGGGAGATAATTAACAGGTTGTTGATAGTAGGAACTATCGAAAGTAATAAAGAACATATGTGGATGGGAAATGCGGGCATTGAATATGCTCCGTTCAAAAACTTTCATATACGGGCGGGGGTACAGACTACTCCCCTCCTGCCCACTTTGGGGATCGGATACCGTCTGACTGGATTTACAGTAGATGTCGCGACTATTTATCATCCGGTTTTGGGAGTCAGTACCGGACTGGGTTTGAGCTATTCTTTTTAATCAGGCTTGACTATGAAACGAATGTTTATAAATCTGTTGGTATATCTGTTAATAAGTAGTTATCAGCTTAAAAGTCAGACATTATATTCTGTTGATAAGTGGATGGAATATATAGAAGAAATGGCTTCGGAAACAGAAGATGAAGAGCGTATTGAAGCACTTTACACTGATCTTTCCTATCTTACCGAACATCCTTTCGAACTCAATACGGTGACGGAGGGACAATTGAAACGTCTCCCTTTCCTATCTGATCTACAAATAAGGGAATTGTTGGAATATCGTTCCCGTTATGGAAAAATGTTAACCCTTTATGAGCTTAAAAATGTGGAAGCATTCGATTTAGAAACGATTTCTCTGCTTGTCCCGTTTATTTATATAAGTGAAATAATAGTTGATAAACGTCCTATTACAGTGAAAAATTTGTTGAAACGAGGTTCTAATAACTTACAAATCAGATATGACAGATGTTTTCAACAAAAGAAAGGCTATTGTTCATATCCCGATAGTGTACTACAACAATATCCGAATCGGAAGTATCTGGGAGAGCCGTTCTATCATTCTGTCCGTTATTCGTATGAATTTGATGAACGTATTCAATTCGGTCTGGTTGCAGAAAAAGATGTGGGAGAACCTTTCTGGAATGAATATCATAAAGGGTATGACTATTATTCGGTGCATCTTTTTCTCAAAGAAATGAATAAATGGTTGAAAAGTCTTGCCATAGGTGATTATAAAATATCTTTTGGGCAAGGCTTGGTGATCAGCAATGACTTTTCTCCAGGCCGAAATGCTCTTGTTTCACAAACGGAAAGAAGGACAAACGGATTTCGCCGTCATTTTTCAACCAATGAAAATGACTTTTTCCGGGGAGCTGCTGCTACTGTCAATTGGAAAAATTTAGATATCAACCTCTTCTATTCGTATCGGAAGTTGGATGGAGGTGTGGACAGTACGATCGTTACTTCGTTTAAAACGGACGGTTTACATCGTTTGGTACGAGACAGGGAGAAGATGCATAAAGTTTCCATGCAGACATATGGTGGGAATGTACGATATGCAACTCCCGGTTTATGTATAGGTCTGACTGCCCTTTCTTATTCTTTCGGAAATTATTCGATACAGCCCGATCCGAAACCTTATAATCTTTTCTATTTTCGCGGTAACCGGAATCTGAATATCAGTGTGGATTACTTGTTGAAAAATAAGTTGATCAAGTTTTATGGTGAAACGGCTTTAAGCCGGAATGGGGCGGTTGCTTCCCTGAATGCCTTGCAGTTGACACCTGCTTCTTATTTTTCCTTGCTGTTATTGTATCGTTATTATGATAAACGTTACCAGGCTTTTTTCGGGAATGCTTTTTCACAAAACTCGGCTGTCCGGAATGAACAGGGAATGTATATAGGGATGCAATGGACGCCTTTTGCCCGCTGGAAGTTGTCCGCGTATGCAGATGTATTCCGGTTTCCCTGGCTGAAATATGGAGTGGATGCGCCGTCGACGGGAAAGGAATATATGCTTCAAATTGATTATACGCCGAGCCGGAATTTGTCCGTATACGTCCGTTATAAATACAAACAAAGGGAAAATATAACACCTTACCATCAACAGCGTTTGCGTATGCAGGCCTTATATACGATTTCTTCATCCGTCTCGCTGCGGACATCTGCAGACGGTATTTGTTATACAGAAGCGAACGAAAAAAGCAGAGGGTGGATGATTGCCCAAAGCGTAGGTTGGAAACCGGTTGATGTTCCTGTTCAAACAGATTTTCATATCTGTCTCTTATACACATCTGACGCTGCCGACGACTTAA
>ENA-OZHU01001317-OZHU01001317.1-human-gut-metagenome-genome-assembly--contig:-NODE-1317-length-13327-cov-5.966019_pt1 | contig 13327 bp, 10 predicted proteins | sample MGYA00244054_ERZ653700 | MGnify/ENA primary metagenome ERZ653700 (study PRJEB26926, sample SAMN06165279) | human gut metagenome | biome: ENVO:00009003; feature: ENVO:2100002; material: ENVO:00002003...
ACTACGCGTCTCGTGGGCTCGGAGATGTGTATAAGAGACAGGTGCAGGCGGTCTGCTATCCATTGCCGGCACTGCCGTTCTTATCGTTCTCGCTGCCATTTACTCCAACGCTTGGGGCGTTGTAAGCTCCGCTATTTTCGGAGCTTCTCTTATCATACTTTACACCATGTCTACCGTTTATCACGCTATCACCAATCCAAAAGCCAAAAAGTTTTTCAGGATAATGGATCACAACACCATTTTCTTCCTCATCGCAGGAACTTACACCCCTATCACCCTTGTGCCTTTGAGAGGTGCGTTTGGCTGGGTTCTTTTCGGAATCGTTTGGGGTGCGGCTATTCTTGGCATTGTGCTGAACTCCATTGACCTTGAAAAGTTCCGCAAGCCTTCTGTTGTATGCTATATCGCAATGGGCTGGGTAGTTATAATCGCTGTCAAGCCTATGATAGAAAAGGTTTATCCTCTGTCCTTGTGGTTTATTCTTATAGGCGGACTTTTCTACACTGTGGGCGTTATTTTCTATGTTAAAAAGAGCAAGAAATATTTTCACTCAATATGGCATTTGTTCACCATTGCGGGAAGTGTTTTCCACTACTTTGCGGTGCTTATGATGATAACACATGAATAAAAGATCATCCCGAGGGTTTGCGTCCTCGGGATTTTTCTGTTTAGAGAAAATATTTCTAAAATGAAATATATGGCGGTTTTTCTATTGCAAAAATGGCTGAAAAGTAGTATAATCATAATGATGTATTATATGTGACTGCACTGAAATTTTCACATGGGTGCGGTTTTGACATGAAAGGAGCATTTTATGCGTAGATCGGGTATTTTAATGCACATATCCTCTCTGCCTAACGATTATGGTATCGGCAAGCTTGGCAAGGAGGCTTATGCTTTTGTGGATTTTCTTGAAAAGGCTCACCAAAAATGTTGGCAGATACTTCCTATATCTCCTACAAGCTATGGTGATTCACCATATCAGAGCTTTTCTGTTCACGCCGGAAATCCATACTTTATAGACCTTGAAGCTCTGGAGAAAGAGGGTTATCTGAAACCTGCGGAATACAAGGATATTGAGTGGGGCGATGACAAAGGGTCTGTTGACTACGGCAAGATATACGAGGTCATTTTCAAGGTGCTTAGGACGGCACACAAGCGTTTTCGCAAGAAGCCTGAAAAGGCATACTCAAAATTCGTGGTGGAAAACAAAGACTGGATATACGATTACGCTTTGTTTATGTCACTGAAATTTGCCAATAAGGGCAAGGCTTGGTATGAATGGGACGAACCGCTGAAAATGTACAAGCCTAAGGCGATAAAAAGTGCTAGAAAAGAATATGCAAATGATATAGACTTCTGGTGCTTTGTGCAGTATAAATACTTCCAGCAGTGGAAAAAGCTAAAGGCTTATGCCAACGAAAAGGGCATCGAGATAATAGGCGATATCCCCATATATGTGGCATATGACAGTGTTGAGGTGTGGAGTACACCGCAGTATTTCAGCCTTGACAAGGAGAAAAAGCCTGTTGAGGTGGCAGGATGTCCACCTGACGCATTCACGGCAGACGGTCAGCTTTGGGGCAATCCTCTTTACAACTGGGAATACATAGCAAGAGATAAATTCCGCTGGTGGGTAGAGCGTATAAAGGCGGCTTCTAACACCTATGACGTGGTGAGAATAGACCATTTCAGGGGCTTTGAAAGCTATTACTGCATACCATATGGTGCAAAGAACGCCAAAAAGGGCAAGTGGAGAAAAGGTCCTGACATGAGGCTTTTCAAAGAAGTGAGAAAACAGCTTGGGGACGTGAAGATAATCGCAGAGGACTTGGGCTTCCTTACAAAGCACGTTGTAAAAATGCTCAACGCTAGCGGATATCCTGGCATGAAGGTGCTGGAGTTCGGCTTTGATTCTGATAATACAAACGGCTATCTGCCCCACAATTTTAAGACCACAAACAGCATTTGCTATACAGGTACGCACGATAACGAAACCATACTTGGCTGGATAAAGAGCTGTGACGAAAAGACCCGAAGCTACTGCAAGGACTATCTTGGAGTTACAAAAGACGAGTTCGTGCCTTGGGCAATGGTAAGACTTTGTTGGTCCAGCGTGTGTGATACAGCTATCGCACAAATGCAGGATATACTTTGCCTTGACGATAAAGCCAGAATGAATACACCGTCAACAGTGGGAGCAAATTGGAAGTGGAGATTGGAAAGCTTTGATAAGCTTGATGATACTTTGGCGGAGAGATTGGCGAAGATAACAGCGGTGTATGGCAGATAGAGCAGGGATAAATAAGGAATGAGGAATGAGAAATGAGGAGTGAGGAGTGAGGAATTGGCATAGCCGACCGAACAAATCACAAGCATGAAGAAGTCAGATATTAGATAAAAGTAATATCGGAGAATTAAATCTGCACCGCTTTTCTATCCCTTAGCGCAACGTAGATCCGCAAAGAGCGACAGCTATTTTGCGGCAGAAGAAAATTGACCAAAACATTGTAGGGAAACGGCTCAATTTCTGTTTCACAGAAATGCGACGTCCCACTCGAAGTGACAAGGTTTGGATTTTCCAGAATTTGCGCAAAGCAACATTGTGCGGATAACACAAATGAGATTGCAGTCGAAACGGCGAGGGGTACGGGACGCCGAGGGCGTCGTCCCCTACAGATGTGATAGGGTAGGTTTTAGTTCTATCCCATAATGTTGTTGCCGTGGGTTTGTTTCTTCGACGGGCAAACGATGTTCGCCACTACCATATGTTATGCGGATAATAACAAAGTACAAAATACAATAGAATACATAAAACACCAGAAAGGATAAAAAAACCAATGAACAAAGAACTGTTTTACAGCGAACTTAGTAAAGACCTGAAAAAGAAGTTTGGCACGAGCGTTGAAAAAGCTCTGCCTTGGCAGCTCCACGAAAGCCTGTCGGCTACTGTTATGGAGCTTATTGACAGCGATTGGGAGAACAGCAGAAAGGCCCACCTTGACAGCCGCAGAGCCTGCTATCTCTCTATGGAGTTCCTTATGGGCAGAGCCGTTTATAACAATCTCCTTTGCCTTGGTATCACTGACGAGGTGGACGAGCTTTTGAAGGCTCACGGCAGAAGTCTTAATGACCTTGAAGAAATAGAGGACGCTGCCCTCGGCAACGGTGGTCTTGGCAGACTTGCCGCTTGCTTCCTCGATTCCGCCGCCGCTCATGACCTGCCTTTGGACGGCTACGGAATAAGATACAAGTACGGTCTTTTCAAGCAGAAGATTGTTGACGGTTTCCAAAAGGAAGAGGCTGACAACTGGACTAAGTACGGCGACCCTTGGTCTAAGAGATGCGAAAATGACAAGGTAGTCGTTAAATACGGCGACCAGACTGTTTATGCTGTGCCTTATGATATGCCTGTTATCGGCTTTGGCACTAAGAACGTTGGCACACTCAGACTTTGGCAGGCTGAGAGCGTGGAGGATTTCGACTTCGCTCAGTTTGACTGTGGAAACTATGACGGTGCTGTAAAGGCTAAAAATGACGCTGAGAACATCTCAAAGGTGCTTTACCCTAACGATAACTGTGAAGAGGGCAAGATACTCAGACTTAAGCAGGAATATTTCTTCTCCTCCGCTTCTGTGACGGATATTCTCAAAAAGCATTTGGCTAAGTTCGGCACTCTTGACAACCTTGGCGACTATATTACTATCCAGCTTAACGATACTCACCCTGTTATCGCTGTGCCCGAGCTTATAAGACAGCTTTGTGCTGAACATGGATATGACTTTGACAAGGCTTTTGAGATCGCCCACAAGGTCTTTAACTACACAAACCATACTATCATGGCTGAGGCTCTTGAAAAGTGGGATTGCAGACTTGTGGAAAAGGTAGTGCCTGAGGTCTACACTTACATTCTTATGATAAACGAGCGTTTTATAAAGGATATGTACGCTCTCAAAAAGGACAGAGAGTATATCTCTAAGCTTTCTCCTGTTGGCGACGGCATGGTAAAAATGGCGTTTATGGCTATCTATGTTTCAAGCTATATAAACGGTGTTGCGGCTATCCACACTGAGATACTGAAAAAGGACGCTCTTAAAGATTGGTATGAGCTTTATCCTGAGAGATTTCAGAACAAGACCAATGGTATCACACAAAGACGTTGGCTCGCGCTTTGCAACCCTGAGCTTTCTGCACTTATCACAAAGCTTCTTGGCAATGCAGATTGGGTGAAGAACCTGGACGAGCTTAAAAAGCTTGAGAAATATGCTGACGATGAAGCTGTTCTTAACGAGTTCATGGCTGTTAAGGAGGCTCAGAAAAACCGCCTTGCCGCTTTTGTAAAGGAGCATGACGGTGTTGATATCGACCCGAACACTATTTTTGACATTCAGATCAAGCGTCTGCACGAATACAAGAGGCAGTTCCTTAACGCTTTGTCTATACTTTACATTTACTATGGCATCAAGGACGGCTCTATAAAGGACTTCACACCGACAACATTTATTTTCGGTGCTAAGTCTGCACCGGGATACAGGAGAGCAAAGGCTATCATCAAGCTTATTGGCGAGATAAGCAAGCTTGTGAATGCTGACCCTGACACAAAAGACCTTATCAAGGTAGTATTCGTACAGAATTACAACGTTTCCTATGCGGAAAAGCTTGTTACTGCGGCTGATGTTTCCGAGCAGATATCTACGGCAGGCACTGAAGCAAGCGGTACAGGCAACATGAAGCTTATGCTCAACGGTGCGGTCACACTGGGAACATATGACGGAGCTAACGTTGAGATCGTTCAGGAGGCAGGCGAGGAGAACAACTACATCTTCGGTGCAAGAGTAGAGGAGCTGGCTGAGATAATGCCAAAGTATGACCCTAGGGAGATACTTTTCTCAAACGACAAGATAAAGCGTGTTCTTGACAAGCTTATTGACGGCAGTCTTTCAGACGGCGGCGTTCCGTCCAACGAGGAGGGCAGCTTCAAGGAGCTTTACAAGGCGCTCACTGACGGTGCAAGCTGGCACGTTCCTGACCACTACTATGTTCTTGGCGACCTTGAAAGCTATGTTCAGGCAAAGCTCAAGGTCAACGCTGACTACAAGGACAAGCTTGCATTCGCTAAGAAGTGCTGGCTGAACATTGCAAATGCCGGCAAGTTCTCTTCTGACAGAACTATCAAGGACTATGCAGAAAACATCTGGAAGATAGAGCCTGTTAAGCTGTAATTGGAAATCAAATTTCTATGCAAATTGAATTTGTTAAGGGTATCGCACATGATTTTAAGCTTTTTATACACGAAAATGAACTTATCATAATATTAAATTGCGAAAATATGAACTAAAGCATTAATACACAAAGGACAGGCTCGTTTTTTGACGGGCTTGTCAGTTTTGATGTAAATATATTCAAGGGATAGATTTACATAAATGGCAGGAGGATAAATGTTAGACACCTTACTTAAAATAGACGGCGACATACTGTTATGGATACAGGACAACCTGCGTGCAGGGTGGCTCGACCCCATAATGAAGTTCATAACATATCTTGCAAACGGAGGTGCGTTATGGATAGGCATATGCGTTTTACTTCTCATACTGAAAAAGACGAGGACGACGGGACTTGTGTGTTCATGCTCCCTTGCGGTGACTTTTCTTATAAACAACATTATTTTGAAAAACATTATTGCCAGAACAAGACCTTACGAGGTGGTCGAGGGGCTTAACAGGATAATAGGTGCACAATCGGACTTCTCCTTTCCCTCGGGACATTCGGGAGCCTCCTTTGCAGTGGCGGTGGTAATGTTCATGGAGATGCCGAAAAAATATGGCGTGCCTGCACTTATAGTGGCAACACTCATTGCGTTCTCACGGCTGTATGTTGGTGTACATTATCCATTCGACGTTATCGCGGGCGTTCTAACGGGAACGATATATGCTGTTATAACAGTGGCAATATACAGAAAATTCTTCAAGGACAAGAAACATTCTGAAAAATAGAAGAAATTTGACGGGCGGTTTTTGACCGCTCGTTTTTTGTTGCTTTATCATCAAATTCTATTGAAAATCAAGTGGAAATATGCTATCATAGAGATAATAAATATGAAGGAGAAAATCTTATGAAAAAGGTGCTTAAAACTATTCTTATGGGTGCTGTGGCTTTCAGCCTTGCTATGGGAGTGGGCTGTGGGACTGGTGAAAACAGCAGTCTGGAAAAAGAAAGCTCAAAGGCTGAGGACAGCAGTTCGCAGAATAAGCGCAGACAGCTTCGTGACAAGTCTGACTACGGAAAAGTGATAGCCCTCACTTTTGATGACGGCCCTAACACTGACACAACTCCCCTTGTGCTTGACAAGCTTGAAGAACACGGCATTGTGGCTTCGTTTTTCGTTATCGGAAACAACATCACAGACGAGAGTGCAGAGGTCATGAAGCGTGCTTACAACATGGGCTGTGACATTGAAAACCACTCTCAGAGCCACCCTGACATGACAAAAATGACCGCAGAGGAGATAAAGGCCGAGATAGACTTTACCTCTGACAAGGTGGAAGAGGCTGTTGGCGAACGTCCACAGTTTTTCCGTCCGCCATATATTGCGGTAAATCAGACAATGTTTGACGTTATAGATATGCCGTTTATATGCGGATACGGTGCAGAGGACTATAACAATGCCATAGGCGTTGAGGAGCGTGTTGAAAAGGTGCTTGCACAGGCTAAGGACGGGGGAATTATCCTGCTTCACGATATGAACGGAAACGTTCAGACAGTTGAAGCCCTTGATAAGATAATCCCTGCCCTCAAAGAACAGGGCTACGAGTTCGTTACCATAACAGAGCTTTTCCACGCAAAGGGAGTTGCCATTGACCCTGACTCCGAGATAATCTACAGCTACGCTGAGCAGACAGAGATGTACGGCTAAAAATGACAAACAAAACCGCCTGAGAGAAATAGCTTCTCAGGCGGTGATTTTTTTATCAAGTAAATCGTGCCCCAGGCTGATCCTCCGGTGGGATAGGCGCTCCGCAATGAGGACATTCTGTACAGGTGTCTACGACATAGGTATAGCCGCAATATTCGCAGGCTTTTTCCTGAGCTGCATCAGAACATGGTTTTGCTTTGGCGTATTTTCTCGCCTTTGGATTTATGCCTATCATAAGGCAGGCGTGCAGACACACAAATGCCAGAATGGCGATCGAAGTAAATAGTATACTCCAATTTACTTTACTCTTCATTACGGTAGGCGTCAGGTCGTCAAATGATGTGCTGATAGCCGAGGACACTGTATAGCGTGTTCTCGCTGTGAGATTTTTCTGCAGCTCGTCATTGAAGCTGTTCGTTACTGATTCTGTCAGAACATCATCTGTATCATTGCCCTGCATACCCTCCAAATACCAATCCTCAAAGCCGTCAGAGGAAGAATAACCGTCTGGGGTAGAGTAAACTATGAGCCAATGGCTCTCGTCCGTAAAGTGGTTCACATACAGATCATAGGCATAATTTTCAAAATCTGAATAATACCCCTGCCAATCGGAATTTTCCACTGTTATGACCGCAGGTGAGATACCGGTGCGGTTATAAAATGCCACCAGCGAGTTCCTAAGCTCTGCGGTGTTGCCAAGGACGTTTGCTTTATCCTCCACAACTATTTTATAATCATAGTTCTGGGGAAGCTTATGAGGGTGATGATAAGCCTCGGCAAACATAGAAAATGTGAATAAAATAAACGGCAGATAGAAAAGCAGCATAAGAAACCTCAAAGGACTTCTTTTTTCGGTTATGTCATAATCTGCATAGACATAGACAGGTCTGTGATGATCATAATATACATATCTTCTTGCGTCCGGGAAATAGGTGCTTCTTACGTGGCGTGAGCTTCTTCCTGAGCCTCCGTGCGAATGGCTGCTGTGATGCGAGCCGCTGTGTGACCCTCCGCTGTGAGAGCCTCCCCCTGATGAATGTGGCATTTATTTTTTACCCCTTTCCCCTATACAAATCTATAAATCCATCAATACTGCACACGCTCGGCTGTGTAGCCGTCTTTTTCAAGCAGGTCAATTATTCCTCCCTCGCCTGCATAGTGTGCCGCACCAACAACATAGAACACGTTCTTGCCCTGAGACATAAGATCCTCGGCAGCTTTTGCCATGTTCTTGTTTCTGTCATAGAGCATTTGGTTATTATAATCCTCGGCGATCTTTTTATCCTCCTCGGTATAGCCTGCAAGCTCCTCCTCGTTATCTTCCTCAAGGAAGGTTTCGATATCCCCCGACTTCCATGCGGTATAGAGGTCTTCAAGAGCCTGCTTCTGGCTCTCCTTGGTTTCACCCTCGTAGCTTCTGAACATAAGGTCATAGATATCGTCAGAGAAGTTTATGAGCAGATTCATCTGAAAATCCACCGACTCAACTTCATATATCTCCTTGCCGTCTGCGTGGGCGGTGGTAAGAAGGTAGTTATCAAGACCCTTTTCCGAATCAAAGTCGGCATCCTGAATAAGCAGTGTATCGAGGGTACTGGATATTGCCCACGGTCTATAGACCTCCAAAGCTGAGATATCCATGCCCCAATAGCCGAGATATGTTTGCAGGGCTGAATATGCTTCCTCGGAAATATGCTGGCTGAGCTTTGTGTTATCATTATAAAGCATTTGCTTCATAAGATTTTTCATATACTCGCCGTCCTCGCTTGTGGAGGTTATATCGCACTCCACCGCAAGTATATCAGCATTGTTGTACGCATTCGTTACTGCCTCAGGCAGCGGATAGCACTCGTCTTTCAGTGCATGGAAAGAGCCGAGCATCACCATTGTGTTGCCCTCAGGTGAAGTCACTTTCCACATAGCAGGTGTGATACCGTTCGTCTTTGTATCGTCCGTTACCGCTGATGAGCTGTCTGAAACACTGCTGTCAGGTGCAGAAGTGGCAGAAGCTGTACTGCTCGCCTCACCTGTGGTGGTTGTATCAGCCGTTGTATCGGCTGTTGTAGTTGTGGCTGCCTTTGAGCTGCTGTCGGTCTGTGAACTGTCAGGCACCTTTCCGCATGAGCAGAGAAGTGCGGTGCACATTGCAGCGACTGTAAAAAGGCTCAATGTTCTATGTATCTTTTTCATGTTTTTATCTCCTGTCTTCATAGTTGTATGTTTCAGTATATCACACATCAAAGAAATTTTCAAGTATGGTTACAATTTTGTAATAGTCAGGCTTTATTCTCTCTTATACGCTTTTCTATCGTTTCCATATCTATACCGTATTGTTTAAGGATAGTCTGAGCGAAGCTGTTGTCACGGGGCATTCCACGGACTATCTTATACTTTCGCTCTCCAGTTTCATCATCTGCGTCGGCGACAATGCTTGCAAGCTTTGTTCTGAGCGTGTTGTCTTTATTAAGCTCCACGGTCTTGTATGCGATATCCACAAGATGTGTTGCAAAAACTCCTCTTACGCCCATTTTGCAGAATATCCTCAAAAGCTCGCAGGCGACCTCAACGCACTCCCTTGGGGTTGTGCTTTGGATAGACTCGTTCATAAGAAGCAGGCTGTTTGCTGTGATAGTGTCGCTTATTTCACGGAACTCTTTTATCTCTGTGGTGAAACGGCTTGTGTCGATGCCTGTTTTTTCTTCCTGCGGGAACTGAGTGTAGATATAGTCCACAAGGGATATTTCACAGTATGAAGCAGGCACATAAAGCCCTGTCTGCGCCATTATCTGACACAGACCGACCGCACGGAGAAATGTGGTCTTTCCGCCATTGTTTGCACCTGTCAGCACATAAAATCCCTCGCTGTCACCTCCCATGGTGATATCGTTTGTGACAACGGATTTTTTCTCCTTGTGGTCAAGATTATATATCCTGGCTTCACGGAAATAAACAGGATCAAAGATATCCTTTATGACGGCTTTTCTCTCACCTGCAGGAAGAATTTTCGGACGGCACATTTTAAGTCCCTGATCTTCGCAGGCTTCTATCACAGCCACTGCGCCCATGTAGTATTCAAGCTGATAGTCTATATAGCGCATATCGGCAATGCCTGCTTTTTGATACTCTGCAAGCACTTTGTCTATCATTTTCACAAAAGTATCAGTAAGATCGCTAAGCTCGTCAAAAAGGGTCTTATCCACAGTGTTGATAAGCTTATCGTCAGACACCTCGCTGTCATTATACTTTTTTCTGAGATTTTTCACAACAGCCTTATCGTTGAACTTTGCCCCATGGTAAAGTATCCTGTCAACAAGGGACGGCTTTATATCGTAACGCTCCTTTGAAAGCTCTATAATGCCTGCTGAAACAGGAACTAGCCTTTCATCGAGGTTTATTGCCACTGTAACGCTTCGTATGCGGTCATAGAGTGCCTTTTTAAGCTTCTCTATCTCACCCTTCAGGGATATATAATGCTTGTCACCGTAATGCTCCTCAAAAAACGCAAAAAGCTTTTTTACGCCATCTGAGCATATCTTATCTTTCATTTTTCCATAAAAATCGTGCATTATCTCCATGCACTGTATGTAAGCGTCAAAACCGCTTATGGCATCATCAAGCTGTGAAAAGCTGTCGGGAGTAGTAAGATTATAGATGTTCTTTCTGTCATTTTCCACCATGACGTTTATCACCTTGCGTATGGTGGCAGACAATGACGGAAGCCTTATGAAATCATCAAGGATATCAAGGCGGTAGTTTATTACCTCCTCATCGTCGCAAACCTCACAAAAAAGCCTCATTACACGATACTGGTAATGGGGCGTGATAAAATCAGCCACCTTTTCAAGCTCCAGATTGTCAACAAACGCTCTGGGGAGCTTTTCAAGGGCGGCAGCTCTTTTTTTCATTGCGTTGTGCTTTTCCACAGAGGGATAAAGCAGGTCAGCCACAGGGGCTTTCATATCAAATTCGTCAAGTTTTGAAGCCATTTTCGTTTCCTCACTGGTCTTTGGCAAGGGCTTTCAGGTCTATTATTATGCCCACCTTTGCAAGAGCCTTTGACATAAGCTCCGCAGAAAGGGGGTAGATATCAGTTTTTCCGCACTCGTGGTCATACTCATATCTGAAAAACTGCACATAATTCTCCTGATGATCCTCAGACGTATAAACTTTTCCCATGATATATTTATTTTTTATGGCATAATAGTTCACAGGCTTGAGCCTGAGAATAGCTTTCGGGTCGGCAGACATTTCCGATGCGAGGGTATCAAAGCCCTCGTCAACGTAGTTTATTTTTCTGCACTTCATATCCTTTATTTTCTTTTTCAGAGGCGGCTCGCTCTGAGCCTGCTTCTTTTTGAACAGTGAAAACATTTTTACACACCAAGCCTCTCAAAAAGCTGTTTGCGGCAATCTTCTTCAAGCTTATCGTTTATAGGTGCGGGGATATACTTTTCGCCAAGCTTACGGCTCATGCAGTATGAAATAACATAGTCGCTGACCTTTGGATTTTTAGACAGGAGCGGACCATGGAGATAGGTTGCGATAACGCTTTTTTCCATATAGCCCTCGGTACTGCTTTCAAACTCGTTGCCGTTGCCTGAAAGGACTTTTCCGAATGGAGACTTAACGTTGGTGGTCTGTCCGCCGTGGTTTTCAAAGCCTATGACCTTATACTTCTCGCCATCAAGCTGAGCTTCTATGACGATATTACCAATACATCTGCATCTTTTATCGGTAGAGGCGACGGTATAGTAATCAAAAAGTCCCAATCCCGGCACTTTCTCACCGTTTGAGTCCTTATAATACTGACCCATGAGCTGATAGCCGCCGCATATCATCAGAAAAAATGTTCCTGCCTTATAAGCTTCCATGATACTGTCCTTGCAGGAAACGAGGTCATCGGCAAGTATCTGCTGTTCAAAGTCAGCACCGCCGCCAAGATAGATGATATCATACTGGGTGAAATCAGTTTCCTTGTCACCAATAAGATGCTTTGAAACTTCCAGCTCTATGCCACGCATTTTACAGCGGTAAGAAAGCACTTCAACGTTGCCGCTGTCGCCATAGAGGTCAAGCATATTAGGATACATATGAAGAATTTTCAGCTTTTCCATTTTACTTTTCCTCCCCGTTTTCTTTCAGGCTCTTATATTTTTTTATTGCGGCTCTTGTCGGCTGGATAGCGGTATAATTTGCTATGGCAAACTTATCACCCTTTGTGGAAAAGAGTGACGCTGTTGCTTCGTCAAGATCAGGATAAACGAATATTTTGTCAGGGTCATAGCCTGAGCATTTTATTCTTATGGCGATATCATATGCTCTCGTACCAGAAGTCACAACTCTGTCAACGTTATTGAACACGGAGAAGTTTATATCCCATATCCATGAAACGTCATGGCCGTCTGCAAGGTTATCGTTAAGGACAAAAAGCAGTTCCTTTGAGCCTGCCTGCTCGTTCATCACACGCAGGGTCATATTTGCGCCAACAGGGTTTTTAGCAAGGTTCACAAGAAGGCTTGAGCCGTCAACCTCAAAGCGTTCAAGTCTGCCGTTATTCACCTCGAAATGCTCGAAAGTGTCATGCAATATAGCCTTATCAAAATTATAGAGCTTTGCGGCGGTATAGACAGCTGCCATGTTATACATATAATAGATACTGTTATGAGCGGTCTTATATGTTTCCCCGTCTGCTTCAAAGGACGGAACAGTCAGGTCAACGTTCTTTATCTCCACCTCAGGCTCGATATTGCCAAAACCACACTTTGGACAATGGAACTTGCCGATATGTGAATACTGATAATAGTCATAGACAAGCTCAGTATCGCAGAAAGGACAGAACTTGCCCTCGCCCACCTCATAAGGCTTATCCGTTGCGCCCTGATATCTGTCAACGCTGAAATAGTGGATATTCTTGTTATTAGGGTTAGCAAGTCCAAGTCTTGCCACGTTTGGGCCATCGGCATTGAGAACAACGTTGCCCTCAAATGTTTCAAGGAACTTTTTCACCTTGAGAATGAGCGTTTCCACCTCGCCGTTTCTGTCAAGCTGGTCACGGAAGAAATTCAGCAGAACGAGGGTCTGCAAATTGAGCTTTGAATAGACCACAGGAACGTGGGACTCGTCAGTTTCAAGCACAAGATAATCGGCATGGACTCTTCCCCTCATATCGCAGTGATTGAGCAGGAGGGAGCATATGCCCGTATCAAGGTTATTTCCCTCTGGGTTTGTGATTATCTTCTTTCCACCGCTTGCAAAAATGTGGCTGAGATAGTTTGTAACAGAGGTCTTGCCGTTGGTGCCTGTGACAGCAACGATAGGGCAATCCACCTTGAAAGCCTTCAGGCAGTCTTTATTTATAGTCCACAGCACAAGCCCAGGAAAGTTGCCTGCGTCCCTGCCCAGCAGGTGCAGAGT
>ENA-OZHU01001319-OZHU01001319.1-human-gut-metagenome-genome-assembly--contig:-NODE-1319-length-13306-cov-5.897668_pt1 | contig 13306 bp, 10 predicted proteins | sample MGYA00244054_ERZ653700 | MGnify/ENA primary metagenome ERZ653700 (study PRJEB26926, sample SAMN06165279) | human gut metagenome | biome: ENVO:00009003; feature: ENVO:2100002; material: ENVO:00002003...
CCAGAAGGGAAAAGGCGCAAGCAGATGGCGCAGTTGAATCTGGAAATAGTATTAGAACATGTTCTTTCGGCGCATAATAACGAAGGCGAACAGCGTCAGGATGATGGAGATGCCGCAGACTGCCGCAAATCCCCACGCCTGCCTCTCAAACGGTACGGGGACGTTGATGCCCCAAATCGTCATAACCAGCGTCGGCACAGCAAAAAGGACGGTCAGCGCGGTCAGCACCTTCATGGTGATGTTCAGGTTGTTGTTGATGATGGAAGCGAACGCGTCAGTGGTGTTGCTCATAATGTCGCGGTAAATCGAGCACATTTCCATTGCCTGCTTATTCTCGATGATAACATCCTCCAGCAGGTCGGTATCCTCCGGATAGCGCTTGAGGATGTCCTGGCGCATCAGGCGCTCCATGACCAGCGCGTTGCCTTTGAGCGACGTGTTGAAGTAAACCAGTGACTTCTCCAGCTTCATCATTTGCAGCAATTCCTGATTGCGGCTGGTATGCTCCAGCTTTTCCTGAATGTGCTGGCTGGTTTTATCAATCTGCTTCAGGTAGGACAGGAATCGGCCGGCATTGCGCTGGAGAATTTGCAGGATGAAGCGGGTACGCTTGAACGTCCAGAAATTGCGAATGCGCTCCTCGGTGAAGTCATTGATGATGGGCGTATCGCGCGTGCAGACGGTGATAATCACCTCGTCGCACAGCACGATGCCCAGCGGGATTGTGCTGTACACATAGCCCGTGCCCTCGGTATCAACATACGGAATATCCACGATAATCAGCGTCTGCTGCTTATCCGAGTCGTAGTCAATGCGGGCGGATTCCTCTTCGTCCAGCGCGGCGGGCAGAAAGGTCGGATCAAGGTTGAAGCGGGTGGTCAGACCATCCACTTCCTCCTTCGTCGGGCTTTGCAGATGCACCCATACGCCCTTTTCCAGCGTCGTGCATTCGGTCAGATGATCCTCGATGGTCTTGAAGATTCTTCTCATGTTAGTGCTGCGTCCTTTCAACATTTCCGAAGGAAGGCAGCGCGGTCGGCATCAGTCAGCCGTCAGAGCGCTGCCGATGGGCTCAGGGGTACTATACGGATCACCGTCCATGCGGTCAGACACTCCTTTCCGGCGTTCGCGGGCTGCTTGCCCGAAAGCCACGCCTTTTATCTTACGCCCATTTCCCGCAATTGTCAACGGGGTATGCCGCAAGAAATCAGAAAATGGTGCTTCATATCTATTATCTGCCTCGCCTGTGCCCTCCGGAAATCGTATAAACGACACGCAGATGCTTTCGCAAATGTTGTTCCTGTGCTGTTTTCGGAGGAAATTTTAGAGAATCAGACGAATTTGCAGAAGAATTTTGTTTTTCCTATGGCTTTTTTACAAAATATCAGTATAATAGAGTAAGGAACCCTGCTTAGACTTTTTCAATCAGCGGGAGGTTATGTCCCTATGACCTTTGACCTTCAACGGGCAAACGTGTGGAAGCGCATCTCGGCTTTTTTGTTCGATGTGATTCTGCTGGCGATTGCCTGCGTTCTTTGTGCGTGGGGATTATCAGCCCTGCTGGGATTCGACGCGCAGTACCAGACGCTCATGACGCGCTATCAGGCTGCGGCAGACGCGTGCGGGCTGGACATGTCCATCATGACCCAGACATACAGCACACTGACTGACGCGCAGCGGGCGCTGGTGGAACAGGCGAACGCCGTGCTCGCCGCTGATGAAACTGCCGTTCATGCGTATGGCATGGTCATTCAGCTGTCGATTCTCATCGTCAGTTTCGGCGTACTGTCGGGTTATCTCCTATTAGAATTCCTCGTTCCGCTCCTTTTCAAAAACGGACAAACCTTGGGCAAAAAGATATTCGGTGTGGCTCTGATGCGCAATGACGGCGTGAGAATCGGTCATGTGACGCTTTTTGTCCGCACAGTGCTGGGCAAATACGCGGTGGAAACCATGATTCCAATCATGGCGGTGATGATGCTGTTCTTCGGCAACCTGAATATCGTTGTGCTGGGCATTGTGCTGATTCTCTCCGTCGCGCAGTTTGTCCTCTTCCTCGCCACGCGGAAACATTCGCTGATTCACGATCTTCTTGCTGATACCGTCGCGGTTGATATGGCCAGCCAGATGATCTTCAATTCCACCGATGAGCTGGTTGCTTACAAGGCCAAACTCCAAGCAGAAAAGGTCGCGCATCAGACGTACTAAGGCACCACCGCGCAAATCCATCCCGCGGGGCTTTCAGACGATACTTCCACCCGCTTCAAAAGCGGCGAAGGCATGTCACTACGATGACAAAGGGCAAAGAAAGGGGATTCTATGAAAATCGTTTTGCAGAACCTGACCAAAATCTTCCCGAGCCGCAACAAGAAGTCCGGCGAAGAAGTGGTAGCAGTCAACAATTTTGACTTTACCATCCCGGATGGAAAGTTGATTGGTCTTCTTGGCCCGTCTGGCTGCGGCAAAAGCACGACGCTGTACATGATTAGCGGTCTGCAAAAGCCATCCAGCGGCAAAATCTTCTTCGGGGAGGACGATGTGACCGATCTGTCCACGGAAAACCGCGGCATTGGTCTGGTGTTCCAGAATTACGCGCTCTATCCCCATCTGACGGTCAAGCAGAACATCCTCTTCCCTTTGCAGAACCTCCGCGGCAAGGACAAGATGACCAAGGAAGCCATGCTGGAACGCGCGCATGAGGCCGCCCGACTGGTGCAGATTGAGGAACTGCTGGAGCGCAAGCCCAGCGAACTTTCCGGCGGTCAGCAGCAGCGCGTCGCTATCGCCCGCGCGCTGGTGAAGATGCCCCGCGTGCTGCTGTTGGACGAGCCGCTGTCCAACCTTGACGCCCGCCTGCGCCTGCAGACGCGCGAGGAAATCCGCCGCATCCAGAAGGAAACGAAGATTACCACCGTTTTCGTCACGCACGACCAAGAGGAAGCCATGTCCATCTCCGACATGATTGTTGTCATGAAGTTCGGCGTGGTGCAGCAGATCGGCAAGCCGCAAGAGGTCTATGACAACCCGGCAAACCTGTTCGTTGCGAACTTTCTCGGCACGCCGCCTATCAACATCTTCACCGGCCATGTCAAGGGCGAGCGTCTGTACATCGGCGCGGACAATGTGATGGATGTGCCCGGCGTGAAGGATCAGGACGTGTTCGTCGGCATCCGCCCCGAAGGCTTCATCCTCGACATGGCGAACGGCACGCTGTGCTGCAAGCCGCAGAACGTTGAGGTCATGGGGCGCGACGTGTCCGTCGTCTCCACGCACGAAGCCTCCCAGAAGCCGATGGTACGCTCCATCATCGACGCGGACAACAAGGTGGATGCTTCCGCCGATGTCGTGCGCTACCGCATCAAGCCGCACAAGATCTTCCTGTTCACGCGGGATGACGAGGGCGTTCGCATTCCGTTCGAGGTGAAGTAAGATGGTAGAAAGCAAGCATCAATGGAAAGCATGGCTCTATCTCGCCCCCGCCATCGTGCTGCTGCTGGTCTTTACGGTCTGGCCGATTATCAACACGGTGCGGCTGGCATTCCTGAATGACTACAACAGCCTGAGCGAAGTCGGCGGCGCCACCTTCACCGTTGGCATCAAGAACTTCCAGACGGTTATCGGCGACAGCGGCTTCAAGACGGCGCTGAAAAACACGATGCTCCTGTGCCTGTTCACCGTGCCGATTTCGACGATTCTCGCGCTGCTGATCGCGGTTGCGCTGAACTCCATCAAGCCCCTGCAGAAGGTACTGCAAACCATCTTCTTCCTGCCCTATGTGACCAACTCCATCGCCATCGGCATGGTTTTCGCCGCGATGTTCAATATCATCGGTATGCCGCACATGGAGCGCCTGATTCAGACCAAGGGCATTGTCAATAATGTCATTGAGCTTTTCGGCGGGCACTACGTCAACTGGATTAACCAAGGCTCGGAATACTGGGCGAACATGTTCGTCATGATTGTCTACATCGTGTGGAACGCGCTGCCCTTCAAAATTCTGGTGCTGCTGGGCGGCCTGCAGGGCATCAACAAGCAGTATTACGACGCGGCAAAGGTGGACTCTACCCCCCGCTGGCGCGTGTTCACCAAAATCACCGTGCCGCTCCTCTCTCCGATGATTGCCTACGTCGTCATCACCGGCTTCATCGGCGGCTTCAAGGAATACACCAGCATCGTCGGCATTTTCGGCGAGACCATGGGTCCTGCGGGCGACGCAGGACGCATGAACACCATCGTCGGCATGATTTACGATGCGCTGCCGAAGTCCAACTACGGCGTGGCCAGTGCCGCTGCGCTGATTCTGTTTGCAATCATCTTCGTCGTGACGATGATCAACATGCAGGTCAGCAAGAAGCGCGTGCATTATTGAGAGGTGCAGTATGTCCGAAAAAGATTTCACCATCATGCATTCGCGGAACATGCAGCAAGTCAGCGTCACCCAGCGCATCACGAAGGTGCTGACGCTGTTCATCACCTATGCTTTCCTCATTTTGATGGCGCTGATTGTGCTGTTCCCGTTCTACTGGATGATTATCTCTTCCCTGAAGTCGCTGGATGAATACCGCGCGTCCGTGCCGACGTTCTGGCCGCGCATGGTGCTCATCAGCAACTACGCCGATGCATTCTCCACCGGCAATTTGGGCCGCCTGTTCCTCAACACCGCCTATGTCGGCATCGTCTCGACGATGCTGTCCCTGATTATCACCATCCTGACGGCGTTCGCGTTTGCCCGGCTGGAATTCAAGGGCAAGAACGCGCTGTTCGGCGCGCTGCTGGCAACGATGATGATTCCCGGCGAGCTGTTCACCATCACCAACTACCAGACGATTTTCATGCTCGGCTGGCAGAACACCTACACGGTGCTGATTGTGCCGTTCCTTGTCAGCGTGTTCTACATCTATCTGCTGCGCCAGAACTTCCTGCAGATTCCGAACGAACTGTATCTTGCGGCAAAGGTAGACGGCACGAGCGACTTCAAGTACCTGTGGAAGGTCATGGTGCCGCTCTCCCTGCCGACGCTGATTTCCATCACCATCCTGAAAATGATGGGCGCATGGAACTCCTACGTCTGGCCGCGTCTGGTGGCGAATGACGATGCGCACAAGCTGATTACCAACGGTCTGCGCAACGCCTTCAACAGCTCCACCGGTGAAACGAATTATCCCGTGCAGATGGCGGCGGTCGCGATGGTGTCGTTCCCGCTGTTCCTCGTGTTTATTTTCCTGCGCAAGTACATCATGTCGGGTGTCAGCCGCAGCGGTATCAAAGGTTAATCGGCGGATTTCCGCCTTTAACAATTTTTTGTCTCCCTCGACCAGAAAGGAAGGAAAGACACATGAAGAAGTTCCTCTCTCTTCTCATGGCGCTGACCATGCTGATGGCCTGCACTGCTTGCTTCGGTTCTGCTGAATCCGCAAGCGATCCCGCTGCTTACGACGGCAGCGAGGTGAACATCACCTTCTACAACACGATGGGCTCCAACCTGACCCCTGTGCTGGACACGTACATCGAAGAGTTTAACAAGCTCTACCCGAACATCCATGTCAGCTACACCTCCGTTGGCGGCTACGATGATGTCCGCGACCAAATTTCCAAGGAAATCACTGTCGGCGGCCAGCCCAACATCGCTTACTGCTACCCGGACCACGTTGCGCTGTACAACCTCGCGCGTGCGGTGCAGCCGCTGGATGCTTACATTGACAGCACGGCGACCATCACCCGCGCCGACGGCACGACCGAAACCTTCGGTCTGACGCAGGAGCAGAAGGACGACTTCATTTCCGCGTACTACGAGGAAGGCCGTCAGTTCGGCGATGGCAAGATGTACACGCTGCCAATGAGCAAGTCCACCGAAGTGCTGTACTACAACAAGACGTTCTTCGACGCGAACGGCCTGACCCCGCCCACCACTTGGGACGAGATGGAAGCGCTGTGCAACAAGATCGTCGAAATCGACCCGTACAGCATCCCGCTGGGCTATGACTCCGAGAACAACTGGTTCATCACCATGACGGAGCAGCTCAAAACCCCCTACACCAGCGCCACCGGCGAGCACTTCCTGTTCAACACGCCCGAAAACCGCGCGTTCGTGAAGCGTTTCGCGACGTGGTACAATCAGGGGCTTGTGACGACCCAGACCATCTACGGCAGCTACACCTCCGGTCTGTTCGTCTCCGACTCCGGCATCAAGAGCTACATGTCCATCGGTTCTTCCGCCGGCGCGACGCATCAGCGTCCGACCAAGGGTGCGGACGGCACCTATCCCTTTGAAGTGGGCATCACGACCATCCCGCAGGTGGATGCCAGCAACGCGAAGGTCATTTCTCAGGGCCCGAGCCTGTGCATCTTCAAGAAGTCCAATGCGCAGGAAGTGGCCGCTTCCTGGCTGTTCGTCAAGTACCTGACCACCACGGTGGATTTCCAGGCTGAATTCTCCATGGCATCCGGCTATGTGCCGGTCATCAAGTCCGTTGCGAACAACGAAGTCTATGCGGAATTCGTTGCGGGCGCGGACGGCGGCGACAACGTGGCGGCGCTGGCGGCGAAGGTCTGCTTGGAGCAGGTTGACGCTTACTACACCTCTCCTGCGTTCCCCGGCTCTTCCGAAGCACGCAGCCGCGTTGGCGAACTGATGGCAGGCTGCATGACGGATGCTGCGGCACTGGGCGACCTGACCAAGCCGGAAAACGATGCGAAGCTGGACGAGCTCATCCAGAAGCGCTTCGACGAAGCTATCACCAAGTGCGAACAGTCCATCGCGGGCTTTGGTATCTAAGGCGCGCAGATGAAAACACTCCGCAATCTATTTCCCCTGCTGCTGACCCTGACGCTGCTGCTCTGCACGGCGTCAGGCGCGGTGGCGGAAACCACCGACGGCGGCTTTGTGGACTATGTGGCGCAGCTGAAGCTGAGCATGTCCTCCGCAACCGCCAAAACCAGTGCGACCGTCAGGACGCATGTGGACGGCGACACGGTGCATTTCGATGTGCCGGAAAGCGTCTGCGCGGACGGTGTGCTGAAAGCGCGCTTTCTGGCGCTGAACACCCCTGAATCCACCGGCAAGATTGAGGAATACGGCGTTGCCGCGTCGCATTTCACCCAGGAGAAGCTCGCTTCGGCAGTGTCCATCATCTTGGAATCGGATTCTGACCGCTGGGAGCTTGACTCCACTGGCGGCCGGATGCTGGTCTGGGTGTGGTATCAGCCGTCGGAAGGCGCGGAATACCGCAACCTGAATCTGGAACTGCTGCAAAACGGCTATGCGCGCGCGTATTCCACCGCGAACAACCAGTACGGCAGCATCTGCTCAAGCGCGCTGGATCAGGCACGGCAATTCAAGCTGAACCTCTACTCCGGTCAGCCTGACCCCGATTTCTACTACGGCGACGCCATTGAGCTGACCCTGCGCGAACTGCGCTGCCATCCGGAAGCGTACCAGAACAAGAAGGTCGCTTTCAACGGCATCGTCACGCTGGCGCACAACAATTCGGTGTATGTCGAAAGCCTTGACGCGGAGAGCGGCATCGTCTTCGGCATCTCCGTCTACTACGGCTTCAACCTCAGCGGCAAGGGGCTGTCGATTCTCACCCCCGGCAACGAAGTGCGCATCGTCGGTTCGGTGCAGTACTACGCGGCGGGTGACCAGTGGCAGATTTCCGACGTCTCCTACCGCATGATGAAGCCGAAAGACCCCGGCAACATCCAGTTGCTCAGCGAGGGGCACGAACCGTACTACACCGAGACGACGCTGTCCCAGTTGATGTCGCAGACCCTGCTGACGGACGAAAATGGTGAGGAAACCGCCTATGCTTATGCGGATTTGGCGCAGAACACGAGCGTCGAGCTACGTAAACTGCATGTGCTGTCCATCAGCCGGGATGACGAAAACAGCCGCGCGTACCTGACCGTTGAACAGGACGGACAGCAGATGACCATAATTGCGCCGTCATCCTTCGTGACCGATGAGATGGTGGGGCAGTCCATCACCGTGCGCGGTTTTGTCGAACATTCGAGCGGCAACGTCGCTGTGCGTGTCTACGAAACCGGACTCCTTCTCGCAGAATAACACCCCTGACAATCAAGGAAAGGGAGAAAACAATCATGAAGAAATTCCTTGCGATGCTCATGCTGCTGGCGATATGCTTCAGCTGCGCCGCGATGGCGGAAACCACGGATGAAGATCTGGCAGCGGCCAAGACGTACCTGTTCATGATGTACAAGGATCTGCCGGAAACGACGATGAGCGACTACGAAGTGGTCGGCGTCATCAACATCGGCGGCATCGAATTCCCGATTACATGGACGGCGGACAGCGACACCATCAAGATTGTTCCGCAGGACAACAAGATGGTCACCATTGATGTGGATGAAAAGAATCCCGAAGAAGTGACCTACACCCTGACGGCCACCCTGTCGAACGCTGCTGGCGAAACTGTGAGCGTGTCCTTCGCACACAAGGTGCCTGCTGCGATGATTCTGGAAGGCATGAGCTACGAAGAAATCGTGGCGGCGGCGTACTCGCTGGAAGCGGGTCTGGCGCTGGAAGACACCCAGCGTCTCTACGGCACGGTGACGAAGATTGACACCCCGTGGAGCGACGAATACAAGAACATCACCGTCACCATTCAGGTGGGCGATTTGGCGGATCAGCCCATCCAGTGCTACCGCCTGACCGGCGAAGGCGCGGAAAACCTGCAGGTGGGCGACGCGATTACCGTCGAAGGCATCCTGAAGAACTACAAGGGCACCATCGAGTTCGACAAGGGCTGCGTGCTGGTCGGCTACGGCGAAATCGTCAGTCAGAAAGCGATTGTAGACGCGGCTTACGCGCTGGAATCGGGCGTTGCCATGACGGCTCCGACCGCGCTGGTGGGCGAAGTGGTTTCCATTGACTCCGCATGGAGCGACGAATACCAGAACATCACCGTGACCATCGTCTGCGACAGTCTGACCGAACAGCCCATTCAGTGCTATCGTCTCTCCGGCGAGGGCGCGCAGGCGCTGGAAGTCGGCAGCGTGGTCGGCGTGTACGGCACGATTAAGAACTACAAGGGCACGGTCGAGTTCGACAAGGGCTGCGTGACCGTTCCTGCGGACTCCGTGGCGAGCGTCCGTCTGGCGGTGAGCGCCTACGCGCTGGAAGCGGGTCTGTCCATGAATGACGCTTCCACCATGACCGGCGTCATCACCAGCATCGACACCGCGTGGAGCGACGAGTACAAGAACATCACCGTCACCATCGTTCCCGGCGGTCTGACCGACTACGCGGTGCAGTGCTACCGTCTGTCCGGCGAAGGCGCGGAAACGCTGGCGGTCGGCGACACCATCACCGTGAGCGGCACGATTAAGAACTACAAGGGCACGATTGAATTCGACAAGGGCTGCACGCTGAACGCTGTGGTCAAGGCGGAGTAATCGTTTCCTAACAGGGGGAATCCTGCATCAGCGGGACTCCCCTTTTTCTGTACGCAAAACGCCGTGCTTCCGATCTTGGAAACACGGCGTTTAATACTATTTCCAAATTCACCTGCGCCATCTGCTTGCGCCTTTTCCCCGTTGGCGTCCGCTCATTCCACTTAGCGTAGCGCTGCTACGCTGCGTTTCATTCGCGTTAGCCAACGTGAAAAATTCGCGGCGCATCTTGGCGCATTCTCATTTGGAAATAGTATAATATTATGCTTCGTAGCCCAGTGTCTTCATGAAGCGCTGGAAGCCCGCCAATCCGGCTTCATCGCGCTTGTAGACGCCCGCGTCCGCCAGCACCTGCGCGCACACCAGCGCCACTTCCTGCCGCAGGATGGCTTCCGCTTCCGCCGACGTTTGGACAAGTCCGTGCCGCGCGACAACTTCCGTCAGCCAGTCGTAGTGCTTCGCACACGGGTCGCTGTCCGCCGGACACACCATCGGCTTCTCGCCCGTCAGGTAACCATTCAGCGCCGCAAGCTCCGTCTTCAGACGGCCCGGCAGGATGAACAGCCCCATCACCTCAATCAGCCCGATGTTCTCCTTCTTGATGTGATGCAGCGGCGCATGGGGATGGAAGATGCCCAGCGGATGCTCTTCGCTCGTACGGTTGTTGCGCAGAACAAGATTCAGGCAGTACTGCTCCCCCTCTTTGCGCAGAATCGGCGTAATGGTGTTATGGGGCGTTCCGTTCGTTTCCGCGAAAATACCGCACGCTTCGTCGCTGTACCCGCGCCACGCGTCCAGAATCCGGCTGGCTTCGGCAATTAGCGTCTGTTCGTCCGTGCCGCTGAGCTGAATGGTGGACATCGGCCAATCGAGCAGTGCCGCCGAAACGCCCGGCACCGGAGACTTCAGCTGGCAGCGAACTTTCGCATCGTCCATCGGGAAATGATAGCGCCCACCCTGAAAATGGTCGTGATTGAGGATTGACCCGCCGACTATCGGCAAATCCGCATTCGAGCCGAGCATATAATGCGGGATCTGCTGCACGAAGTCGAACAGGCGATCGAATGTGCCGCGGGAAATGCGCATCGGCACATGCTGGCTGTTCAGCACGATGCAGTGCTCCGGGTAATACGCATACGGCGAATACTGCAGATACCACGTCTGCCCCGCGAGCGACAGCGGCACCATGCGGTGATTCTGCCGCGCCGGGAAGTTGCTGCGACCGCGGTAGCCGGGATTCTCCACGCACAGCATACACTTCGGATAGCCGACGCTGGGCGCATTCTTCAGCTTCGCGATTTCCTTAGGATCTTTCTCCGGCTTGGAGAGATTGATGGTGATTTCCAGCCGTCCCGCCGGCGTATCGGCAAAATAACGGACGTTTTGCGCAATTGCATCAACCTTGATGTAATCGCACGCGCGACACATCTGGTAGAAATCCTCCGTCGCCTGCTCAGGATGATTCTGCGCAACGCACTGCTGGAAGTGCGCGCGTACTTCCTTTGGCGACGGCGTCAGCAGACCCATCAGGCGCGCACTGAAGAGGTCGCGCGCATACGTCATGTCCTCGATGAGGCCCTTTTCGACCGCCAAATCGCACAGCGTCCGCAGAAGCGCCGTCGCGGTCGGCGGCACGTCCGCCATCGGCACAATATCGCCGGCGGGGGCATCAAGCTGAAACGCATCGAGCAGCAGGTTGCGGAAGTACGGCATATCCACCGTTTCTATCAGCCCTTTTGCCGATGCGTAACTCAGCAGATTTTCAATTGCCTGTGTTGTATTTTCTTCCCAAGACATCATCAACATCCCTTTCTGTATTCATCGCTCCGGCTTGATTCACTCCTAATTATAACGGAAAACAGCTTTTCTGTCAATCAGCCCGACAAAAGACTTGACAGAAAGGCAAAAAGACAGTAGGATAAATCATATGATTTCCCATTGATTTTCAGGAGGCAGCTTCATGAACGATCGCGAGGAAGGCAAGGGAATGCGGCTTCTGCGCAAGGGCAAACGTGGCCTGATTCAGGCGATTTTCAGTCGTCTGGGGCTGATTGTGCTGCTATTTTTGCTGCAGCTGGCGCTTCTGCTGGGGCTGTTCAGCGCGGCAGCAGAGTTCTTGCCGCACTTCTTCGGCGGAACGATTGTGTTCAACGCCATTATCGTCATTTATCTGCTCAACAGCGAAGGCGACCCGACCGCGAAGTTGACGTGGCTGGTGTTTTTCAGCGTTGCGCCGGTGTTCGGGGCGCTATTCTATCTATACACCAAGAGTGATATAGGGCATCGGCTTTTGCGCGAGCGGACGACACAGCTGATTCGCGAGGGGCGCAGTGACCTCCGCGCGCACGCCAGCGCACAGCAGCATCTGGAAGAGCGCGACCCGCAGATTGCGCGCATGGCAAGCTACATCGCGAAAAGCGGCTGCTATCCTGTTTGGGAGCACACCGCTGTAACGTACTTTCCGCTGGGCGAGGACAAATTCGCCGCGCTGCTGCCCGCGCTCCGGCAGGCGAAGCATTTCATCTTTCTGGAATACTTTATCGTGGAAGAAGGCGAAATGTGGGGGCAGGTGCTGAGCATACTGGTGGAAAAAGTGAAGCAGGGCGTGGAGGTGCGCGTGTTGGTGGACGGCACATGCGAGTTCACCCACCTGACGCACGATTATCCCCGCCGGATGCAGGAACTGGGCATCAAGTGCAAGATGTTCGCGCCCGTCCGTCCGTTCGTCTCGACGCACTACAACTACCGCGACCACCGCAAAATCGCCGTGATTGACGGGCAGGTGGCGTTCACGGGCGGTGTGAATCTGGCGGACGAGTACATCAACCGCGTCGTGCGCTTCGGGCACTGGAAGGACACCGCGGTGATGCTGCGCGGCGAGGCGGTGCGCAGCTTTACGCTGATGTTCCTGAATATGTGGGCAATTGACGAGCACACGATGGAGTCGTCGCGCTTTCTGGCATATCCGACAAAGCCCGCCATGGACGCGCCGGGGTTTGTGCTGCCCTACTCGGATTCTCCGGTCGATGGCAACAAGGTCGGCGAGCAGGTGTATATCGACATTCTCTCCCGCGCGCGGCGGTACGTCCACATCATGACGCCCTACCTCATCATCGACCACAACATGGAGACGGCGCTGCAATACGCGGCGGAGCGCGGCGTGGACGTCCACCTGATTCTCCCCGGTATCCCCGACAAGAAGTACGCCTTCGCGCTGGCGCACACGCATTACGCTTCGCTGATGAAGGCAGGCGTCAAAATCAGCGAATATACCCCAGGCTTCGTCCACGCAAAAGTGTTCGTCGCGGATGACCGAGAGGCCGTTGTCGGCACGATTAACCTCGATTACCGCAGTCTGTACCACCACTTTGAGTGCGCGGCGTACATGCTGGATGTGCCGTGCATCGCGGACATTGAGGCGGATTTTCAGCATACACTGAAGCAGTGCCGCCGCATGACACCTGAGCGCCTGAAGAACGACAAACTTTCAATGAAGGTTGCGGGTGCGCTTCTCAAGGCGATTGCGCCGCTGATGTGATTACAGCCGCGCCTCCTCCGCCTGACCAGAACGGCAGACGACCGACAGCGTCAGGCAGACCGTCCCCGGCATGGCGTACCATGCGCTGCCAGTGAGGATATAAAGTATCAGCATGAACAGCCCATAGCCCCAGTAGCGCGGTGCTTTTTCCCGCTGCGTCATGATGGACAGCAGGCTGCCGCGCTGCGGCGTTCTCCGTTTTCGCTGCCCCAGCGCCACCAATTGCGCATCCGTCGCGGGGGAAAGCCGCCCCGCCAGCGCCAGCAGCGTCTCTCGGCGAATGACGCGGATGGGCGTCGGCATCTGCTCGGCGCGTGCAATCACCCGCGGCGGCGCTTTTCCCAGCACGCACAGGAC
>ENA-OZHU01001321-OZHU01001321.1-human-gut-metagenome-genome-assembly--contig:-NODE-1321-length-13302-cov-4.596361_pt1 | contig 13302 bp, 8 predicted proteins | sample MGYA00244054_ERZ653700 | MGnify/ENA primary metagenome ERZ653700 (study PRJEB26926, sample SAMN06165279) | human gut metagenome | biome: ENVO:00009003; feature: ENVO:2100002; material: ENVO:00002003...
GGCGGCATCACTCAGGGCCAGGCCCAGGGCAGTCGCCATACGGCGGCAGAGCAGCGCGATACGGTCGGCGATGTCCGACGCCGGGCAGGGCAGCCCGGTCTTGATGCTGTCGGTCAGCAGCAGTTTCCCATCCAGGTCGGCAATGCCGCCTGCAATGTTGGTGCCGCCCAGATCGATTCCGATACAATAACGCATAATCTACCTCGCTTCTTTCACTTTATTTCAATTTCTGCGTCGGTTTGCAGAATTTCGTAAACAGTATAAACACGATGAAAAATGCCAGTGCGGACAGCGGCAGGACCCGGATGCTGACGGCATAACCCGCCATATCCACCAGTTTGCCGAAGCCGACGTTGAACAGGATATCCGCCAGCGACGCGATGCTTAAAATCGTGCCCGCCGCGCCGGAGACCTGCTGCGCCGGGAAATAGAGCCGGATGCTCATGACCAGCGTGGGGTACAAAATGGAGAAGGACAAGCCGCTGATGGCCCAGACGGGCATCGTCACCGCGCCGCCCAGCGAGCCGATCAAATACAGCACACAGGACACGCCGCCGAAAGCCGCCAGGCTTTTGAGGGCCCCCAGCTTATCCACCAGCGGGGACAGGCAGAGCCGCCCGATCATCATGCCGCCAAAGAACACCGAAAGATACTTGGCCGCCGAGGCCTGGGGCAGGCCCAGACCGTCTACGCCGTAGGCGACCATCCAGTTCATGACGCCGTGCTCGGCGATAAAGTAGAACCCGAACACCAGCACATAGGGCACGATGATACGCCAGTCATAGCCGCCCTTTTGTGCCAGGGCATCCGCCGGGGCGGCGGCTTCCTCCGGCACATTGCAGAAGAGCAGCAGCACAAAGGCCACCGCGCCCAGAATCAGCAGCACCAGATTTGTGTGCTGCCAGAAGGCAAAGCCATCGGCGTGGCTGCCCAAAATATACTGGCTGCCGCTGGTGCCGATTTCCTGAGTGAAGAACAGGAAGTTGACGAAGAACCCCGGCGCTGTGGCAAACAGCAGCGGCGTAATAAGGTTCATCGTAGTATTCAATAAGGTGGAAGAACCCAGCGCCAGCGCCATTCCGATAAGCAGCACCGTGTAATTACTGGTAAAGGCAAACAGCGCCAGGGCGGCCATCCAAATCAGGATCAGCACCTGCAGCACGCGCTTTTTGGAAAAGCGGGTGCTCAGGTTGCCGCCCACCAGCAAAAACACCAGGTTGCCGATGTAGCTTGCCGTGACAATCAGCCCCAGCTGGGTCGTCGTCAGGGAGAAATGCTCTTGGAAGATCGTGGAAAAAATTCCGCGCAGGCTGTCATTGCTGCCAAGCCCCACCATGAGCACCACAAAGGCAAAGAAGGTAAGGCGGCTGCTCCATTTTTTTATCATCAGACCTGAGCCTCAGCTTCCATCAGGAACAAAATTGCCATGGCCTGACCGTAGGGCATCGGGTGCAGGGGGATCTGCTTGTAGAAGTCCTTGCTCTCGCGGCCCATCGGGGTGCCGTAGGACACCTGCTGCACAACGCCCTTTTCATCGATGCAGTCCAACACAGGCTGCAGGGCGCGCATGGCATTGGCGCGGTAGCTTTCGGGCACAATGCCCTGCTCGACGGCTTTCAGGATGCCGAAGCCGAAGCCGCTGGTGGCGCTGGCCTCCAGATAGGAGGTCGGGTCGTCGATCAGGGTGTGCCACATGCCGCCCTCGTCCTGATACTTGGCCAGGCTCTCGATCTGGCGCAGCAGCGCGTTTTCAAGGATGCGGCGGTCGGGGTTGCCTACGGGGACGATTTCCAGCAGCAGGGGGATGGCAGCCGTCACCCAGCTGTTGCCGCGGCCCCAGAAAGCCTCGGCAAAGTTATGGCAGCCATCAAAGCAGAAACCATGATACCACAGACCGGTCTTTTTGTCAGCCAGATATTTGGTGTGGACAAGGTACTGGTAGACAGCCTCGTCAATGTAGTCCTGGCGGCCCAGGATGCGGCCGATATTGGCCAGCGGCAGCACAGTCATGAACAGCGTATCGTCCCACAGCTCGCCATCGTTGACGCGATCCGATGTGACATGCTGGAAGCCGCCCTCGCCCGCGCGGGGCAGGCCGTGCATGGCCCACTCGGCCCACTCTTTGCAGATATCGCCGTACTTTTCATTCTTGGTGTACTCATACAGGTAGCTCAGGGCAAAAATGGGGGCCATCGTGTTGATGTTCTTGCTGGGCAGGCCCTCGGCAATGCGGGCGTCGTAGTACTCGGTCAGCACATCCAGGCAGCGCTGGTCGTGCTTTTTCTCAAACAGCTTCCACAGGCCGTACAGGCCCACGCCCTGGGTCCACTCCCACAGCATATAGCGGGCCAGATTGCCCTGATCCATGTTGGATTTTGCCATGTTCTCCAGAAAGGTCTCGTCCCTTTCATACAGGACAGATTTGAAGCTCTCAATGCAAAGCTCCAGTTTGTTTTCAATATCAGCTTTCTGCATGGTGGTTTTCTCCTTTTTATTATAATAGGTAGACATAACGTTCGAACTTGCCTAAAGTATAGCATAGGGACAAAGGCAAAAACCACTCTGATTTTGTCTTTGTCGCTGAAATATATTGCACTTTTTGCGAGTGCGAGTATAATAGAGACAGGAACATTTTTGACGGAGGCTGCCTATGTATCTGGACGACGCATTGCTGTACAATCAGGGGTACATGATTTCGATCAACGACCTGGATTCGCCGCTGTTTTACCTGTTCGACTACGATTCGCGGTCGTTCAAGATCAACATGAGTTTCCAGCATTTCCACCAGTTTCACGAGATACACATTCTGTTAAGCGGCCGTGCATCACATATCATCGAGGGCGACTATTACACCCTGCAGCCCTATGATATCGTATTGCTGCGCCCTTCCATGCTGCACAAGACCGAGTATCCGTCGGGCGGCGACTGCCGGCGGCTTATCATCAACTTCCGCGTGCCGGATGATTCCCCAGTGCTGCACGAAATGCTGCAAAGCTGTTTACAGCCCTTCGGGGCCGCAGTGCCCATCTACCGCTTTACCGGTGAGACACGGGCTCAGGCATTCTCGCACCTGAACAATATCTTCACGCTGGGCAAGCAGCCGATGACCCCGCTGACGCAGCAGTTCATCCACTGCCACTTCCTGCAATTTCTGGCCACCGTGGCCCAGCACGCGGGCGAGAGCAGCTACGAGCCGCAGGAGCTCAGCGATTCCATCACCCAGAAAGTCTACGCCGTGACCAGCTACATCCACCGGCACTACGCCAGCGAGCTTTCGCTGGAATATCTGGCGGATAAATTCTTCATCAGTCCGTACTATTTGTCGCACCAGTTCCGCCGGGTGACAGGGTTCTCGCTCATCAACTACATCCAGATCACCCGGGTGCGCAACGCCCAGCAGCTATTGCTGTACACCGACATGAAAATTGCCGATATCACGACGAGCTGCGGCTTTACGAGTTTTTCCCAGTTCAACCGGGTGTTCAACAAGTTCTGCCATACCTCGCCGTCCCAGTTCCGCGTCAACGGCGTCGTCACCCCCATCACCGCCATTCCCTACGAGAAGGAACCCTCCCCGGGGAGCACGAAGGTGTAACATTTTCCGGTGCCGCCCCTTCCCGGGGCAGGCACCTCTTTTATTTTTCCTGCATCGTCAGTTTGCCGTAATTGTCAAAACCACTGTACTGCATCGGGGCGTCGTCTACATACAACGTTTCGCCCCACTGGCAGCGCAGTTCGCCGTAGACGGGGTCCACAAAGCGGTAGCGGCGGCCCTCGGCATCGGCGTCCAGCGCAGCCCCGCGCATGGCGGCCTTGAAATCCTCAAACGCCGCAAACTCGTCTGCCTGCGCGGCACGCACCAGCCAGATGCAGCGGCGGCCCTCGGCGATGCACTCGCGGTCCTTGTTGGAGCCGAAGTCCTGCATCCGCATCCCATTGCTGCAATACACCGCTGCATAGGCACTGCCCAGCTGCACAAAGGCCCACTTGCCTTCGACCTCGCAGCGGTCAAACTCCATCGACGGCAGGTACAGGTGGGTGAAATCGACCGGGTGTTCGGGGGCGATATCATAGATCAGCCCCGCGAACGCCTTGTACTGGTTGACCTTGGGCTGGGTGCCATTGCCCGCCCAGTAGGACGGCCGCGCCGCACCGAAGAGCACCCGCTCGCCGGGGTGGGTGACCCACAGCTGCGCCACGGCGTTGAAGATCAGCTGGAAGGGGTTCTCCTGATGGCCCGGCTCGCCGGGGTGGAAGTCGTTGGCGCTGGTCATCATGTAGTCGGCGGTCTTGTAGGTGTACAGATCCACATAGCCGTCATTGCCCTGGGTCGTCTGGCAGATCATTTCCTTGCCCCGGGGGATGCTGAACCACTGGGCAAACTCCTTCGGCGGCTCGTAATCAGACAGGCAGTAGGAGGTGATACCCTTGCCCGCGTGGCCCGGCACGCCGTACCCATAGCCGATCCAGCTCAGGCCGGAGGGGCAGTTGGACCAGTTGCCGAACTGCTCCTTGATGTAGGTGCGGCCCGACGACGAGGCGAAGATGCCCTGCTGGCTGTGGACGGCCAGCAGGTAGTAGGCAAAATCCATGCCCTCGCGGCCCAGCTCCCGCATGGCGGGGTCCTGGGCAAAGGCATACAGGCTGCCGAAGCCCAGCGTGTCAATGGGCAGGTAGGGGCTGGAATTCCACTCGGTAAAGCCCTCTTTGCGGAAGGTGACGAACCAGTCGTAGAGCATATTCTTGGCCTTGGCCTGCATCTGGCGGCCGGTCAGTCCGCTATTGGTAAAGACCTCATCGGGGAACAGCTCGCCCGCCAGCAGCTGGCAGGTGTGGAACATCAGGGCGTGGTTCTCGCTCCAGAACCACATGGCGTCGTTGCCCGGCTCATCGATCCAATAGCGGAAACCCAGCAGACAGTCGGTCAGCTCGTTCTCGGTCTTTTCGGACAAAATACCGCTGCCGCGTTTGCCGAAGGTGCGCAGGATGTAGGGGTAGTAGACAAGGTAAAAATCGCTGCAGTCGAAGCGGCGGCGGATGTAGTCGGACTGCACGGCCAGCAGCTTTTCTGCCTCGGCGGTGTCGCCGCCGGTGGCTAAGATCGCCAGTGCGCGGTTCGTGTTCTGCTCGCCCCAGCGGGCCAGCAGCTCCAGCGCCTGGCGCTTGCGCTCGGCCACGGTGGGCAGGGCGCGGGGCAGCACGCTCTCGGTGTGAATTTCCACACTGATGGGTCGGGTGAGCCGGATGCCCTCGACCTCGGTCGTGACCTGCAGCAGCAAAAATGCCAGCGGGAAGGTCTTGCAGTCGCCCAGACTGATTTGGCTTGCGTGGGGGAGGGTGTCAGCCTCGCGGCGGAAGAGCACGCCGCCCTTGACATTTTCCTCGGTGCCGCCGACAAAGGTCAGGTGGTAGCTCTCGGCGATATCCGCGCCGTCGTAGTCCAGCAGCACCGGGCCGGCGGTAAAGTGGTTGCGGTGGAACGCCAGGCTGCGCATCAGGTGCTCGGCCTCGGCCAGGCGGGCCGCGTCGGCCTCCCCCACCGGGATGACCTGTTCGGGCGCGGCGCCCTCGCCCTTCCAGCGCAGGCGCAGAATGATCGTAGCATCGCGCTCGGCGTAGTTGTCAAAGAACACAAGAAGCTTGTTGCGGCCCTTTTGCAGCGGCAGGGTCAGCGGCGTGGGGACAGGCTCGTTGTGGTGGTAGGGGGTCACTTCGGTCAGCTTTTCGCCGTTCAGCCAGAGGGCCGCGCCGCCGCAGGTGATAAGGTCAAAGGGCACACTGCCCGCCTCGGCGGCGTCCAGCTCGGTGTAAGCCCAGGCGCTCAGGCAGGCGGGGGTCTCACAGTCCCAGGCGTAGGTCACGCCGATATCGTCAAACGGCCAGTAGACGGCAAAGGGGGTAGCGTTATCCGCGCCGCCCACCAGCCCGCCGGGGCGGGTGTCCAGCTGCGCGGGCCAGGCAGTGGCCTTGGCGCGGCGCTCGGCCTTGAACTGTTCCTCGCCGGGTTTATCCTTGGGGGCGGTGTTCAGCTTTTCGTTTTCGGCACCGTGCAGGGCCGTGGGCTTGGTGATGACCGGCGTTTCGGTCACACCGCTGACCAGCCAGCGGTCCACATACCCGTGAAACAGGGGAAAATGCAATTCGTTTGCCATGCTTCGGCTTCTCCTTTATTAAAAAAGGTTTATTAAAAAACAACAGACGCCCCGCCCGGTTTGGGCGGGGCGTCTGTTCGCCCTGGGGAATCACTTCCCCTGTTGATTCGGTTGATTAGTGTGCCCAGCCGGCCTTGTCAGCCAGTGCGGTAGCAAACTCGGTCAGAGCGTCAGACGGAGTCAGGTCGCCGTTGACAGCCTGCTTCAGAGCGTCACGGTACTCGTTGTCGTAGTAGTTGCGCCACTCGGAGCTTTCGTCGATGGCGAATGCATCGGTGGTCTGGCCGACCTCAGCCTGCAGGACCTTGTAGTCGGCAGCCTGATCGGGATCAGCAGGCTCATAGGTGACGGATTTCAGAGAGGACAGGCCCTTATCAAGTGCCAGATAATCGGCAAAGTTCTTGTCGGTGTAGAACCACTTCAGGAACTCAATAGCCAGATCCTTGTTCTTTGCGTTGGTGGGAACGGCCAGACCGGCACCGCCCAGGATAGCGGAACCGCCTGCAGAACCGACAGGAGAGGGCATGACGCCGAACTTGAAGCTGGTGATATCCTGCACGAAGGGGTTGTAGTTCCAGGAGCCGGAGAAGTAGATGCCTACGTCACCGTTCTTGAAGTAGTCGCCCGGGTTGTCGCTGGAGCCACCGGCCCAGATGGCCTTGGGCATGATGCCGCTGTTGTTGGCATCGACAAAGGCCTGCAGGGTGTCAATGTTCTGCTGGCTGTCTGCAACGACCTTGAAGGAGTCGCCGTCCTTCTCGACCAGAGAACCGCCGTTCATGTACATCAGGTTGTCATAACGGGCGCGGGAGGCATCCATAGCCATGCCGTACTTGACAGCGCCGGAATCCTGCAGCTTCTTGGCAGCCTCATAGACCTCGTCCATGGTCCAGCGGTCGTCCACCGTCGGGCACTCGATGCCGGCAGCCTCAAAAGCGTCCTTGTTGTAGAATACGTTGGTGATGGTGAACTGCTGGGGCAGAACAGACAGCTTATCCGTCAGGTAGTTCTGGCTGATGATCTGCAGGGCCTGCGGCTCAAAGATGGAGGTGTCAATGCACTTGCCCAGATCCTCGAACTCATCGGGATACAGACGAGCCAGACGGGTGGTGGACAGCAGATCCGGCAGGTCGTTGTTCTTGGCCATCAGGGGGAACTTGGTCAGCTGGTCATCGTAGGGGATGACCATGATGTCAACGGTGTTGCCGGTCTCGTCGGCCCACTTGTTCAGGGTGGTAGCGAATGCATCGCCCTCGCCGGGCTCCTCAGACAGCATGACCTTCAGGGTCTGGCCGCCGGCAGAAGCGGCGCCGGAAGCTGCGGTGTCCGCTGTTGCAGCGGAGCTGGCCGTAGATGCAGCGGGAGAACCGCCGCAGGCTGCCAGAGAAGCCGCCATCGCGGCTGCCAGAGCCAGAGAAAGTGCTTTTTTCATGTTGGTTTTACCTCCTGTTAAGTAGAAATAAAAATAGGGTATATCCACCGGGCCCTCACCCGGTTTGCTCCGTTCCGGGGCTTGGGAACTGGGCTTTCAGCTCCCTTGGTGTATCCATAGTGTACCATTGCGGCGGGTGGATTCTCTACGCCTATCTTGCTGATTTGCATTGCGGCATATTGCATTTTTTGCGTCTCGATTTTTCAATCTGGCAAATTGCATCAAGAAAAGCGGCTGAAATTGTGCACTTTTCACACATCGTTTGTTCTAATGATGCCAAGTTGCGCTTATTTTGCGCCGGCGCTTATTTTTTCAGTGAAAGAAATGCAATGTTTCTGTAACCAAATTTTAATAAAAAGCAGTCGTTTTCCCCCGTAAACAATAAATGCGCACCATTCGCCCTCTACCGCGCAAAAACTGCATTGTCTGCACAGTTTTGAGATGTTATACTGTGCCTGAACAGGGGTTGCCTGGGTGCGGGTGAACAATGTTCGCCCCTACAATGCCGTTACCCGCCTTGCTGCCTCGTAGGGCGGCCAGTCCCCTGGCCGCCGCTTCCCTTACCACACACTCAATCTTCTCAATCTTATAGAAAAGGAAGGAGCCGCCATGCAAAACACTGAACTCCGCCGCCGGGCGCGCCCGGTGCTGGACGCCCTGCGCACTTTGGCGCTGCAGGGGCGCACCCCGGTTTTGGGGCTGCGCAAAAAATCCTGTCCCTACCACAGCTGGGACACCGTGCAGGAGGACCCGGCCACAGCCCCCGGCTGGACTCCCTTTGCCCCCGGTGATGCTATCGGCGGCGTGGAGGCCCACTACTGCTTCCGAGGCGGCATCACCGCACCGGCGGGCAGTGCCGGGCGTCACCTTGTCTGCCTGGTCTCCACCGGCGCAACCGATATCTGGAACAACAACAATCCCCAGTTCCTCGCCTACTTAAATGGTGCGCTGGTCTGCGGGCTGGATGTCAACCATACCGAGTTTGACCTGACCTCCGCCGCTGCCGAGGGCCAGACCTGGCAGCTGGGACTGTACGCCTACTGTAACACCCCGGCCCAGGACGTCTTTTTAAAAGTCGAGACTGCCGTGCGGGACGATGAGATCACCGGCCTGTACTACGACCTGAAAGCCCCTTACGAGGTGCTTGTCCAGCTGGACGAGGGCGACACCAACGCCATCGGCATCGGGCGGTATCTGGAAAAAGCGCTGGATATGCTCGACCTGCGCGACCCGTACAGCGCCGCATTCTACGCCAGCATCGCCGCCGCCCGCCGCTATATGAAAGAGGAATTTTACGAGAGCTTCTGCCAGCGGCAGCCGGTCACGGTGGACTGTGTCGGCCACACCCACATCGACGTAGCCTGGCTCTGGACGCTGGCCCAGACGCGGGAAAAGGCCATCCGCAGCTTTGCCACCGTCAACTACCTGATGGACCGCTACCCCGAGTACAAGTTCCTGTCCAGCCAGCCGCAGCTCTACGATTTTGTGCGCAAAGACTGCCCCGCGCTGTTTGAGAAGATCCGCGCCCGCGTCGCCGACGGCCACTGGGAACCGGAGGGCGGTATGTGGCTGGAACCCGACTGCAACATGGCCAGCGGCGAGAGTTTGATCCGCCAATTCCTGCACGGGCAGGAATTTTTCGGCCGGGAATTCGGCAAACAGGGGCACATCCTGTGGCTGCCGGATGCCTTCGGTTTCAGCGGCGCGCTGCCCCAAATTATGGCCCAGTGCGGCATGGACTGGTTCATGACCACCAAGATGGCCTGGAACGATACCAACTGTATGCCCCACGATCTGACCCGCTGGCGCGGCATCGACGGCACCGAGGTACTGGCCTACTTTATCTCCACCAAGGACTACGACAAGCGCCCCGACCGCAACCCGAAACCGAGCTTCAACACGACCTACAACGGCCTGCTGAACCCCAGGCAGGTCATGGGCTGCTGGCAGCGCTTTCAGGACAAGGAGCTGACCCAGGATGTGCTGCAATGCTATGGCTACGGCGACGGCGGCGGCGGTGTGACCGCTGAAATGCTGGAGATCAACCGCCGCATGGAGAAGGGCATCCCCGGTGCGCCCCAGACCCGCCTGACCCACGCAGCCCCCTACTTTGACAAATTGAAGCAGCACCTTGACGAAACGCAGGCCGATCTGCCCTGCTGGCACGGCGAGATGTACTTTGAGTACCACCGCGGCGTGTTCACCAGCCAGGGCCGCAACAAGCGGGCCAACCGCGCCGCCGAGTTTGCCAACCTGACCGCCGAGACCGCCGCCGCCCTGGCCGAAAACCTGCACACCGGCTACGCCTACCCCGCCGCCGCGCTGCACCGCAACTGGGAGCTGACCCTGCTGAACCAGTTTCACGATATTTTACCCGGCTCGGCCCTGGGCGAGGTATACGAAGTCTCGCAGCAGCAATACGGCGAGATCCTCGCGTCCGATGCCAGAATCACCGATGACGCGCTGCACACCGTCGCGGCCCTCGTCAAGACCGACCGTCCCGGCGTGGTCGTGTTCAACCAGCTGGGCTTTGCCCGGGACACCGTCGTCCGCGTCGCCTGCGGGGCGGCGGGCATCACCGACGGCGGACACCCGCTGCCCTGCCATGCCGAAAACGGCGTGCTGACCTTTGTTGCCAAGGACCTGCCCGCCAAGGGCTGGCGGTTCTACCCCTTTGCCGACGCGGAACCCGAGACCCCCTGCGCCGAAGTCACCGAAAACGACGGCGGCTATATCATCGACACGCCGCTCTATCACATCGTGTTCAACGGCTGCGGCGAGATCACCGCCCTGCTGGACAAAGAGGCCGGCCGCGAGCTGATCCCCGCCGGGCAGTGCGCCAACGAGCTGCAGCTGTTTGAGGATCGCCCCGACGAGTACGACGCCTGGAACCTGGAAAAATACTACCGCCGCCACCGCTTTGCGCCGGACGGCGCGGCCCGCCTGACTGTGGCCGAGAACAGCCCGGTCTGCTGCCGCCTGCATCTGGAACGCGCCATTTCCCGGTCGCAGCTCGTGCAGGATATCACCCTCTACCCCCACAGCCGCCGCATCGACTTTGCCACCCACGTCGACTGGCACGAGCAGCATGTGCTGCTGAAAGCCGCTTTCGCGGTGGATATCTGCGCAGACCGCGCCCAGTATGATATCCAGTTCGGCAGCATTGCCCGGGATACCCACACCAACACCAGCTGGGACGAGGCCCGCTTCGAGGTCTGCGCCCATAAGTGGGCCGACCTGTCCGAGCCGGGCTACGGCGCGGCGCTGCTGAATGACGGCCGCTACGGCTATGATGTCCACGACGGCGTGCTGCGGCTCTCGCTGCTGCGGGCCGCCACCTACCCGGACCCCCACGCCGACCAGGGGGCCCACGACTTTACCTATGCGCTGCTGCCCCACCTGGGCGACTGGCGGCAGGGCGGGGTCATCCCCGCCGGGTACGACCTGAACGCCCCGGCGCTGCCTCTGGCCGTGGCTGCCCAACCCGCGGGCACGCTGCCTGCCGCGTACAGCCAGTTCCGCATAGATGCCCCCAATGTCGTGTTAGAGACCGTGAAGAAAGCCGAGGATGGCTCCGGCCTGATTTTGCGCCTGTATGAGAGCTGGGGCACCCGCACCCGCGCGGCGCTGGCCCTGCCGGATGATGCCGCTGCCGTGCGCTGCACGCCGATGGAACAGCCCTTGCCCGGAGAAGAAGCCGTGCAGCACAGCCTGCCGCTGACGCTGCATCCCTTTGAAATTTGCACAATCCATGTACAATTTGCGCAGTGACATTCACTGTGGATGCATGATTTTACAGTTTGCACAATTTCGCCGCATTGCATTTGTACGTTTTCGCCAAGACGACGGTCAGATTTTGCGCCACCTGCCAAAATCGCGCAAAAAATGCAATGCATTTTGGGACAAGCAAGCAAAAAAACGGTGGTATTTGCGCCTTTTGCAATGCTATACTAAGCACATCGAAGGAACCGGGCGGTGGAATCCCGGCCAAAGAGAATAAAGGAGGAATGAATATGAAGAAGAAATCGTCGCTGAAACACACCGGCGCATTCTGGGCGTTCTGTGCGCCCTGCTGCATTTTGTTCGGTGTCTTTTTCCTTGTGCCGCTTGTGCTCAGCATCGCTTTTTCCTTCACCAACTATGACGGTTGGAAAACCATTGACTTTGTGGGTCTGACAAACTACATTACATTGTTTAAAGACTCCAAGTTCTATCTGTCCCTGGGGCGGACGCTGCTGTACACGGTCTGCACGCTGCCGTTCCGCGTCATCATCCCGCTGCTGGTGGCGGTACTGCTCTGCTCTAAGCGCGTTGCCGCCAAGAGCCTGACCCGCACGATGGTCTACATCCCCGTTCTGATGAGTGCGCTGGTCGTCGGTATTACCATCAACTGGATGTTCAGCCAGGAGTACGGCCTTGTAAACTTTATCATCCGTTCGCTGGGCGGCACCGCGCTGGAATGGTCGCTGAACCCGCGTCTTGCCACCTTTGTCATCGCGTTCGCATCGGTCTGGGCGTCCATCGGCTTCAACATGATCCTCTACATCGGCGGTATCAACAGCATTTCCAATGATCTGTATGAGGCTGCTACCATCGACGGTGCCAGCGGTGTGCAGGCCTTCTTCCGCATCACAGTTCCGATGCTGGCCCCCACGACGTTCATGGTCGTGCTGCTGTCCACCGTCAACCTGCTCAAAGAGTACGCCCTGGTCCAAGGTATCACGCAGGGCGGCCCCGGCCTGAGCACCACCTTTATCATCCAGTACATCTTCGACAAGGGCTTCAACCAGATGCAGTACGGTTATGCTTCGGCCATTTCCACCGTTGTCATGATCATCTTTGCCCTGATTGCCTTTGCCCAGTTCAAGGTCAATAACGGAGGTGAAACCTGATGAAAGACAAGCACGTCAGCATTCCAATGACGATCCTTTCTCTGGCAATCGGCGTCATCGTGATTTTCCCCATTATCTGGCTGGTGCTCAGCTCCTTCAAGCCGTCCGGCGAGCTGTTCACCTACCCGCTGCATATGTTCCCCTCCACCCCGACGACGGAGCATTACTCCTCTGTCCTGGCAGGCGGCTTCATGGGCTATGTGAAGAACAGCCTGTTCCTGGCCGTGGTCGGCACCCTCATCACACTGCTTATCAGCGCCATGTGCGGTTATGCGCTGGCCATCTACCGCTTTGAGATCAAGTACGTCAACCTCGTGTTCGGCGTGTTCCTGCTGGGCACCCTGATCCCCGGTGAGACGCTGACCGTCCCCCAGTTCAGCGTTATCAGCGCCATGGGCCTGTACAACAACATCTGGGGCGTCATCCTGCCTGTTGTCACCACCACGACCGGTATCTTCATGTACCGCCAGCACTATATGTCGCTGCCGCTGTCTCTGGTCGAGGCCGCGCGTATCGACGGTGCCAGCGAGTGGAAGATCTTCTCCAACATCATGCTGCCCCTGGGCTCCAACGTCACCATCACGCTGACGATCTTCAGCTTCATGTGGCGCTGGAATGACTACATCCTGCCGCTGCTGGTTTTGTCTGACCAGAAGAAGTACACGATCCAGATTGCCATCAAGAACTTCATCGGCAACACCGGCGTGGACTGGAGCTCGATCCTGGCGGCATCGGTTCTGTCCATCCTGCCTATCGTCATCCTCTTCATGATCCTGCAACTGTCTCTTATACACATCTGACGCTGCCGACGACTTAATAGGTGTAG
>ENA-OZHU01001354-OZHU01001354.1-human-gut-metagenome-genome-assembly--contig:-NODE-1354-length-13137-cov-4.743311_pt1 | contig 13137 bp, 9 predicted proteins | sample MGYA00244054_ERZ653700 | MGnify/ENA primary metagenome ERZ653700 (study PRJEB26926, sample SAMN06165279) | human gut metagenome | biome: ENVO:00009003; feature: ENVO:2100002; material: ENVO:00002003...
CGAGATTACTACGCGTCTCGTGGGCTCGGAGATGTGTATAAGAGACAGGTCTAACAGTTTCACATGGTTGCAGGACAAGAAAACTGCTCCTGTCATGATCTATGCCGGACATAACATCAGCGAAGACTATCTGTATGAACTGACCGAATATCTGAAAGACAAGAAATTCGGCGTTATCAATATCTCCAAATCGGGAACGACTACCGAAACCGCTCTTGCTTTCCGTCTGCTGAAAAAGCAATGTGAAGACCAACGCGGCAAAGAAACCGCCAAGAAAGTCATCGTTGCCGTGACAGACGCCAAGAAAGGTGCTGCACGTGTGACTGCCGACAAAGAAGGATACAAGACATTTATCATTCCGGACAACGTAGGCGGACGTTTCTCTGTGCTCACTCCAGTTGGTTTGCTGCCGATCGCAGTTGCCGGATTCGACATCGACAAACTGGTTGCCGGTGCTGCCGATATGGAAAAGGCATGCGGTTCTGACGTTCCGTTTGCAGAAAACCCTGCGGCTATCTACGCTGCTACCCGCAACGAACTGTACAGACAAGGCAAGAAGATTGAAATCCTTGTCAACTTCTGCCCGAAACTGCACTACGTAAGTGAATGGTGGAAACAGCTTTACGGAGAATCCGAAGGTAAAGACAACAAGGGTATTTTCCCCGCATCTGTTGACTTTTCTACCGACCTGCACTCTATGGGACAATGGATTCAGGAAGGCGAACGTTCGATCTTCGAAACTGTGATCTCACTGGATAAAGTAGACCATAAACTGGAAGTTCCTTTCGATGAAGCTAATCTGGACGGCCTGAACTTCCTTGCCGGCAAACGGGTGGACGAAGTGAACAAAATGGCCGAACTGGGAACTCAGCTGGCTCACGTAGACGGCGGTGTACCCAACATGCGCATCGTTCTTCCGGAACTGAGCGAATACAACATCGGCGGTCTGCTGTACTTCTTCGAAAAGGCTTGCGGCATCAGCGGCTATCTGCTGGGTGTGAATCCTTTCAACCAACCGGGCGTGGAAGCATACAAGAAAAATATGTTTGCTTTGCTGAACAAACCGGGATACGAAGAAGAATCAAAGGCTATTCAGGCTAAACTGTAATATCCAATAACTGACAATAAAAAGAAGCGGCCTCTTTAGGAGACCGCTTCTTTTTATTATATTTCCTTCGTTACGTTAAAGTGACTCACTCCCTTTCAGGATTCATTCATTCTCAACGACTTCTGTTTTCAAGTCAATCACTTCCTGCGCTCCTTCACACTCCGCTTTTGAAGAGAGATAAAAAGATAATTGTACATCACCATTTTTATCTACATGCTCAATAGTGGCATGAACCAGCACCTTAGTCTTTGTCACGCCATCTTTGAAGCGCAACTGCCCTTTTTCTTCGTCTGTTAGATTTCCTTCGGTAGTGACTTCTGTCTTTTCATAACGGAGCTCAGTCTTCATCTCTTCCCCATTCTGAAGCTGGAAAGATTTCAGTTCGGCTCCATTGCCGTCCAAGATCAAAAACGCATCCACCTTATCTCCCACTTTCAAAGCAGGCATTTCACTCATCCGGTTTGCATAGTCTTCGCGGATGGTTTCTCCATCGCCTTGATCTACTTTCACATATAGCTTTTCTATCGTGATAACAGGGCTTTCTCCGCTATCCGAACAAGCACCCAGAAACAATGGCAGCAGAAACAATACTTTCTTTTTCATGCTATTGACTAGTTTTATCATGCTACAAAAATACATATTATCTTCTAAACGACAAATTATCATACGATTTATCATCCAAAACACAACCAGCAACTATCTCCTCCATTCTGTTATATCTCTCATTTTTTATGACTATCTTTGCTTCGTATATCTCTTTTTATCCCAAGAATAAATGAACTCTAAATAAAAGAACAATGGAAAAATTAGTAAGAAGACCGAATGCAGTGATATTGTTTATCAGCTTGTCACTACTGATGATGTTAACCACCGGTTGTCAGGAAATCAAACTCAAAGCAGGCATCGAGGCTGCCAACAAACAATGTCCGATAGACATGGGAGAGACCGGAAAAATCACCAGCATCGTCTATGATGGAGAGAACGTAGTGTATACCTTTTATCTGAACGAAGAGGCTGCCAACATCAAGACTCTACAGAAAAATCCGGAAAGCATGAAGACTTCCCTGAAAATCATGTTCCAGAATCCGAATAAAGAAGTAAAGTCATTGCTGGACCTTGTTGTAAAATGTAAAGCGGGCCTGCAAATGATATATATAGGTAAAGATTCGGGAGAGCAGGTAGTCTGCGAACTGACAACAGATGAAATTAAGGAAATTCTCAATAAGGATGTCGACACCACCGAAAGCGACCTGGCTAAACTGGAAACGCAGGTACAGATGGCAAACTTACAGTTCCCGATACAGGCAAGTGAGGACGTTCTGATCGAGAAAATCGAACTCAGCGATGAAGCAGTGATTTATATCTGTCGTGTTGACGAAGATCTGTGTGATATGAACCAGATTAAAGCAAATGCCGCAGAGGTGAAACAAGGTATTATCGAAACATTAGGCAATCAGACCGATCTTGCTACCCAACTGTTTATCAAAAGTTGTGTGAATTGTGACAGAAATATAGTCTACAGATATATCGGCAAACAATCGGAAGCTCAGCATGATGTAGTGATCACCGTGCCTGAACTGAAAGATATGCTGAAAAAAGAATAAATATCAAACAGATTCCATCTAACCCAATTATGAGAAAGAAACTGAAAGCCGTCCTGTTCGATATGGACGGCGTGCTCTTTAACTCCATGCCCTATCACTCCGAAGCATGGCATCAAGTCATGAAAACTCACGGCCTTGATCTGAGCCGGGAAGAAGCATATATGCACGAAGGACGCACGGGGGCATCGACTATCAATATCGTATTTCAACGTGAATTAGGAAAAGAGGCCACACAAGAGGAAATAGAAAGTATATATCACGAAAAAAGTATCCTGTTCAATTCTTATCCGGAAGCAGAACGTATGCCCGGCGCATGGGAACTTTTGCAGAAAGTAAAGAGTGAAGGGCTGACTCCTATGGTAGTCACTGGTTCGGGACAGCTTTCTTTGTTGGAACGTCTGGAACACAATTTTCCGGGAATGTTTCATAAAGAGCTGATGGTGACCGCTTTTGACGTGAAATATGGCAAACCTAATCCAGAACCTTATCTGATGGCATTAAGAAAAGGAGGGTTCAAAGCTGACGAAGCAATCGTTATCGAAAATGCCCCATTGGGCGTGGAAGCAGGACATAAAGCCGGAATTTTCACAATCGCGGTCAATACTGGTCCGTTGGACGGACAGGTGTTGCTGGATGCCGGAGCCGATCTGCTGTTTCCTTCTATGCAGACACTCTGCGATAGCTGGGATACAATCATGTTATAAACCTATTATAAATACCGATTCTACTATGCAAAAGTTATTATCCTTACCTCCCAACTTAATTGACAGTTTTCATCAACTGGAAGAAGTGAATCATACTGACTGGTTTTGTACATCAGACCCTGTAGGCAGCAAGTTAGGCTCCGGAGGAGGAACGACCTGGCTGTTGCAGGCCTGCCATCAGGCTTTTGCACCGGAAGAGACTTTCAGCAAATGGATTGGAAACGAAAAAAAGATTTTGCTGCATGCGGGAGGACAAAGCCGCCGCTTGCCCGGCTATGCTCCTTCGGGCAAAATACTGACTCCCATACCGGTTTTCAGTTGGGAGAGAGGACAAAAGCTGGGACAGAATCTGCTGTCGCTGCAACTTCCGCTATACGAAAGAATCATGAAGCAGGCTCCGAAAGGCTTGAACACGCTGATAGCCAGCGGAGACGTATATATCCGTTCGGAAAAACCGCTGCAAGACATCCCGGAAGTAGATGTCGTATGTTATGGTTTATGGGTGAATCCTTCACTGGCTACTCACCACGGAGTATTCGTATCGGACCGCAAGAAGCCGGAAGTGCTCGACTTCATGCTGCAGAAACCTTCTTTAGAGGAATTGGAAGGATTATCAAAGACCCATCTTTTCCTGATGGATATCGGTATATGGATATTAAGTGACCGTGCCGTTGAGGTATTGATGAAACGGTCATTGAAAGAAGGCACGAATGATATCAGCTACTACGATTTATATTCGGATTATGGCCTGGCACTGGGAGAGCATCCCCAAACGACAGACGACGAAGTAAACAAACTTTCGGTAGCAATCCTGCCTTTACCCGGCGGAGAGTTTTATCATTTCGGAACGAGTCGGGAACTGATTTCTTCCACACTCGCCATACAGGATAAAGTGCGTGACCAAAGGCGTATCATGCACCGGAAAGTAAAACCGAATCCTGCCATCTTTATACAAAACTCGTTTACCCAAGTGAAGTTATCTGCAGAGAACGCCAATTTATGGATTGAGAACAGCCACGTAGGAGAAGGATGGAAATTAGGTTCACGACAGATTATTACAGGAGTTCCCGAAAACCATTGGAATATAAACCTGCCGGACGGAGTCTGCATCGACATCGTTCCTATGGGAGACGCAGCCTTTGTCGCACGGCCTTATGGGCTGGATGATGTTTTCAAAGGTGATTTAAGTAATGACTCGACCACCTACTTGGGGAACTCTTTCACACAGTGGATGAAGGAAAGAGAGATTGGACTGGAAGACATAAAAGGACGTACAGATGATCTGCAAGCTGCTCCTATTTTCCCCGTAACGACTTCCATCGAAGAACTGGGTATTTTAATACGCTGGATGACAGCTGAGCCACAACTAAAAGAAGGAAAAGAGCTATGGCTGAGAGCAGAAAAACTATCCGCTGACGAGATATCGGCACAAGCGAACCTGGAACGTCTTTACGCACAGCGCAGCGCTTTCCGCAGGGATAACTGGAAAGGATTGTCCGCCAATTATGAGAAGAGTGTATTCTATCAGCTTGACTTGCAAGACGCAGCCAATGAATTTGTCCGGCTCAATCTGGAGGTTCCCGCTGTCTTGAAAGAGGATGCCGCACCCATGGTGCGTATACATAACCGTATGCTTCGGGCACGTATCCTGAAGCTGCAAGGCAATGAAGGCTGCAAAGAAGAACAAGCCGCGTTCCAGCTACTCCGTGACGGATTACTGGAAGCCGTTGCCGGAAAAAAGAACTATCCGAAACTCAATGTTTATTCGGATCAGATCGTATGGGGGCGTAGTCCGGTGCGCATTGACGTTGCAGGAGGATGGACAGATACACCTCCTTACTCTCTCTATTCGGGAGGAAGTGTAGTCAATCTGGCGATTGAGTTGAATGGGCAGCCGCCGCTACAGGTATACGTCAAACCATGTCACGAGTTCCATATCGTACTTCGTTCCATTGATATGGGAGCTGTGGAGGTTATCCGAAGTTATGAGGAATTGCAGGATTACAAGAAAGTCGGTTCGCCTTTCTCCATACCGAAGGCAGCACTTACCTTGGCAGGATTTGCCCCATTATTTGCGACAGAATCTCATGCGTCATTAGAAAAGCATCTGAAAGCGTTCGGTTCAGGACTGGAAATCACTTTACTGGCCGCCATTCCGGCAGGTTCGGGACTAGGTACCAGTTCTATTCTTGCATCTACCGTACTCGGAGCTATCAATGATTTTTGCGGACTGGCATGGGATAGGAACGACATCTGCAATTATACACTGGTATTGGAACAATTGCTCACCACCGGCGGCGGATGGCAGGATCAATACGGTGGCGTATTCCCCGGCGTAAAACTGTTGCAATCCGAATCCGGCTTCGAACAACATCCGTTAGTACGGTGGTTACCCGACCAGCTCTTTGTGCAGCCGGAATATCGGGATTGCCATCTGCTTTATTATACCGGAATCACCCGTACAGCCAAAGGCATCTTGGCTGAAATTGTCAGTTCCATGTTCCTTAACTCCGGAGTGCATCTTAGTTTATTAGCAGAAATGAAAGCCCATGCGATGGATATGAGCGAAGCTATCCTGCGAGGTAATTTCGAAACTTTCGGCAATCTTGTCGGCAAAAGCTGGATACAAAACCAAGCATTGGACAGTGGCACGAATCCACCGGCAGTAGCAGCCATTATCGAACAGATTAAAGATTATACACTAGGATATAAATTACCCGGTGCAGGAGGTGGCGGTTACTTATATATGGTGGCTAAAGATCCGCAAGCAGCAGGGTGCATCCGTCGGATATTGACCGAACAGGCTCCTAATCCGCGTGCACGCTTTGTTGAAATGACGCTTTCCGATAAAGGATTGCAGGTATCGAGAAGCTAGAAGAAAGGTCATATAAGAACAAAAATCCCTTGATAACTGCTGATTATCAAGGGATTTTCATGTGACCCCGGTGCGATTCAAACGCACGACCTTCAGAACCGGAATCTGACGCTCTATTCACTAAGCTACGGGGCCATTTCCTAAATGCGATGACAAAAGTATAAAAAATCTTCTCATCTTCCTAATGATTCATCTTTTTTTATAGTTCTTAAGTCAGTATTGCCCCTTAACATTCTGTTATTTTGAAATGCTTTAGAGCATATACTTTATCAATTTGACAATCTTTTAGAGAATATCCAATACAGATATTAATATTATTCCTATCTTTGCCGACAATTAACAATCAACAATCCTATGAGTTACTTGATAAAACCTAAGAACTATAAGCCGCTACTCGACCTCAAACAGACCGAGCTGGGAATCAAGCAAATAAAAGAGTTCTTCCAATTAAACTTGTCATCCGAACTACGCCTTAGACGTGTGACTGCCCCTCTTTTCGTATTGAAAGGAATGGGTATCAATGATGATTTGAATGGAATAGAACGACCTGTTTCTTTCCCAATCAAAGATCTGGGCGATGCGCAAGCCGAAGTGGTTCATTCATTGGCTAAATGGAAAAGGTTGACCTTAGCTGACTATCACATCGAACCGGGATATGGTATTTATACGGATATGAATGCTATTCGGTCAGACGAAGAACTGGGCAATCTGCATTCTCTCTACGTAGACCAGTGGGACTGGGAACGTGTTATCACCAATGAAGACCGGACTGTGAACTTCCTAAAGGAAATCGTCAACCGTATTTATGCGGCTATGATCCGTACAGAATATATGGTATATGAAATGTATCCGCAAATCAAACCTTGCCTGCCACAAAAGCTACATTTCATTCATTCAGAGGAATTGCGCCAGCTTTATCCGAACCTGGAACCTAAATGTCGCGAACATGCCATCTGTCAGAAATATGGAGCTGTGTTTATCATAGGAATAGGCTGTCAACTTGGTGATGGCAAGAAGCACGACGGACGTGCACCGGACTATGACGACTACACTACCAAAGGACTGAACGACCTGCCCGGACTAAACGGCGACCTCCTATTGTGGGACAATGTACTGCAACGCTCCATCGAATTATCATCGATGGGAATCCGTGTAGACAAAGAAGCCTTGCAACGTCAGTTAAAAGAAGAAAAAGAAGAAAAAAGACTGGAACTTTATTTCCACAAGCGATTGATGAATGACACCCTTCCCCTGTCTATCGGAGGAGGTATCGGACAATCCCGCTTGTGTATGTTCTACCTTCGCAAAGCTCACATCGGAGAAATACAAGCCAGTATCTGGCCCGAAGATATGCGCAAGGAATGTGAAGAACTTGAAATACACCTTATATAACAAACTATGAATGTACAAATTGAAGAAAGCTGGAAAGCACATTTAGAACCCGAATTCGAAAAAGACTACTTTCGCACACTGACCGATTTCGTCAAAAGCGAATATAGCCAGTATCAGATCTTCCCTCCGGGAAAACTGATCTTCAATGCTTTCAACCTTTGTCCTTTCGACAAAGTGAAAGTTGTAATTATAGGACAAGATCCTTACCATGGACCGGGACAAGCGCATGGTCTCTGTTTCTCTGTAAACGACGGAGTGCCTTTTCCCCCTTCATTAGTGAATATATTCAAAGAAATCAAAGCCGACATCGGCACAGATGCCCCTGCTACGGGAAATCTGACTCGCTGGGCAGAACAGGGAGTATTGTTGCTCAACGCTACGCTGACCGTACGTGCTCACCAAGCTGGTTCACACCAGAACCGTGGCTGGGAAACATTTACTGATGCTGCAATCCGTGCCCTGGCAGAAGAAAAAGAAAACCTGGTATTTATCCTGTGGGGATCATACGCTCAAAAGAAAGGAGCGTTTATCGACCGCAACAAACACTTGGTACTCACTTCCGCCCATCCCTCTCCTCTTTCTGCTTACAACGGCTTCTTCGGAAACAAACATTTCAGCCGTACAAACGATTATCTAAAAGCACATGGAGAAACAGAAATCGCATGGTAGATAGATAACAGTGAAATAAAAACAATGAGCGGTGAACAAGATATGCATTTATATTGCATTAGTTGTTCACCGCTCATTGTTTTTATTTTATGCTCTATCGCTTACTCTTTACGTTATCGCTAAACATTCATTATCGTTTCCCCTTTAATACCACTGAATGTTACTTTGCGTCTGACTTCTCTGCTCATACTTCAAGTCTTGCAGAATACTTGCATTCGCACGGATTGTAACATTGTAATACTTCCAACGTCCGAAAGGAGAAAGACTGGCGGACAAGTTGAAACAGTGCAAGTCACGGGATATTGTACAAGAAGTCTGAGTAATCTCTTTAGCTTGAAAATCATAACCCGAGTTGAACGAGAGCGACCAGTTATTAGAAATCTTTATATTTCCGTTTGCATTGATATTATGCGTATACGTATAAGGATATCGCATGGAATAACGGTTGATAGGCTTTGTTCTATCTTCACGGATATTAAACGAATAGCTAAGGCTCAATGACCAAGGCATCTTAAATACCTGATAACCATCCGGGTCAGCCTGTGCTTTCTCTACTTTCTTAGGCGTAGTACCGTCTCCTTCCGTTCCATCGGATTCCTCATCATCGCTATCCTCCGACTTATTCTTATCTTTCCCTTTTTCATCCTCCTCTTTCGGGCCGAACCATTTCTTCCATGTGTCATTATTAAAGGTATAGTTGAAAGAAGAACCATATCCCTGGAAACGTCCAAAACGACCATACGACCATTCTGTGCGGTTGCTGGTTACTACATTACCACTTTTATCGAACGTATAAGCATACGTAGCGAACGATGCATTCATGTTGAATGTATAATTCTTAGTCAGTTTCAGACGTAGGTTCATGCTTAAATCACTCCAAGGCCTCTCTTTGGCAGCCATATTATAAGACATACTTGCTCCCAATTCATCAATCAGACTAACCTTTTTAAGCGTATCTTTCTTTGCATCGTAATACTTCATCTCTAAGTTATTAGAAATAGAGAAGCTGACTGTTCCCGATCCTTCCCGCGAAGGTACGCCATAAGGTTGACCAGTGAAAGGAGAATAATATTGCGTATTGCCATTATAATCTGTATATTCTTCCCAGTACTTGCTGAATCCCGGAGCACCACTAAGACTTACCTGCGGCGTGAATACGTGACGAATCTGTATCTCTTTCTTTTTAGCGAAAAGAGGTTTGTACATACCATACAGTTTCGTACTCAAGCTCAAACTTGCCGAATAATTGGAAACCCGATAGAAACCATTCAATGTATCACCCGGCAATGCTTCCAATTCATGTTCTGCCTCATTGTAATGCTGGTTAACCTTACGAGTATACCAACGCTCTGTATAATTGACCGAAGGAGAAACCTGCAAATATTTGAACAGTGTAAAAGTAGCACTGATAGGAATATTGTGATTCATTGCATTCTCCCATTCACTTAGTCCGGCTTTAAACAAACGGTCGTCTTTGGTACGAATACTGTTTGTCAAACGTCCCGTATAACTAATGGAAATCTTTTCGTACCAGCGTTCAGCTCCCGCCGCCTTCTTACGTTTGAACGGGAACAGACGGCTTAATGTGATATTCAAGTCAGGCAAAGTGACCGCAATAGAAGAGTCACGCATCGTCTGTGCGATATTGGTAGTTCCAGATAAGGTCAGACCGATATCAGGGAAACTACGAGAATAACTGATACTTGATGTTTTAGTATTTTGAGTCAACAACTGCGAATTATAAAGGTTGTTGATATTGGAACGTTCATAACTACTGGTTGAGAAGTTTACACTAGCGGAGAATGTACTGTTCGGACTGGCTTTAGCATCCTGGCGATGGTTCCATACTACCTTAAAGTCCTTAGCAACTGTATAGTCCGGCATACCTTTATCTCCCGTTTTGGTAACCTGATAGTCCGCTTGCAGCGTACCGGAATATTTATAGCGTTTATTATAGTTTGTCAATCCGGATAATCTCCATGACCCTTTCGTGAAGATATCACCCGTCATCTTCAAGTCCATAATATCACTGATGGCAAAGTAATATCCTCCTTCTGCCAGACCGAAACCACGACTGGAGTCATCCATATAAGTCGGCATAATGAAACCGGAAGAATAACTGCTGGAGAACGGGAAGAAAAAGAACGGTACGGCCAACGGCAAAGGCACATCTTCCACAACCAGATAGGCAGGTCCTGTCACCACATTCTTTTTAGGACGCACTTTAGCTCTCGTCAGCTGCATATAGAAGTGAGGATGGTCATGATGATCGCAGGTTGTATAACGCCCATGCTCCATGAAAATTTCATCATTAGCTCCTTTCTTCGCCTTGCTTCCAGTCACATATCCTTCTCCCTGCTGGGTGACGATATCGGTAATTCCCGCTTTTTTGGTTTTGAAATTATATCGGATGGTTTCCGTATCATAAGAGGTATCTCCTTCTTTAAATACCGGTTTACCTTTTTCCACTCCGGTAGTATCCTTGATACCGTAAGCATGCACAGTACTACTATCCAGATTCATCGAAATAACTTCCGCAGCGAGTTCGATGTTCTGATAATTAACTTTTCCGCTACCATAAAGTGTAGCAGCTCCTCCCAAAGTAAAGACAGTGGAGTCGTTGGATTCATAAACAACCGGTGCATCGAGTGGTTGTTTCTTCTTTACCGGTGCGATGGAATCAATGCGTACCGTTACCGTATCTGCTTTCAACGAATCATTTCCCTGAAGGGAATCCGTTTGTGCGGTATTGGAGGCAATCATTCCTCTTCTTCGACGCTGAGACGTAGCCTCATCGGGAAGCATCAGTAAGACAATCAGCAGTATGAATGATATAAGTATTTTTGCTTTCAATGGCGCCATTAACTAATAGTTTACGCTTGAAGTGGCAAAAGTACACAATCTTCACCAAATATGAGTTAGAATCTTCGTTATTTAATTATTTTTTAGTGCTATAAAAAGAGAGAACACCATCTATCAAAGCGGCTTAGGCCTTCTTCACCATATTTTGCAATACTTTGCCGCGCTTTTTCCACAGTTTTCTCTTCATCCAGATGGGTTTTAGAAAAGAATTTATCCGCAAAGCAAATCAATTGCTCTTCCAGGGTAATGGGCAGCATCTCACGATGAGGAACGGGGAGCTGCTGGGCAATGATATCTTCCAACGAGAGTCCGGCTCCCGTATGGCGTTCGCACACCAATGCGTGTTGGGGGAAACCTTCCGCCCGCAAGATTTCAGCTCCCAAATATCCGTGGGCGATATAAGGATGAGTGCCAAAGCACTGAATGGTGGGAGCATCGGTCTGAAAAATTCCAATATCATGCAACAGAGCAGCTTCTTTCACAAAACTCCGGTTTAAACGCAATTCGGGATGAGCATCCAGCATTTTCATTGCCTTTCCGGACACCGCCAGACTATGAATTACTAAGATTTGTCTCTGCTGCGTATTTTCCGGATAATATTTATCAATGATTTCGTATGGATTCATGTGCTTTATTTTTTGCTCTCTTGATGAGAAATTAATATTTTTGTGCAATATTACAAAAAAAATTACCGATATGCAAACTCGAGCTTCCTTCATTCTTATATTTCTATTCATTATGTTGTCACCAATGCGTGTAAGCAGTCAAATTGTCACGGGAGCAGAACAAATGGATCAATATATGCCGTTGCTGAAAGGAAAACGCATCGGAATGGTAGTCAACCACACTTCTGTCGTGGGAGCAAAGCGGGTTCATCTTCTCGATACCTTATTAAGGAGAGACGTCCGGGTAGTCAAAGCATTTGCCCCCGAACATGGTTTCCGCGGTAACGCGGATGCAGGTGAAACGGTGAAAGACGGAAAAGATTCCCGCACCGGTATTCCTATCGTATCGCTTTATGGTGATAACAAAAAGCCGTCTGCCACCCAACTAAAAGATGTTGACGTGATCTTATTCGACATTCAGGATGTAGGGGCACGCTTTTATACCTATATAAGCACGATGTATTATGTGATGGATGCTTGTGCAGAGAACAAGAAAGAAATGATTGTACTGGATCGCCCCAATCCGTGCGACTATGTGGATGGTCCGATACTCAAACCTGCTTACCGGAGCTTTGTCGGCATGCTTCCCATTCCTGTACTTCACGGATGTACTATCGGCGAACTGGCACAGATGATAAACGGGGAAGGATGGATTGCCAACAAGAAAAATCCTTGTTCATTAAAGGTAATTCCAATGACCGGGTGGAAACATGGAGAGCCTTATTCACTCCCCATCAAACCGTCGCCCAACCTCCCGAACGATCAGTCTATCCGATTGTATGCTTCACTCTGTCCTTTTGAAGCTACCCGCGTCAGCGTGGGACGGGGAACAACTTTTCCTTTCCAAGTATTAGGCGCACCTAATAAGAAATACGGAAGTTTCACTTTTACTCCCCGCTCCTTACCCGGTTTTGACAAAAACCCGATGCACAAAGGTATCACCTGCTATGGGGAAGACCTCCGGAATGTAACCGATGTGAACGGATTTACACTCCGCTACTTCTTGAACTTTTATCGCTTATCCGGTGAAAGCGCAGCCTTCTTCTCCCGTGCCCGATGGTTTGATTTGCTGATGGGAACTGACAGCGTACGCAAGGCTATCCTCAAAGGAGAATCGGAAGAGGCTATCCGGAATAGTTGGCAAAAGGAGTTACAGGATTACAAAGAGATTAGAAAAAAACATCTTCTCTATGAGTAAAAAACTAGTATCATACTCCTGTCTCTTATACACATCTGACGCTGCCGACGACTTAATAGG
>ENA-OZHU01001357-OZHU01001357.1-human-gut-metagenome-genome-assembly--contig:-NODE-1357-length-13121-cov-6.461809_pt1 | contig 13121 bp, 8 predicted proteins | sample MGYA00244054_ERZ653700 | MGnify/ENA primary metagenome ERZ653700 (study PRJEB26926, sample SAMN06165279) | human gut metagenome | biome: ENVO:00009003; feature: ENVO:2100002; material: ENVO:00002003...
CCCCCTGCATCGTGTTCATCGACGAGATCGACGCCATCGGCCAGAAGCGCAACAGCGGCCAGCTGGGCGGCAACGACGAGCGCGAGCAGACCCTGAACCAGCTGCTCACCGAGATGGACGGCTTCGAGGGCAACAGCGGCGTCATCATCCTCGCGGCCACCAACCGTCCGGATTCCCTTGACCCGGCTCTGACCCGTCCCGGCCGCTTTGACCGCCGTGTTCCTGTGGAACTGCCCGACCTCAAGGGCCGCGAAGAGATCCTGAAGGTCCACGCCAAGAAAGTCGCTCTTGCCCCCGGCATCGACTTCAACACCGTGGCCCGGATGGCCTCCGGTGCCTCCGGCGCAGAGCTGGCCAACATCGTCAACGAAGCCGCCTTGCGGGCCGTGCGCGCTGGCCGCAAGAGCGTGACCGAGGCCGACCTCGAGGAGAGCATCGAGGTGGTCATTGCCGGCTACCAGAAGAAGAACTCCATCCTCACCGACAAGGAAAAGTGCATCGTAGCCTACCATGAGATCGGCCACGCACTGGTGGCGGCGCTTCAGAATCACTCCGCACCCGTGCAGAAGATCACCATCATCCCCCGCACCTCGGGCGCACTGGGCTACACCATGCAGGTCGAAGAAGGCAACCACTACCTGATGACCAAGGAAGAGCTGGAAAATAAGATCGCCACCCTCACCGGCGGACGTGCTGCCGAGGAAGTGGTGTTCGGCTCCATCACCACCGGCGCGTCCAACGACATCGAGCAGGCCACCAAGCTTGCCCGCGCCATGCTCACCCGTTACGGCATGAGCAAAGAGTTCGACATGGTGGCCCTGGAGACGGTGAACAACCAGTATCTGGGCGGTGACACCTCGCTGGCCTGCTCGGCCCAGACCCAGCGCGAGATCGACCAGCGGGTCGTGGAGCTGGTAAAGGCCCAGCACGAAAAGGCCATCAAGATCCTCACCGACAACCGTGCAAAGCTCGACGAGCTGGCGAAGTACCTTTATGAAAAGGAGACCATCACCGGCGACGAGTTCATGGCTATCCTTGAGGAAAAAGATTCCAGCGAAAATTAAAATAGGATCTCTGCAATAATCCAGCCGCCGTATCCGTATTCATTACAGATACGGCGGTTTTCTGATACGCCGTACCGCTGATAAAAGCATTTGGGATAAACCTCTCCGTCAGCGCTGGTGCGCTGACGGAGAGGTTGACCCCCTACATCTACAGGAGGATACTACTATGAGACTGCTGAACAAGAACACTGCCCGCCGCGCTGCCGCTGCTGCCGCGCTGCTGACCATGACCGCCGCCATGAGCGTGGGTGCCTTTGCCGCCGACGCCGAGGACGTGACCGTTGCCGGTTATCTGCCCCCTCAGTCGTCCGAGGTCATGGTTCAGGGCGACATCGCTCTCCACTCTGACATTCCGGTGGGGGAGGTAGACCCCAACTACGGCGGCTACGCTTCCCCGGTGGAGAACCCCATTCAGGGCAACGTGATGATGATCTCCGACGAGACCCCCCTGCCCTCTGACACGCCAGTGGAAAAGAGCGAAGCCCGCTACACCGTCAAGGGTCTGCTGGGCAAGCAGGTGCTCTACACCGCCCGTCAGGAAGGCCGCGTGCTGACGCTGGACGCCCCTGATGACAACGCCACCTTCCGCACCACCATCCTCGACATGCAGACCCTGATGAATCAGGGCGTAAGCACTCTGGTGCTCAAGACCGGCAAGACTTCCACCACCCTGAACCTGACTCTGCTGTGCCAGGATCAGAAGCCCGGCACCCGGGTCACTCTGCGCCACCTCGGCAGCAGCGCTCACCTCACCGTGGGCTTCCGCGGCCGCCGCGACCTCATCGTTGGCCGATAAGCTTTTCCCTCTCTCCTCTTCGTTTTCCATAGATACTTTTTCCCTCAGACGCAAAAGACCCCCGCTGCAAACACAGCGGGGGTCTTACTGTTTATTAAATGGTCTCGTTCGAGCCGTTCTCGCTCTGCTCCGATGCATAGAGCACCATCAGGTGGTTTGCGGATGCTTCGAGCTGGCTCTTGGCCTGACGGAGATTCGCTTCTTCCGTCTCGTTCATCTTTTCGGGTTTATCCTTCCGCAGGCAGCGGCGGAGGTTGGCCACATCGGCCTTGATGCGGTTCTTCTCCTCTTTATCCAGCTCCTTCTTGCACTTGGAGAGGGCTTCGTCCACCTTATAAGCCAGCACCTCGGCCTGATTGTGGAGGTCAAGCCGCTCTTTGCGGCGGCTGTCCTCGGCCTCGTAGGCGGCGGCGTCGGCCATGGCGCGCTGGATCTCATTCTCCGAGAGGTTCGTGCTGCCGGTGATGGTAATGTTCTGCTCCCGGCCGGTGCCGAGGTCTTTGGCCGAGACTTTCACGACGCCGTTGACGTCAATATCAAAGGTGACTTCGATTTGGGGCTTGGACGAAAAGCTGGCCCGGATGCCGTTCAGCTTGAACTTGCCGAGGCTCTTATTGTCGCGGGCGAAATGCCGCTCACCCTGCAGGACGTTGATCTCCACACTGGTCTGCATGGGGCGGGCCGTGGTGAATATCTGGCTCTTGCGGGTGGGGATCATGCTGTTGCGGGTGATGAGGGGGGTCGCCACGCCGCCCAGTGTCTCGATCGAGAGGGTCAGCGGGGTGACGTCCATCAGCACAAGGCCCTGCGCCGCTGCACCAGAAGCGCCAGCCAGCTTGCCGCCGCCCTGTAACAGACCGCCCTGCACAGCGGCCCCCATCGCCACGCATTCGTCGGGGTTGAGGCTGTGGCTCGGTTCACAGCCCAGCAGTTCCTTCACCTGACGCTCGACGGCAGGCATCCGGGTGCTGCCGCCGACGAGAAGGACTTTGCCCAGCTGCGAGGCCGAGATGCCGGCATCCCGCAGTGCATTCTGCACCGGGGCCACCGTCCGTGCCAGCAGGTCGCCGGTCATCATCTCGAACTGGGGGCGGGAGATGGTCAGATCGAGGTGGTGGGGGCCGTCCTTGCCCACAGCGATGAAGGGCAGATTGAGCTGGGCCGAGAGGGCGCTGGACAGCTCTTTCTTGGCCTTTTCGGCCTCTTCCTTCAGGCGTCCCATGGCGGCGGGGTCGCGGGAGAGGTCGATGCGGTCCGATTTCTTGAACTCTGCCACGGCGTATTCCACGATGCGCTGGTCGAAGTCGTCGCCGCCGAGGCGGGTATCGCCGCCGGTGGCCAGCACCGTAAAGGTGCCGTCTTCGATCTCGATGATGGAGACGTCGAAGGTGCCGCCGCCGAGGTCGTAGACCAGGATCTTCTGGGGCGCTTCGTTGTCAAGGCCGTAGGCCACAGCGGCGGCGGTAGGCTCATTGATGATGCGCAGGACGTTCAGGCCTGCGATGCGGCCCGCATCCTGGGTGGCCTTGCGCTGGCTGTCGTCAAAGTAAGCGGGGACGGTGATGACGGCCTCCGTCACCGACTCACCCAAGTAGCTCTCGGCGTCGCGGCGTATCTTGGTCAGTATCATGGCGCTGATCTCCTGCGGAGTCAGGTCTTTGCCGTCGATGTGGACGCGGTAGTCGCTGCCCATATGCCGCTTGATGCTGGACACCGTCCGGCCGGAGTTGGTGGCAAGCTGGCGCTTTGCCGCGCCGCCCACCAGACGCTCGCCGTCTTTGGTGAACGCCACCACGCTGGGGGTGGTGCGCTCTCCCTCTGCGTTGGTGATGACGACGGGCTTGCCGCCCTCCACCACTGCCACGCAGCTGTTCGTGGTGCCAAGGTCAATACCGATCACTTTGCTCATTCTGGTCGTCCTCTCTGTTTTTGCGACGCGCATATTTTTCCTTCAATATCATATCGGTTCCGTATGACGATTTCTTAGAGCATTTGTAAAGATTCTGTGTTTCCGCTCATTCTCTCTCGAGCAGCTGGCGGATGACGGCCTCCGTCTCGTCCAGCCAGCTCTGGGCCGTCTCGTCCCCTTCTTCTTTGCGGACGAGGAAGCCCTGCTTCGCCTCAGCCAGCTGAGCCAGCGCCTTTTTGCGGGAGATATACTGGGTCTCATACTGGGCCACCCGCAGGCAGACCTGCGGCATATAGGCGATGTCGGGGGTGGCGGCGCAGAGTTTCTGAGCCTTGCGGTAGGCCCGCAGAGCCGCACCGGCCCCCTTTCCCTGCACCATGGCATCGTCGCCCAGCGCCACCCATGCGGCCACATCGCCGGCGTCGGCAGCTTTTTTCCAGAACTTGCGGGCCTGTGCAGGGCTCTTGCGGCAGCCCCGGCCCTCGTAGAGCATCTCGCCCATCATGGCAAGGCCCTCGGCGCAGCCCTCTTCGGCAGAGAGCTGATAATAATGCATCGCCTCGTCCCAGCGCTCCTCGGCCATGGCACGGTTGCCGGCCCGCAGCTCCGCTTCGCCCGGCTCATCGGTGTCGTGGCTGGCGTGGAGCAGACCGTTCAAAAGCGAGCAGTCCAGCGTGGCAGAGCTGGTCCATGGGTCGATGACCACGCCGTCGATGCTGTCCGAGTCCAGCGCCATCTGCATGGCGGAAGCCAGAAGCCGTTCCGCCATGGGGCGGCTGGCCGTGCCTTTATCGGCCTCCGCCATCTTCACTGAGGTGAACACCGGCAGGTAGCACCGGCCCTTCTGGGTACGCAGGGTCCAAGGCTGCAGGTCTTTCGCTTTCTCCGCCGGGACAGGATGCTCCGCCCACGGGGCGGCCCCGTCCGGCTGGTCGGACGCAGCTTCCAGCGGCACCAGGACCCTGGTGTCCAGCTCGAGGGCATAGTTGATGGCGTTCATCAGCGCCCAGAAGCTCTCCTCGTTCTGGCCCTTATAGAGCGCTGCCACAGCCCGCTCTATCGCCGGACAGCCCGTACCCAGCGGCCCGTATTCCGGCAGCTTTTTGTGGTCTGCCGCGCCCACCGGGCGCAGCCGCAGCCGTGCCGCACCATCTTTTGCCATTGCATCCACCATTCTTTCCGTTGAGATTCCTTTCCAGTATAGCAGGATTTTCCGGTTTTCTCAATCTCCGGAGCCGAAATCTGCATCCAGAGCCGGTTTTCTTTGGCAAAAAACATAGCATTCCTGTTGGGAGTGCGTTATAATAAGGAGCGTCTCGACTAAATGTATGAAAGAAAGGGAGTATCGAGCCTTGAACAAAATGCTTCGCTATCTCAGCGACTACAAGCGCGAGAGCGTGCTTGCACCGCTTTTCAAGATGCTGGAAGCTACGTTTGACCTGTTCGTGCCGCTTGTGATGGCCGACATCGTCAACGTGGGTATCGCGGCCCACGATTTCCACTACATCCTCGTGCGGTGCGGCATCCTGCTGCTTCTGGCCATCGTCGGCCTCACGTGCAGCCTGACGGCCCAATACTTCTCGGCCAAAGCCGCCGTGGGTTACTCCACCGGCCTGCGTCATGCGCTGTTTGAGCACATCCAGACGCTGAGCTTTTCCGAGATGGACACCATGGGCACCAGCACCCTCATCACCCGGATGACCAGCGACGTCAATCAGGTGCAGAGCGGATTGAACCTCTTCCTCCGCCTGTTCCTGCGCAGCCCCTTCGTGGTGATTGGCGCCATGATCATGGCCTTTACGGTCAACTTCCGTGCCGCCCTCATCTTCGTGGTGGCTATCCCGCTGCTGAGCGTCGTGGTCTTCGGCGTCATGGTCATCACCCGTCCGCTTTATAAGTCGGTGCAGACCCGCCTCGACCGGGTTCTGGGCCTCACCCGCGAAAACCTGACCGGCGTGCGCGTCGTCCGCGCCTTCGACAAGGAAAGGAGCGAGGTGGACCGCTTCGAGGACGCCAATGAACTGCTGACCCAAATGCAGCTCCACGTGGGCCACATCTCCGCCCTGATGAACCCGCTGACCTACGTTATCATCAACCTTGCCATCGTGGCGCTGCTGTATGTAGGCAGCATCGAGATAAACATCGGCGGCATGGCCTCCGGCGACGTCATCGCGCTGGTTAACTACATGAACCAGATCCTGGTCGAGCTGGTCAAGCTGGCCAACCTCATCGTTCAGGTGAGCAAGGCTCTGGCCTGTGCAGGCCGTGTGCAGGCGGTTCTGGACACAAAGCCCGGCATGGAGTTCCCGGCTGAGCTCACCGGCAATGTTCCGGCGGAAAAGGCCGGCGACGCCGTCCGTTTCGACCATGTGAGCCTGACCTACAAGGGCGCAGGCGCACCCAGCCTCTCCGACATCAATTTCACCGCCAAGCGCGGCCAGACCATCGGCGTCATCGGCGGCACCGGCAGCGGCAAATCCAGCCTCATCAGCCTCATCCCCCGCTTCTACGACGCCACTGATGGCAGTGTGGAGATCATGGGCCGACCGGTCCGGCAGTACCCCCGCGCCGACCTGCGCGGCAAGGTGGCCGTGGTCATGCAGAAAGCCCAGCTCTTCGGCGGCACCATCCGCTCCAACCTGCTCTGGGGCAACCAGAATGCCTCCGACGCCGACCTCTGGGCTGCGCTGGAAACGGCACAGGCTGCGGAGTTCGTGAAAGCCAAGCCCCTCGGCCTCGACGAGCCGGTGGAGCAGGGCGGACGCAACCTCTCCGGCGGTCAGAAACAGCGTCTGACCATCGCCCGCGCCCTCGTAGGCAAGCCGGACATCCTCATCCTCGACGACAGCGCCAGCGCACTGGACTACGCCACCGACGCAGCCCTGCGCAAGGCTCTGGCTGCTCTGCCGGGCGATCTGACTGTCTTTATCGTCAGCCAGCGTGCCGCCAGCCTGCAGCACGCCGACCAGATCATCGTGCTGGACGATGGCCGCATGGTGGGCCTTGGCCGTCACGCCGAGCTACTGGAAAGCTGCCCGGTCTACAAGGAAATTTACGAGAGCCAGTTCAAGAAAGGGGATGCGCAGAAATGAGTGCAAAAGCAAAAAGCAAGCTGACCCCTGAACAGCAGAAGGCCACCATGACCCGGGTGCTGCAGAAAATCAAGCCCTATGGCTTCTTCGTGGTGTGCAGCCTCATCGTGGCCGCTGTGAGCGTGGCGGCCCAGCTGTATATCCCCATCCTCTGCGGCAGTGCCATCGACATGATGCTGGGCAAAGGTGCCGTGAACCACGCGGGCGTGCTGCGCATCATCTACGAGATCATCGTGGTGGCTGTTGTCGCCGCCTTTGCGCAGTGGCTGCTGAGCGTCTGCAACAACCGCATCACCTTCGCAGTCAGCCGTGACCTGCGCAACGCCGCCATGCGGAAGATCCAGACCCTTCCCCTCTCTTACCTCGACAGCCATCCATCCGGCGACATCGTGAGCCGGATGGTGGCCGACGTGGATACCTTCGCGGACGGCCTGCTGATGGGCTTCACCCAGCTGTTCTCGGGTGTGCTGACCATCCTCGGTACCCTGCTCTTCATGTTGCAGCAGAATGTCCCTATCACGCTGGTGGTGGTCTGCATCACCCCCCTGAGCCTCGTTGTCGCCAGCTTCCTCGCAAAGCGCAGCTACAAGTATTTCCAGAGCCAGAGCACCGTGCGCGGCGAGCAGACTGCCCTTGTCAACGAGATGATAGAGGGTCAGAAGGTCGTGCAGGCCTTCGGCCACGAGGCCCAGAGCCTCGAGGCTTTTGACGAGGTGAATGGCCGACTGCAGAACGTGAGCCTGAAGGCCATCTTCTTCTCCAGCATGACCAACCCCGCCACCCGCTTCGTCAACAACATCGTCTACGCAGGCGTCGGCCTCGTGGGCGCAATCTATGCCGTAGCTGGAGGCATCACCATCGGCCAGCTGAGCATCTTCCTGAACTACGCCAACCAGTACACCAAGCCCTTCAACGAAATTTCCGGCGTCGTGACCGAGCTGCAGAACGCTCTGGCCTGCGCAGCCCGCGTGTTCGAGCTGCTGGACGCTGAAGACCAGACCCCCGAAGCGGAGAACGCCGCAAAGCTCGTGCCGGACGGCCACGTCCAGATCGAGGACGTCTCTTTCCGCTATCTGCCCGACCGCCCGCTCATCGAGGGCCTGTCTCTGGACGTCAAGCCCGGCCAGCGCATCGCCATCGTCGGCCCCACCGGCTGCGGCAAGACCACCCTCATCAACCTGCTCATGCGGTTCTATGATGTCAACGGCGGCTCCATCAAAGTCTCCGGCACCGACATCCGGGACGTGACCCGCGCCTCCCTGCGCGGCAGCTACGGCATGGTGTTACAAGATACCTGGCTTCGGGCCGGCACCGTGCGGGAGAACATCGCCTACGGCAAGCCGGACGCCCCCCTCGACGAGGTGGTGGCTGCGGCCAAGGCAGCCCATGCCGACAGCTTCATCCGCCGCCTGCCCAAGGGCTACGACACCGTCATCGCCGAGGACGGCGGCAACATCAGCCAGGGCCAGAAGCAGCTGCTCTGCATCGCCCGCGTGATGCTCTGTCTGCCCCCGATGCTGATTTTGGACGAGGCCACCTCCTCCATCGACACCCGCACCGAGGTGCGTATCCAGGCAGCCTTTGCCCGGATGATGCAGGGCCGCACCAGCTTCATCGTGGCACACCGCCTTTCCACCATCCGGGAGGCCGACGTCATCCTCGTGATGAAGGACGGCCACATCGTGGAGCAGGGCGACCACGATACCCTGCTGGCGCAGGGCGGCTTCTACGCCAAGCTCTACAACAGCCAGTTCGAGGGTGTGGAGACTTAACGCTTCAACTTATAGCAATTCAACTTTTTAATGCAGCAGCGGTGAATTGCATATCGCAAAGATGCCGTTTGAATGCTGCACTAATTTCTTGACTTGCGATAAAATTTGCGATAAACGATTTTTGGAAGGAATATAATCGTGTCGAAAGATGAATATTTGATCACAGATCCACCCCTTAAAGCGCTGACTGTTTTTGCGATGCCGATGATCCTTGGCAGCTTTTTTCAACAAGTATACAATATGGCCGATTCCATAATAGTTGGTCAATTTGTTGGCTCCTCGGCACTTGCGGCTGTTGGTGCTTGTGCTGCACTGACCAATGTTTTTATTTGTGTGGCGCTTGGTGCTGGTGTGGGCGCAGGTGTGCTTGTAAGCCGCTGTTTTGGTGCAAAAAATTATGGTAGAATGAAAACCATTGTGTCAACGTCCCTGATCAGCTTTTTGATCTTAAGCGTTGTCCTTGGTGTCTTTGGCTTTTGCTTTTCCCATTTCATGATGAGCGGATTACAGACCCCTGCCGATATATTGGAAGAAGCAGTATTGTATCTGCGTGTCTACTTTGTGGGTTTCCCGTTTCTATTCATGTACAACATTCTTTCCACCATGTTCACTTCCATCGGTGAATCCAAAATTCCGTTGGGACTGCTGATATTCTCATCTATCCTGAATATTTTTATGGATCTCTGGATGGTGGCTGGTCTTGGTCTGGGGGTGTTTGGTGCAGCCCTTGCGACCTTGATCGCACAAGGAATTTCTGCCGTGTTTTCGTTTTTGATCTTTCTGTCTCGGATGCGGCAATACAAGAGCTCCTTTAGCAGGTTCGACCGGCAGGAGCTGTATTCCATGCTTCGCATTGCGGTACCATCGGTTTTGCAGCAGTCCACAGTGTCTATCGGTATGATGATCGTGCAGGCAGTGGTAAATCCCTTCGGCACACAGGCACTTGCCGGGTATGCGGCAACGATGCGGGTAGAAAATGTTTTTTCGCTGATCTTCGTATCCATCGGCAATGCAGTCTCGCCGTTTGTATCCCAGAATCTTGGCGCAAAGAAAATTGAGCGTATCAAAAAAGGTTATCATGCTGCACTGGTGTTGGATCTATGCTTTGCAGTTCTTGCTTTCGTGGTCATTGAAACACTGCACACACAGATTTCCTCGTTGTTCTTGGGAAAAGACGGAACCGCGTTGGCCTATCAGGTGTCCGGTGATTATATGAGATGGCTTGGTTACTTTTTCATCTTCATGGGCATCAAGATGGCAACTGATGGCGTTCTTCGCGGACTTGGAATCATGCGGCCGTTTCTTATTGCAAATATGGTAAACCTTGCAATCCGCTTGTCTGTTGCTTTGATTTGTGCACCGCGTTTTGGCATTGCTTTTGTTTGGCTTGCAGTCCCTGCAGGTTGGCTTGCAAACTTCCTTATTTCCTATGCGGCGCTCAGAAGATCGTGGCCAGAGGATAAAGCAGCGGTATCTCAATGATTTCATGCAGTGGAGAGGTGCTTTGTTCTGACGGGTTTCACTTACAGAGCTTGTGGCACGCAAGCTCCAGCTTTCGGGTGGAGTAGATGCCGCCCTTTCCTGTATCCTGTTCTCGTTATATCTGTTTTTTCACAACCTCAGTTCACAACAAAAAATGAGATAGGCAACCCCTTTCGGGGAAGTCTATCTCATTTTTTTCGTTGGGGCTATTTTGCAACAGCCCCATTTTTGTTTGCTCTGTTTTATTTTTTGCGGGTCGGCAACATTTTCTTTTTTACCTATTTTCGGCTTTCAGCACCGTTGCCTCAGCAGGCGGCGGTGTGAGGGTGGAGTGGGCCAGAATAAAGGCAGCGGCGCGGCTGGATGCGATGCGCTGGGCGGCGCGGCGGCGGTCGTTGGAGGCGAAGGTGTGCTCCCCGTCCCGCTTTGCGTCCCAGTGGGCAAGCTCGTCATCCACCTCGGCTTCCGTCGGCCAGAGCTCTTCTTTCTGCGCCACCAGCAGCAGACCCATCCGGCTGCGCAGTTTGCGCTCGGCCTCGGCGTGGAGCCAGGCTCGGAATTCTTCCACCGTCTGGCCCTGCACCTTTAAGTACTGGTCAAAATTGACGCCGTTGGCCTGCATCCGCAGGTTGAACTGGCGCTGCTCGGCAAAGTAGTTGCCGGCCACCAGCTGCTTGGGCAGCGGGCCGGTGACGTGTGTACCCAGCTGGGCGATGAGGGCCTGTTCGGCCACGGCGCGGGCCTGCTGGCAGCGCTGGGCGTAGATGTCCTGCGTCACCTTGGCACGGAGGGCGCGCTTGCCCTCGGCGTCGGCGGCGCGGTCTTCGTCACCGTGGCGGCGGTTTATTTCAAGCTCGATGGTCAGCTCCCGGATAGGCCGGGGCTGGATAGGCTGGGTAAAGCCGGTGTACTCTCCCAGTTCCAGCGGCGGCAGACAGAAGAACTGCGCTCCCGCCCGGAAGCCCTCGGCCCGATTCACGGCCAGAAGCTCAAAATCCGGGTCGGTGACGGGCTGCAAATCGTTTTCTTTCATCAGCTGAGCGAACAGGGGCGAGAAACCCTCCAGAATCGCCCGATTGACCGCCGCCGTCAGCAGGTCATCCTCGTCCTGCGGAGCGTCCGGGGCCGCCTTTTCGGCCTGCACCGCCGCTTCCAGCTCTTCTGCTGCGGCGGAAAAGACCACCCGGCAGTCACCGGGTTCTGCCATGCCAAAATGTTCGAGTTTCATTTTCTTCTCCCCCTCTCAGCGGACGATGCCGGCCATCAGCACCAGCAGCACGATGCCCAGCACCACATACAGCACCTCTGCACCCAGGACGGACTTGTCGCCCTCGACGTACATCTCGGCGGGGTCGTCGGGGTTATAATAAAGGGTGACGACAGCTCCCTGTGCAAGCTCTCTGCCCTTGGCAGACTTGGGGTAATGGAGGCGGTGGGTGCCGCCAGCAGTGGTGAACTCCAACAGGTAGGCTTCGCCGTCCCGGCTCTGCACGGTGCCTGCCACAGCGGCCTCGACCTTTTCGCCCTTGGTCATGAGCTTGCGGCGTCTCGACCAGCTCCGCCATGCCATGTAGAACATGATGCCTGCACCGATGAGAAAGATAATGATGTTGAACATTCGCAGTTTCCCTCTTCCGTAAATAGTCCCGCCGGGCCGCTGCCCCGCAGGGGTAATATTTATTGTATCATACTCCACCGGATTTTTCGCCCCATTCGGCCTATACGGAATGCAACAATTTTCGCAAAAAAATTTGTCGTACTATTTTGCAAAAAATGCTTGACTTTCTTTGCACCTGTGGTATAATAATCATCGTTCCGAGCCGAACGGCAGCGAACAAAACAGAATATGCGGATATGGCGGAATTGGCAGACGCGTTAGATTCAGGTTCTAATCGGGGCAACTCGGTGGAGGTTCAAGTCCTCTTATCCGCACTCTTGAACGACAGCTTTCAAAAAGGCTGTCGTTTTTCTTTTACCCGTAGTCCTTTTGGAAACTTTCTATCAGCGGATAAGAGGACTTGAACAGCAGCTTTTACAGAGCTCTGGCCCGGAAAAACCTCTCAGTCAAAGCTTATCGGCTTTGACTGAGAGGTTGTACGAAGGACAGCATTGAACAGAGAAAGGACCCCCATGCAGATAAACGACCTCTTCGGCACAGCAGCCGCCTTTGAAACCGTACGGATGCCGGACGGCACGGAAGCGGCCATTCCAACAGAACATGCCGCAGTTATCTATGTAAATGAACAGCCGGCCTTCCGGGTGGTATGCACACCCCAGCTTCTGCCGCAGCTGGCGCTGGGGCGGCTGCTGACCGAAGGATGGATCGCCTCCGCAGAGGAAGTGGAACAAATTTCCGTCTGCGCGGAAGGCTTGAAAGTCAATATCTACCTGAACCACCCGCTGACGGCCCGCCGCGCGGCGGCACAGGAAGTTTCCAGCTGCTGCACCGACAATGTCGCGCTGGGCAGTCCGGTGGAAGTGCAGCCGCTGCGCACGGTGCCGCATCTGGACGTACAGCCGGAGTGGGTGGATGCCCTCGCCGCCGCCATGAGCGCGGGCCTGCCGCTTTATCAGGCCACCCATGCAGTCCACAGCTGCTTTGTGCTGCACGAGGGCCGCATCCTCTGTGCCTGCGAGGACATCGGACGCCACAATGCGCTGGACAAGGCCGTGGGCAGCATGCTTCTGGCCGGTGTCCCCCTCAGCGAATGCGTGCTCTACACCAGCGGCCGCGTACCGATGGATATGGTGCGCAAAGCCATCCGGGCCGGCGTTCCGGCACTGGTGAGCAAGACCATGCCCACCGTCCAGTCGCTGGAACTGGCCGCAGAATACGGCCTGCAATTCGTGTGCGGCCGGAAACGCCCCTTAGCTTTGAAAGAACGTGCAAAGTAAAAGTTACAAAACAAAGAACGCTTACAGTTCGCGTTGACTTACTTCCGGCCCGAGTGATAATATATCTGTCTCTTATACACATCTGACGCTGCCGACGACTTAATAGGTGTA
>ENA-OZHU01001371-OZHU01001371.1-human-gut-metagenome-genome-assembly--contig:-NODE-1371-length-13020-cov-4.856614_pt1 | contig 13020 bp, 5 predicted proteins | sample MGYA00244054_ERZ653700 | MGnify/ENA primary metagenome ERZ653700 (study PRJEB26926, sample SAMN06165279) | human gut metagenome | biome: ENVO:00009003; feature: ENVO:2100002; material: ENVO:00002003...
TCTACACCTATTAAGTCGTCGGCAGCGTCAGATGTGTATAAGAGACAGGATCTCTTCGGCCGACAACAAGCCCATCGTCGGTGTTTCGGTCTATGTCGAGGGGACGACCGTCGGCGCCACCTCGGACATCAACGGCAACTACACCCTCAAGGTGCCGGCGGGAACGAAACACGTCACCTTCGCTTTTCTGGGCTACGACACCAAGAAGATCGCCGTCGCCGATGTCGAACTGTTCAAGCTCGTGACGCTGATCGAGGCGTCGAACGTCATGGACGACGTGGTGGTCGTGGCCTTCGGCACGCAGAAGAAGGAGAGTTTGGTGGGAGCCGTGCAGGTCGTGCGTCCCAGTACGCTCAAGGTGACGTCGAGCAACCTCTCGACCTCGTTCGCGGGCAAGATCGCCGGCGTCATCTCGACCCAGTCGTCGGGCGAACCCGGCGCCGACGGTGCGAATTTCTGGATTCGCGGCATCTCGACCTTCGGGGCCAACAAATCGCCGCTGCTGATTCTCGACGGCGTGGAGATCGTCTCGGAGATGCTCAACAACATTCCGCCCGAGGCGATCGAGTCGTTTTCGATCCTGCGCGACGCCACGGCCACGGCGCTCTACGGTTCGCGCGGCGCCAACGGCGTAATGATCATTACCACCAAAAACGGCCGTCAGTCGGAGAAGATGGCGATCAACGTTCGTCTCGAATCGGGCATTTCGATGCCGACGCGCGTGCAGGACATCGCCGACGGCGTGACTTACATGGAGAACTACAACGAGGCGCTGCGCACCCGCACCCCGGCGGGCGAAACTTATGTGCAGCACTTTTCGGACGAGAAGATCACGGGCACGCGCAACCGGCTCAATCCCTACGTCTATCCCGACAATGACTGGTATTCGATGCTTTTCAAGGATTTTACGGTCAACGAGAACATGAATCTCAATGTGCGGGGCGGCGGCAAGGTGGTCGACTATTTCCTCAATGCTTCGATCTTCAACGAAAACGGTATCCTGAAGAAGCCCGCGGAGTCGAAATTCAACACCAACATCAATTCGCAGAAATACCTTTTCCAGGCCAACGTCGGCGCGCAGCTCACCCGAACGACCCGCGTGAGTCTGAAGATGAACACGCAGCTGCTTTTCTGGCACCGTCCCGTCGAAGAGGTGAAAGACCTGTTCTACTATACGATGCGCGCCAATCCGGTCGCTTTTCCGGCCATCTATCCCAAAGGCTCCGTGGAGGATCTCGACGACCCGATTTTCGGAAATGCCCCTTCGTGGGACGGTGGTTCTACGGACATCAATCCTTATGCCCTGTTGAGCCGCGGATACGGACAGCGCCATACGCAGTACATCACCACGACCTTCTCGGTGGACCAGGACCTCGATTTCGTCACCAAGGGACTGAAAGTCCGGGGCATGGTCTCGTTCTACAACAAGACCTATGCGGCGACTTACCGTTCTTTTTCTCCCTATTATTACGAAATGACCGACTATACCGACAACGGCGACGGGACTTTCGACTACAACCTGCAAAGCATCGGCACGCCCGGATCGTCCTATCTGGGAACCTCCACGGGGCGGAACGGTTACCGTGAGATCTCGTTGCAGGGGCAGATCGAATATTCGCGCACGTTCGGCAAACACGACGTCAACGCCCTGTTCGTCTACCACCAGAAGGAGAAGGTCGACAATCAGCCCGCCAATGATGAGTACAAGGTGCTCCCTTACCGCGAGCAGGGTCTCGCCGGACGTTTTACCTATGGGTACGACAGTCGCTACCTGATGGAGTTCAACTTCGGCTACAACGGCTCGGAGAACTTCATATCGGGTCGTCGTTTCGGGTTTTTTCCCTCGATCGCCGGAGCGTGGGTCGTGTCGGGCGAACCGTTCTGGGAAGGTATCCGCAGCAAGGTGAACCTGCTGAAAATCCGTGCTTCGTACGGTCTTTCGGGCAACGACTATCTGGCCGACAGCAGCAACAACATCGTCCGTTTCCCCTATCTCACGACGGTCAACATGAACAAGGCGCTCTACGTGTGGTTTTCGCCCAACTTCGTCAAGCAGACCGGACACGAGATCAAGACCGTGGGCAATCCCCTGGCCACGTGGGAGGAGAGCACCAAACTTAACGTAGGACTTGAACTGGGACTGTTCGACGCCCTGACGCTGAACGTCGACGTTTACAAGGAAAATCGTACCGGCATCTTCATGCAGCGGCGTTCGCTGCCCTCGACGATGGGCCTTTCGGGCGTCACGCCCTACGGCAATCTGGGTGAGGTGGAGAACCGCGGCGTCGATGTTTCGCTCGAATACAACAAGGCGTTCAACAAGGACCTGCTGGTCTCCGTGCGCGGAACGTTCACCTATGCGCACAACGAGGTGAAGGCCCGCGACGAGGCGAAATACCTGCCCAACAAATACAACTCCGTGCTGGGCAAACCCGTCAATTCGGTTTACGGACTGGTCGCCGACGGCCTTTTCGCCTCGCAGGAGGAGATCGACAACTCGCCCCGGCAGACCTTCATGCCCGATTATCTGCCTGGCGACATCAAATACCGCGACCTGAACGGCGACGGCGTGATCGACGCCAACGACCGCACGTCGCTGGGTTATCCCACCGTGCCCGAGATCTTGTACGGCTTCGGCGCCTCGGTCAACTACAAACGCTGGGACTTCTCGTTCTTCTTCCAGGGCACGGCGCGCGTCTCGCTGCGCATGTACGACATGCACCCGTTCCGCGACAATCAGTATTCGGGCTTCAACATGACGCAGTACGTTGCCGACGACCACTGGTCGGAAGCCGATCCCAATCCCAATGCCGCCTATCCGCGCCTGGATTACCGCTACAACGCCAACAACACGCAGACCTCGTCGTTCTGGATCAAGAACGGCAGCTACCTGCGCCTGAAGAGCGTCGAACTGGGTTTCACGTACAAAAGCCTGCGCGCCTATCTGGCCGGCACGAATCTGTTCATCATTTCGCCCTTCAAATACTGGGACCCCGAAATGGGAAGCGGCAACGGCTTGAAATACCCGTTGCAGCGCGTGGTGAAACTCGGCCTTCAGTATAACTTCTAAAATTCGAGCGACATGAAAAAAATCATATCCATTTTGCTGTTTGCGTGCGCCGGAGCGCTTGCCGCGTGCGATTTCCTCGACGTGGTTCCCGAGGGGCAGGCGACGCAGGAGGACATCTTCAAAACCTCCAAGGAGGCCCGCAAGTACCTCAATACGCTCTACACCTACGCCCCCAACATCGCGGCCTACCGCTACATGCCCGACTTCTGCGCCGGCGACGACATTATCACCGCCACCAACGGCCAGACCCGTTATTTTCCCTACAAGAGCATGCTCTACAACGAGGAGAACGCCAGCCAGACCTACTACGGTCTGTGGGACGCGACGACCTCTTCCCCGTCCGGGCGCACGAACTATGACATGTACAAAGGCATCCGCTACTGTTACATTATGATCGACAACATCGACGCAGTCCCGGGCATCTCGCCGTCCGTGGCCGACGAGTTCAAGGGCGAAGCCTATTTTCTGATCGCCTATTACCACTGGGTGCTGCTGACTCACTACGGCCCGGTCATCCTCGTCAGGGGGCAGCTGGACATGGGGCTTCCCGAGGAGCAGGTCTATGTGGCCCGCAGTCCGTTCGACGAATGCGTGACGTTCATCGCCGAGACCTACGACCGCGCGGCCGATTTGCTGCACGGGTATCCGACGCGTCCCGATGCCGACCTGGGGCGCGCCACCTCGGTGGCGGCCAAGGCGATGAAGGCCCGGCTGCTGCTCTATGCCGCCAGTCCGCTCTGCAACGGCAACACGGAGTTCTACGCGCGTTTCCGCAACAACGACGGCACGCCGCTGATGAGCCAGACCTACAATCCCGAAAAGTGGAAGTGGGCGCTCGACGCCTGCCAGGAAGCGATCACGCTGGCCGAGGACAACGGGCACAGGCTCTACGAAAGCCCGAACGCGACTGCGGCTGCAACCGCTGCCGAGCGCGGCGAGATCAACTACCACGACTGCTTCGTCGAACCGCTCTGGAACACGGCCGAGTACCTTTGGGCGATGGGCGACCAGACCGGCATCGAGCACTTGCAGCGTTACGGAGGCGCGCGCCTGAAGCTGCCGTACAGTACCGACGGCTTCTGCATCAACATCGTTCCGACGTTCGAGTGCGTGGAGATGTACTACACGCACAACGGTCTGCCGTGGGACCGAGACCCCGAGACCATGCATATCGACCCCTATGCCTATAATGCCGAAAAGGAGACTGCCAACCTCCATGTCTACAAGGAGCCGCGCTTCTATGCGTCGGTGGGCTACGACCGCGGCAAGTACGCCATCAACGGCGAGGAGTTCATTCTCAAATGCCGCGCCGGCGAGATGCAGGGCAGCGTGCTCGACGCCTCGAAGGAGTACCAGAGCTGTACGGGCTACATTCTCAAGAAGTGGATTCACCGCCAGTCGGCCTTCAACTACGACACCAAGTCGTGGACCTACCGCAAGTACGCCTATCCTTACATCCGCCTTGCGGAACTCTACCTGAGCTATGCCGAGGCCGATTTCGAATACAACGGGTCGTTGAGCGACGCGAGCCTCAATTACCTGAATCTGGTCCGCCGCCGCTCGGGGCTGCCCGATTTCAAGGATTCGTGGGCCTTGGCCGGGGGCATTCCCACCGGCGACGAACTGCGCAAGGTGCTGCACCGGGAGCGTTCGATCGAACTGCTGATGGAGGGCATGCGCTACCACGACCTGCGCCGTTGGAAAGAGGCGGGCGAAGCGATGTCCCGGCGTCCCAAGGCGTGGAACCTCGACGGCAGGACGGCGGCCGATTTCTACCGGGTCTCCACGATGAAGGAGAGCGGCGTCCGCACGTTCGAATCCCCCAAGACCTACTGGATGGCCATTCCGTTGAGCGAAATCAATATCAACTACAACCTCGTGCAGAATCCCGGTTACTAACCTTAATAATCCGATTGCGATGAAGAATCTTGCGATATGCCTCCTGCTTCTGCTGGGAGCCGTAGGGTGCGGCGACGATTACGTCGTCTACGAGACGGTGGACACTATGGTCTGCATCCCGAAGAACGATTTCCAGGTCCTCGAATACGATGCCGCTTCGGGCCAGGCGTGCGTTTACGATCTCTATCTTTACAAGGGCGGTTACAATGACGACGGAATCACCGTGAAACTGGTGGTCGACCCCTCCGTGCTCGATGTCTATAACGTGGAAAACAGACTCGAACTGAAGGTGATGCCCGACAGATATTTCGCCTTCGACCCCGAAGTGCGCTTGTCGGGGGACAGGGTCATGGACCGCGCCGAAATCCGCTTCGATGCCGCTTCGATGCTTGCCGACGGCATTGATTCCTCCTATGTGCTGCCGCTTTCCGTCAGGGCCGATGATCAGGGCAAGGTGCGTCCCGAAAAGAACAGCGTAATCATCCGGGTCGTGATGAAATAACCGTGATGCGGAGGAGGTTCGGCCTCCTCCGCATCCTCAATGCAAAAAAATATGTCAAAATTCTACATGCGGCTTCTGTCGGTGTGCTTCGCCGCCCTTGTCCTGGCGGCCTGCTCCTCCTCGGAGGGCGGCGGTGACGACGGCCCGACCGCCGGACAGATCCCCGATAAGGCCGGAATGACGGTGAAGGGAATCGTGAAGGACAGCGCCGGCAATGGCATTGCCGGGGTGGTGGTGAGCGACGGCCTGGAGGTGACGGCGACCGACGAACGGGGGATTTACTATCTGGCCTCCGACCTCGCGCGGAGCAATTTCGTCTTTGTCTCCGTGCCTGCCGACTGCGAGATTCCCGCCACGCAGGGCTGTCCGCGGTTCTACCGCAAAATCGACCGCAAACAGGCCGTCAACCGGGCCGATTTTACGCTGACACGACGCAAGACTCCGTCCGACCGCCATTCGCTGATCGTTATGGCCGACATTCAGCTGGCTGCCGATAACACGTCGGTGGATTCCTATCTCGGTCATGTCGTTCCCGATGTGCTGAAAACCGTGCAGGGGCTTCCGACGGAGGTTTACGGAGTCAGCCTGGGCGACCTGGTCTGGAACGATATGTCGCTTTTCCCGAAGTACCGTCAGGGGCTGGAGACGCTTGGCTTCACGACCTTCAGCCTGCCGGGCAACCACGATCATGATCCGGCCGAGTTGACCGATTCGCTCGCCTTGCAGAGCTACGAACGCTATTTCGGTCCGGCGAACTACTCGGTGAACATCGGGAAAATCCATTATCTGTTCCTCGACAACATCCTTTTCGACCATGCGCCGACCGCCGGGGAGGAGTATACGATCGGTCTTACGGACGAAATTTGCCGTTGGATCGAAGCCGATTTGCGCTACGTTCCGGCGGGCAGCACGCTCGTCGTCTCGTCCCATTGCCCGATTCTCTATCACACGAAGAACACCGCAGCGCGCAACCACCGCAATTTCCAGCGTTTCCTCGATGCGATAAGCCCCTATAAGGTCCATGCCTTCGGGGGGCACAAGCACTACCATGACATTTACCGTTACGACGACGGACGCAAGGTCATGCACTGCATCGCCCGCACGCCGGGCGACCTGTTCATCAACGGCGACGTCAACTGCGACGGCACGCCGCGCGGCTATGCCGTGGTCGAGGTCGATGGCGAACGGCTCTCGTGGTATTACAAGCCGGCGGGCGGGAAGCGCGATATGCAGATGCGCCTCTATGCACCCGGACGCACCAATTCGGCCTGTGTCTATGCCAATGTCTGGGGTTATGACACGGCCTGGAGCGCCGTGGAGTGGATTCCCGCTTCGGGCGGGCAGGCGGTGGCGATGGAGCGGACGCAGCGCACCGATCCCTATTACGAGGAGGTGCTGGCGACGGGTGTGCGCGGAGGGACGCCGACCAATACGTGGCATATGTTCCGGGTCGATCCGGGCAGCGAGTGGGGCGGCATGGTGCGGGTCACCGACAGTTTCGGGCATACCTACGAATCGTCCGTGTCCTGGTAAATACGACATTCGAACAAAACCTTAAATACAACTTCAACGATGAAGAGACTTTTTCTTTTTCTGACCGTCGCGGCAGCCGTTTGCTGTGCGGCGTGCAGCGACGATCCCGAGGTCGCCGAATCCAACCTTTCACTGCTCGAGGATAACGTGACGTTCGATATGTTCGGAGGGCGCAGCGTCCTTGAAATCACGGCCGATTCGCCGTGGACGGTCTCCTGCGACGACGATTGGTGCCGCACCAACGTCGCCGAAGGTTCGCACACGAAGAAGATCGTTCTGACGGTCGACCAGAGTTTCCTGCCCGAGGAGCGTACGACCGCGGTGCGTTTTTACGCCGCGGGCGAAGAGAAGCACACCGTGACCGTGACGCAGGAGAAGTTCGAGCCGATCCTCGTGCTGGCGGAGAACGGCGCCGATATAACCGTCTACGGCGCCGGGAGCGAACCGGCCCTGAACCTGCGTGCATCCGTGGCATGGAAAATCGAGGGCGCAACCGACTGGTGCGCCGTGTCGCAGTCCGAAGGGACGAAAAGTTCGGTCGTGAAACTGTTGCTGACCGACGACGGCGAGGGCGTGCGTCCGCGCAGCGCGACGCTGACCGTCTCCTCCGAGATGGAGGGCGTCGAACCGCAGCAGGTGACCGTCGTGCAGCGGTCGACCGGAGCGAATACGGTCGTGGTCCGGGCGGGTGAAACCCGTGCGTTTCCGGCGCGGCGCACCGACGGCGCGTATGTGAAGGGCGTTGCGGCGGACTGGGTCTGGACCACCGACGCAGAGTTGCTTTCGGGGCTTGACTACGACGCTTCCCGGAATGAAATCACCTGCACTGCGGCCAAGTCGAAGCAGGGCAGCGGGCTGGTCGCGCTGTTCGACGCCGAAGGCGCGGTTGTCTGGTCGTGGCTGGTCTGGGTCGTGGACAAGATGCCTTCGGACGTGACCGTCGGCGGTATCGCCTGGCAGGACCGCAATGTCGGGGCCGAATACCATTCGACCGATCCGAAGGCCTGTGTGCAGGATTTCCGCTCCTACGGACTGTTCTATCAGTGGGGCCGCAAGGAGCCGTTCATCGGCGCGAAGATCCTCTCGAAGAACAAATATTACGAGGGGCATGCGGAGTATCCCGATGCTTTCGGCGCGATGACGCGCGAGGTGGTTTTCAACGCCTCCCGCACCGCCGGCTGGCAGATCAGCGGCGAGGAGATGACCGCCGCAACGGCAAACGGCAATCCGACGACGTTCTATACCCGGTCGTCCGCAGCGATGTCCGAAGGCTGGACCGAGGGCGGCAAGGGGCTGAACGATCCCTGCCCGGTGGGATACCGGGTGCCGACGGCGGCCGAATGGCAGTCGCTGCTTGCCTACGTGGACGGCAACGCCGCCAAGAACCAGGACTCGGGCGACACGTACAGCCGCTGGTATGCGCTCAATTCGGGCGGAACCCTCATCGGCCCGTCGACGATGTTCCGCAAGGGCGATAACGGCCGCATCCACTATCCGGGGCGTTCGGCAGCCTATTGTTCGTCGACGCTCGCCGGCGGCAAGCCGCTCCCGATGTACGACTGGAAGGCGGGCGACGCCACGGGCGAGGGGACCTATTACGAACGGAAGATGACCACAGCCTACGGCATGCGCTGCGTGAAGGAGTGACGCCGCTGCGATCGCGGGGGCTTCGGGCGGGAGTGAGTTTATTCCGTCCGAAGCCCTTTTTTTGCGGTATTTTCATTACCTTCGCATGTCTTTTCAAACTTTTACCGATGAAAAATAGCATCTTTACCGTATTGGCGGCCCTCGTGCTGTATCCCGCCGGGGCGCAGCCCGTCACCCCGCAGGACCGGCGGCGCGCCGCGGAACTGGTCGAACGCATGACGCTCGACGAAAAGATCGGCCAGCTGGTTCAGCAGCGCGGAGGCGGCGCCGTCACGGGACCCGACAAGACGGAACTTTCCGTCGAACGGCTGGTCCGCGAAGGGCGCTGCGGCAGCGTATTCAACATCAAGTCCTTCGAGGAGACCGAGCGGTTGCAGCGGATCGCCGTCGAGGAGAGCCGGCTGGGCATCCCGCTGTTGATCGGCGCCGATGTGATCCACGGTTTCCGGACGATCTTCCCGATCAACCTCGCCGTTGCCGCCTCGTGGGACCCTGCCGCCGCGGAGTCGCTGGCCCGCGTTTCGGCCCGCGAAGCCTCGGCCATGGGCATCCATTGGACCTTTTCGCCGATGTGCGACGTTTCGCGCGACCCCCGGTGGGGCCGTGTCTCCGAGGGCGCGGGCGAAGACCCCTATCTGGGCGCGCGTGTCGCCGAAGCGATGGTGCGGGGCTATCAGGGCGACTTGTCCGACCCTTCGTCGGTCCTTGCCTGCGTGAAGCATTTCGCCGCCTACGGCGCTCCGCAGGCCGGGCGCGAATACCATGCGGTCGATATGTCCGAGCGGGTTTTCCGCGACAGCTACCTGCCGCCTTACCGGGCGGCGCTCGATGCCGGGGCCGCGACGGTGATGACCTCGTTCAACGACCTCGACGGCGTTCCGGCCACGGCCAACCGCTGGCTGATGCGCGACCTGCTGCGCGACGAACTGGGCTTCGGCGGATTCGTGGTGACCGACTACGGCACGATCGGCGAACTGAAAGCTCACGGCGTGGCGGGCGACGATGCGCAGGCTGCCGAACTGGCCCTGCGCGCCGGGGTCAACATGGACATGATGAGCGCCGCCTACCTGTTTCATGCCGCCGAACTGGTGCGGGAGGGGCGTATCCCGGAGTCGCTGATCGACAGCCTTTGCTGCGAGGTGCTGGCCGTGAAGTTCCGCCTGGGGCTGTTCGACGATCCTTTCCGCTACCAGGCGAAGGAGCGCGAGAAGTGCTATTACGCCCTGGAACATCTCGATGCCGCGCGCCGCGTGGCCCGCAGTTCGATGGTGCTGCTGGAGAACCGCGGCGGCGTGCTGCCCCTGAAAAAGGGGAGCCGGATCGCGCTGGTGGGACCTTTCGCCGATTCCCGGTGGGACCTGATCGGCTCGTGGGTTCATTTCGCCGAGGCCGGTCGGACCTCGACCTTTCTCGACGGACTGCGGGCGCGTTTCGGAGCCGACCGTGTGACCTATGCCCGCGGATGCGACCCGCACAAGGCCCTCGAAGGCGGTATTTCGGAGGCGGTGGCCGCAGCCGCGAAGTCGGACGTGGTGCTGGTCGCGCTCGGATTGAAGGCGGGGGAGAGCGGCGAGGCGGCAAGCCTTGCGTCGCTTGCGCTGCCCGACGCGCAGCGTGACCTGCTGGAGAGCTTGAAGCAAACCGGGAAACCGATTGTCGTCCTGCTGGTTACGGGCCGTCCTATGGAGCTGGCCCGCGAAGCGGAACTTGCCGACGCCCTGTTGCTGACCTGGTATCCGGGCACGATGGCGGGCGAGGCGCTGGCCGATGTCGTGTCGGGCGACTACAACCCCTCGGGGCGTTTGCCGATGACCTTTCCCCGCACGGTGGGGCAGATTCCGATCCATTACGACATGAAGAGCACGGGACGTCCGGCCGACGAGTCGGGCAAGCCCAACAAATACACTTCGCGCTATCTCGACGTACCCAATTCGCCGCAGTATTGTTTCGGCTACGGGTTGAGCTACACGACGTTCGGTTATTCGGACCTGCGGGTGCTGACGCCCGAAACCGCCGTCGGCGGCGAGGTTCGCGTGTCGGTCCGCGTGACCAACACGGGCGGCCGCGACGGCGAGGAGGTCGTGCAGCTCTACGTGCGCGATCTGCTGTCCGGTGTGACGCGTCCGGTTCGTGAACTGAAAGGTTTCCGGAAGGTCATGCTTCGCGCCGGGGAGAGCCGCGAGGTGACCTTCACACTGACGCCCGACGACCTTTCGTTCTGGCGTCTCGACAAAAAGTGGGGCCAGGAGCCGGGCGACTACCATGTCTGGGTAGGGCACGACTCCGACTGCACGCTCGGCGGCAGTTTCCGGATCACCGAATGATTCGTCTCTCCGGCACGGCGGCCGACGCCGCGGGTGCGGGACAGCTGCAAGGGAGCAGCGGCTTCGGCCGCCGCTCCCTTTTCCGTGCCCGGCGGGACGGTCCGGATGTCCCGGAAAAACCCGTTCGGAGATGTTTCGGACAAAAGGTTCCGGGGAATGGCTGGGCTTTCGCAAATTTTTTCTACCTTTGGAGGTCAAAACAGTACGCAATGATGGATTTGAAGACGATACGTGCCGAACTGCGCAAGCTGACCGCGATTGTCGACGGCTGGGAGCCTTCCGGGGAGATTCCGGCCCTCGAACGCGACCTGGCGCTGGAAAAACTGCGGACGCTCTACGATGCGGTGCGCTTTACGGAGGTGGAATCCCTTCCGGAATTCCCGGTTGCGGAGACGGAGCCTGCGGCGGCTCCGGTGCCCATCGACCTCGGGGCGGTGCTTTCGCTCGACCCGACGGACGAAGCCGTGTTCGAACCCGGTCCCGATGCCGTTTCAGGACCCGCGTTCGATGCGGAGGCGGAACCCGCAGAGCCGTTTTCCGAACCCGATACGACGGTCGCGGCCGATTCTGCCGGGGCGTTTGCCGGGGGGAATCCCGATACGGAGACGCCCGGAATGGCGGAGCCTGCGGCGTCGGATTCCGAGCCGGAACTTGAGGGGGAATCCGGATTTGAGCCTGATCCCGAAGCGGCGTCCGAAGCCGCATTCGTCGCCGGAGAATCCGAACCGGCCGCCGAATCCGGACCGGTCGCAGCATCCGAATCCGACGCTGTGCCCGAACCGTCTGCGAAGCCGGTCGCTGCGCCTGAATCCGAGGCTGCGGCTGAACCGTCTGCGAAGCCGGTCGCTGCGCCCGGACCTGCCGCTGCGGCTGAACCGGTCGTCGTTCCGGAACCCGCTCCTGCGCCAGCTCCGGAACCCGCTCCTGCGGAGAAACCCCAATACATCGCGCCCACGCTGTTCGGGCTGGAGGAGGAGACCGTCCGCCACCGTCACAAACAGCGCGTCATCATGTCGCTCTACGATACGCCCGCGCCCGCCGAAAAGCCCGCCGAAAAGCCCGCAAGGCCCGAAACGGCGGAAAGACCGGCGGAGCGTCCCGAACCTGCTGCCCGTCCCGAACCTGCTGTGACGCTCGAACCCGCTGCCCGTCCCGAACCCGCTGCGACGCCCGGACCGACTGTCCGTCCCGGGTTTGCCGCGACTCCCGAACCGGCGGCTGCGCCTGCGTCCGCAGGCCCCGTGCCGCAGTCCGGAATGTCCGTGCCGCAGTCCGCGGCGGAACCCGTCACCGTTTCGGAAGCGCCTGCCGCCGCCGAGCCGGAGGAGGCCGAATCCGGAGCGAGGGAGGTTGCGGTCCCTGTCGGGGCCGTGCTGGGCGAGGTGATCAACCACGACGTGCAGACGCTGGCCGACACGATCGCTCCGCGGCGCAGTTCCGAAGCCATGTCGCGCCGCGGCGAACCGGTCGCCGACCTTCGTAACGCCATCGGCATCAACGACAAGTTCCTGCTGATCCGCGATCTGTTCGGCGGTGACGGCGAAGCCTATGAAGAGGCGATCGCGACGCTCAACGCCTTCGACGATTTCGACGAGTGCATGATCCACATTGCCGAGAACTACGCCTGGAATCCCAATTCGGACGGCGCGAAGTTTATGATGGAACTGCTCGAACGCAAATTCGCCTGACACGATGGCCAAACTCTATATCGTACCTACGCCGATCGGGAATCTGGACGACATCACGCTGCGCGCGGTGAACGTCCTGCGCGAGGTGGATTTCATCCTCGCCGAGGACACGCGCACGACGTCGTTCCTGCTGAAGCACCTCGGCATCGAGCAGAAACTCCGTTCGCACCACAAGTTCAACGAGCACGCCACGGTCGAAATGGTTGCCGGGGCGATCGTCGCAGGACGCAATGCCGCCCTGGTGTCGGACGCCGGGACGCCCGGCATTTCGGACCCCGGGTTCCTGTTGGTGCGCACGTGCGTCGAGCTGTCTCTTATACACATCTCCGAGCCCACGAGACGCGTAGTAATCTCGTA
>ENA-OZHU01001376-OZHU01001376.1-human-gut-metagenome-genome-assembly--contig:-NODE-1376-length-12996-cov-6.839811_pt1 | contig 12996 bp, 8 predicted proteins | sample MGYA00244054_ERZ653700 | MGnify/ENA primary metagenome ERZ653700 (study PRJEB26926, sample SAMN06165279) | human gut metagenome | biome: ENVO:00009003; feature: ENVO:2100002; material: ENVO:00002003...
GATCTACACCTATTAAGTCGTCGGCAGCGTCAGATGTGTATAAGAGACAGGAATCTGACCGCGAATCAGGCGCGCCATGCCCACCCAATAGAGCAGACCAAAGACGATGAACATGCTGATGATGTTCGAGCCGATTTTCTCTAAGATGGTGCCTTCCACATGCAGCACCTGCCCCAGCACGACCGCCAGCAGGATGATAACCAGCATATCTGGCAATGAGTAGATAATATCGACGATTCGCATGATGAACAAGTCCACCCTGCCGCCGAAATATCCCGCGACTGCGCCAATCATCATGCCAATCACCAGCACGATGATGCTGGCGAAGAATCCGACAGCGAGGGAAATGCGTGTCCCATAGACGACGCGGATGAAGTAGTCGCGTCCGTGCGCGTCCGTGCCGAAGATGTGCGGGAAAACAGATTCCCCTTTGTCGATTTTCTTCAGTTCCGTCTTGCCGTACTGGAACGGCGCGAGGTTGTTGTAGCTGTTGTCCATCGGGCGTCCCTTCGTCTGTCCCAGCATCTGGTCATACGAGTACGGCCAGAACATCGGAATAATGATGGAGGACAGCGTAATCAGCACAATCAGAATCAGGCTGATGGTCGCGACCTTGTTCTTCAGCAGGCGCTTCACGCCATCGCGGAAAAAGGTCGAGGACGGCCGCATCCGGGAGATGACTTCCTTTTCCTCCGCCGTCGCGGGCATGAAGGAATCCACATCCAGATGCAGGCTAAAGGGCTTTTTCTTGTTCATCATCATGATGCAGAGGCCTCCTTATTCGTAATCAATGCGCGGATCAACCACCTTGTAGAGCAGGTCGCTGATCAGATTCATAATCACGATTAAAGAGGCGAGGAAAATGGTCGTCCCCATAATCATGGTGTAGTCGCGGTTGGTGATGCTGGATACGAACTGGCGGCCGATACCCGGCACGGCGAAAATCTGCTCAACGACCATCGAACCGGTGACGATGAACGCCAGCATCGGGCCGAAATAGGTGATAACCGGAATCAGCGAGTTCTTCAGCGCGTGACCGAAGATAATTTTCTTGCCCGAAACGCCCTTGGCGCGCGCGGTGCGGATATAATCCTGCCCCAGCACGTCGAGCATGGAGGAGCGCGTCAGGCGCGTGATGTAGCTCATCGGGTAGAGCGCAAGGGTGATAATCGGGAGGATCAGCCCTTCGGCCGTCGCGCCGTTCGCGGGTACCCAGCCTAACTTGACTGAGAACACTATCAGCAGGAATGACCCCATAATGAACGACGGCATGGACACGAACGCGGTTGTAATCACCATGATAATCTTATCCAGCACGGTGTTGCGCCGCAGCGCCGCCAGCGCGCCGAGGACGATGCCGGCAATCGCCGCGCTGAACGCTGCAATCAGACCAAGCTTCGCGGAGGTCTTCATGCCATCCAGAATAATGTCAATGACCTGACGGCCGCGCTGCTTCAGGCTCGGCCCGAAGTCCAGCTTCGTCACCACGTCGCGCAGATATGTCACATACTGTTCGCCCAGCGGCTTGTCCAGCCCGTACTTGGCCTCCAGCGCCGCCTGCGCTTCCGCGGAAATTGCCTTTTCACTTGCGAACGGCCCACCCGGAATCGAGTGCATCACGAAGAACGTCACCGTGATGACAATCCAGATGGTCAGCAGCGCCAGCAGCACGCGCTTGAGGATATAAAACAGCATCTTGGAATTCATCCGCTCCACCTTCCCGGCAGGGGCGCTGCCGCGTCTGCCTGCGTTTCTTGTTCATCGACGCGCAAAACCAACCAGTTTCACCGCGTCGATACTTTATTATGAAACACTGTATGGAGAAAATCAAGTGTTTTGCTGCATAAACTGTGTTTTTTTCATGTATTTTGAATATTTTCGGCCATGTAGTTGCATTTGTCAAGTTTCCTGCAGCTCCTTGTGCATTTTTGCGCACAAAAAAATGCAGGACGCTCATTCGTCCTGCATCATGGTAACGAAGTGAATTACTCCGCTGCCGCCAAGCTGCCGAAGATCTCCAGCGGCATATTCTCCAGCGCGTCGCCCACTTCCTTGCTGGCAACCTGGAACGTCACGGCGAGAACCGTCTCGTCGTCAAGGAAAGCATACAGCGCCAGCACAGTGTCGCCCGGCGTGTACATCAGGCAATAGTTTTCGTTGACATACAGCTCAGCGAGCATTTCTTCCGTCGCGCCCGCATCCTGAATGCCTTGCAGCAGCGTTTCGAAAGTCATCGCGGACTTCTGCACCGTAATGCTGACCGTCTGGTCGGCGTTGACGGCGAAGAGCAGGATGTTCTCGGCGTTTTCCGTGCCTGCGGGGACTTCCTGAACAGCCCAGTCCGCCGGAATCTGCATCGTCAGACCCGTTTCACCCAGCGCAACCGTCTGCGCCTCGAAGCTGACATTCATTTCAACTGCCGGCACTTCCGCTTCTTCCTCCGCGAACGCAAAGGCAGTGCAGCACATCATGAGCGCCATCAGGAGAGCAAGGAGTTTCTTCATATTTGTTTCCGTCCTTTCATTTCCAGCATGATTCGGCTGTTTTTTTTCCATATTGAACAGCCACATCTGGTAACATTTATGATACCAAATGCAAGCCGCTTTTGCAATACGCTTTCGCGCAGGAAAACGGTTGATTCGCGCGGATTTGGGATTTCAGAATGAAGCAGCTTCCATTTTCATTCGGAAAATGCGAGTGAAGTAACTTTTATTTACTTTTCAATTCTCCCCAAAACAAACAGTTGATTCTTTCCGTAAAAGCGGACTTTGCTTCCCTCCTCCTTCACAAAAAACGGGGCACCGCGAGAGCTTTCGCCCCCGCAGCACCCCGCCATCCGCGGATGCGCAATTCCGCATTGTCCCTTACTTCTTCGTCCAGTCCTGCTTTTCGCCGATGCCGTAGTTCGCCGGCAGCACGTCGTCATCAACCAGCACGAAGCCCAAATCCGCCGTGTAGGTCGTACTGGCGGAGGTCACCTGCACCGGGTTCGATTCGCCGTTTTCGCCCAGAATCGACGCAATCAGCGGAATATCCGTGCGCATACGCGTCGGCACAACTTCCGCCGGGTAGATGGGCTTGAGCGTGTACACGCCGGGATACAGGTTCTCGAAAGTGTAGTAACCGTACGCGTCGGTTGTCGTTTCCGCGACGAGCTGATTGTTGCGCCACAGCTCGATGCGCATGTCGCCCAGACCGAGTTCGCCCGCGTCCTGCAGGCCGTTGCCGTTCAGGTCAAGCCAGCAGAAGTCGCCCAGCGTGCCCGGCTGCACCGCGCCGATGTTTTGCTCCAGCTGATGCTGGCTCATGCGCAGGGCAATCAGGTCGCTCTCTCCCTCGCGGGCGGTGTAGGTCGTCATCACGCTGATGTTCTGCCCGTCCTTGAGGCGCGTGTCATCCTTTTCTACGACGACGTAGCCGTTCGGGAGCGTCACACGCAGACGGTAGTTGCCCGGCATCAAGCCGTCAAAGCGGTAGATGCCGTCCTCGCCCGTCGTCGCGGTTTGCAGTTCGCTGCCCTTTTCGTCCAGCAGGATAACCTCCGCGCCGGACAGGGGCGCAATCTCGCCCGCGTTGTCGCACCAGACCATGCCGCCAATGCTTGTGTCAATCTTCAAGCCCAGCATCGGAGCAGTATAGTTGTTGTTTTCGCTAATTTCAATCTCGGTCATGACGAGCTGACTGCCCTCGGTGGTGAAGGTGCTGTCGCCCAGACGCGCCGCCTGCGTACCTTCCTTGAGGTCGTAGGCAAGGCTGTACACGCCGGGGGCAATGCCGTCGATGGCGAACCGCCCATCCGCATCGGTCTGCACCTGCGCAAACACCGCGCCGGTTTCATCCAGCAGGGTCAGCGTCTCGTTTTCCGGGGTGATTTCGCCCGCGTCCATGCGCCCGTTGTCATTCTCATCCACCCAAACCTGACCGGACATCTTCGACGGAATCACGCCGCCAAGCGCCTGATTCAGCCATTCCTCGCCCAGCCCGATTTCGATGCTCACCTGCTGCTCGTTCAGCCCGTGCATCAGCGGCAGGGTCACATTACCGTCCAGCTTGGAGAGCACCATGCCCTCCGGGAAGCGCAGGGTCAGCGTGTAAGTGTCCGGCCGCAGCCCGGTGAAGCTGTACGCACCCGTCGCATCGGTGAGGACGGTCTGCTCCGTCAAATCCTCGCGGGAGGGGGTCAGAATCAGCGTCACGCCGGCAAGCGCCGCTTCGTTTGCATCCTGTGCGCCGCTGCCGTTGTGATCGGCAAACACCGTGCCTTCAATGTCGCCCAAAGCCAGTGCGCCGCACAGGGGCGCGGTGACTTCTTCGCCCACGCCGATGGTAAAGGAATCCGTCGTGCCGTCGGAATCCGGTGCGATGGTGTTGCCGCCGTCCGCCAGGGGAGCAAACACGCCGTCGCCCGGCAGCTCGTAGCGCAGGCGGTACGTTCCGGGCAGCACCGCGTCAAACAGGAAACTGCCATCCGCGCCGATGGTGCGGGTCGCCACGTCACCGGTTTCGTCCATCAGGTGAACCACCGCGCCGAGCAAGCCGCCTTCATCCGCGTCGCGCAGACCATTGTCGTTCTTGTCAGCAAACACCACGCCGGACACATGTCCGGGGGTAATCATGCCGATATCAAGGCCCGTCAAATCCGCGCCCATTGTCAGCGCCACCGGTTCGCTTTCGCCCGCGCCGCCGGAGAGGTTGCGGAGGATATTGCCGTCGCCCGTGCGCGTGAACGCCAAGCCGCGGTTCGCGGTCGCGCTCACGGTGTACTGCCCCGGCGCAAGGTCATCGAAAGTATACACGCCGCTGCGGTTCGTTTTCGCCGTGCGGGTATTGCCGTTTTCATCCGTCAGGGTGACGGTGAAGTTGTTGACCATCTTTTCCGCGTCCATCCGGCTGCCGGAGAAGTCGTCATCCAGATACACCGTGCCGGAGATGCTGCCGTAAGTAATCGCGCCGATGGCCATCGTCATCTCGCTGTCGTTCTCCAGCACCACATCGGAAATCGTGTACTCGCGGCGATCATTGCCGGGGGCGAACATGTTGCCGTACTCGCCATCGCCCGCGATGGTGTACACATAGCCCTGCGGAATCGTCGCTTTGACGCGGAACGTGCTGCCGCGGATGTTGGCGAAGGTGAAGCGCCCGTTCTCGTCGGAGACGGTGTTCAGCAGCTCCTTGCCGATGGCCTGACGGTACAGGACGACCTTCACGCCTTCCAGCGTCTTTTCGCCCTCGTCGTACACGCCGTTGTTGTTTTCATCCAGGAAGCAGATGCCGTTGATGTCAGAGCCCTTCATCACGCCAAGGAGGACTTCCTCCAAATCACCGCGTTCAAGAATCACCTGATCCGTTTCGGAGCGCTTGAATTCGCTGGTGATGATGGAGCGGCGATTACCGCCCGTCTGACTGTAGCGCGCAAACACCAAGCCGTCCGGCAGGCTGTATTCGACATTGTATGTGCCATAGCGCATTTGACCGATGTAGAATTTGCCGTCCTCGCCGCTCTCGGTTTCGTACACCAAGCCGTTTTTCACGCCGACGGCGCGGATTTTGATGCCCGCTTGACCGGGTTCGCCGTCCTGATACACGCCGTCGTCGTTTTCATCCAGCCACACAAGGCCCTGCAGCGCCGCCATCGTCATCACGCCGACGCCCACGTCGGTCACAGAACCGGCTTCGAGGGTCAGCGGCACGCTGTTTTGCACTCGTTCGGTCGTTTCATCCATGATGGACATGTTCGCGCTGACATTTTTGCCGTGCGCGCCATGGCCGAAGCCCGCGGGCAGCTCGCTGCGCAGGACGTACGTCCCCGCCGGGACAGCCAGCGACACTTCACCGTTCTTGTCCGTTTCGCCGGATGCCACAACAACCTCCACGCCGTTGACTTCGGTGATGAGGCTCATCGTCGCGCCGGACACGCCTTCCTCGTACTTCCCGCGTGAACCGTTGTTATCGTTGTCGCGGAAAGCGTGGATGGTCAGCGCCGCCGGATTCGCCGCCTTCGCGGTCACAGTCGCGGGTTCGTCGCTAATGACGAGCGCGCCGTTGGCAAGGGTCACGCCCGCATCATAGCGGACGACGTACGTCCCGTATTCGAGGAACTCCGCCTGCCAGGCGCCGTTTTCATCCGTCACAGCTTCCGCCGCGACTTCGCCCGCCTGATTGACCAGCTGCACCTGCACGCCGCTCATCGGCTGACCGTCCAGCCCCAGCACCACGCCGGAAGCGTCGCCGGTGGCATGGTTCGCCAGCGCCGGCAGCACAACGGTTTCGCCCGCGCCGATTTCCACCAGAATGCTCGCCATCACGCCCGTATCGGTCGCGCTGAGCGTCCAGCCCTCGGTGTCATACAGGCCGCGCGGCAGGGTTGCCGTAATCTGATAAGTATCAGGATACAGGTCGTTCAGCGCAAACGCGCCGCTGACCGTCATCTGTTCGCTCATCCGTTGACCGGAAATCGTCACTTCCGCCGGGGCAGACAGATCGTCGATGCTGCCGGTCATGCCGCCGCTGAGCGTCAGATCCAGTTCATAGCGGCTGGTCTGCATCGCCTGAATGTTCACCAGCCACTGTGCCTGACCCTTTTGCAGGTTCGGCCAGTCGTTCACGCCCGTCAGCAGCGTGCCTTCCGGCAGCGTCACCGTGACGGAGTACGTCCCGTGGAAGAGGTCGGCTTCCTTCACCGTCTCGCCATCAGTCAGGTAGCCCGTGCGGGTCGTTTTGCCGTCCTCGCTGACAATCTGGTACGCCACTGCCGCGTTCACGCCGCGCATGAGCATCGTCAGCGTGCCGTCCACGGGTTCAGGGGTGGGGGTCGGCGTAGGCGTAGGCGTCGGGCTCGGCGTGGGCGTCGGGCTCGGGGTCGGGGTAGCCGTCGGTGTTGGCGTCGGCGCTTCCGTGGGTTCTTCCGTCGGTTCTTCCGTCGGATTCTCGGTCGGCGCTTCCGTCGGCGCTAAGGTCGGGGTAGCCGTCGGGGTCGGTGTAGGTGTCGGGGTGGGCGTCGGCGTAGGCGTAGGTTCAGGCGTGGCAGTCGGCGCCATCGTCGGCGGCACATAGTAATAGGAAGCGTTCACCTTCGTCACGGAATCCGCACCCGTGTAGCGCTCAATGTTGATAATCTTGTCGCGCCAGCTTTCAATGGCCAGCGAAGCCTTCGTCATGCGCAGGGTATACAGCCCCGTATGAATCGCCGCCGGCAGGGCATAGTCGCCCCGGCTGTCGGTGTCGAAGGAGAGAATCGTCTCGCCGCGCTCGTTAATCAGGTCAAAAGAGGAGCTGCTCTCCGTGTGCACGGTGAACAGACCCGTGTCCGTCAGCACAGCAATGACCGCTTTGTTCAGCCGTCCGCCGACAATCGACACGGTGTAGCTCGCCGCCATAATGGCGTCCTCCGGCATCGTTTCCGCCACCGGGACAAGCTGCACATTGCCCGTGCCAGGGACGGAAATCGGGTCACTGCCGAAGTCGGTCAGGCGAATCGTGCCGACCGCCTCCCCGTTCTGCATGACGGTAAAATCGCCCGTGAATTTCCGGGATTCATACGTTCCCGCGCTTGTGGCATACATGCCCAGAAAATCCACTTGCAGCATCGTCAGCTCCGATGCCGCAGCCGCGGGGAGCAGCATCAGCAGCATTCCCAGCGTGAGCAGGAGTGACAGAAATCGCTTGCCAAGCATCCTCATCTTGCCTGTTCCTCCATCTGAATCATCCGCAAGCCGTGCGGAGTAAAGTCACAGAATAATCCATGTACTATGGTAAAGCAATCCGCCCGACTTGTCAACCATTCCGCGCATATTTTTACAATTGGATTGCTTTTCTGGTCGAAAATCAGCATGTTCCGGCAATAGAAAAGAAGGCTGACTTTTTCAGCCAGCCTCCCATGCGGATACTATTTCCAAATGAGAATGCGCCGAGATGCACCGCAAATGATTCGTTCTGGCTAACGCAAACGCCAGTATGGGAAAGGCGCAAGCAGATGGCACAGGCGAATGCAGGAAATCGTATCAGTTGCTGCCGCCCATCAGCAGGGTCAGCATGCTCTCCGGCAGACTCATCAGCAGGGTCATGGGCAGGTTCTGCAGGTTGTTCATCACCTTGACGAACCACGTCTGGAACTCACTGTCCGTCATCGCGCCCAAATCCTGCGCCTTGCTCACGTCCAGCGCGTCCTTCGCGTCGCAGGTGCGGGTTTCCGCCGTGATGGTCACAACGTCCAGACCCATGAAGCGCACCAGCACATCCACCTTGCGGACGCCCTGTTCGCCGTCCATCGTCGTAGCGGTCGTCACCACAACGCCGAAGCCCTGCTCGACACCGTCCACCGTTTCCTTGATTTCCACATCAACAACGCTGCTGTCCGTGCCGACGCCCTTGCCGCTGACGTTGATTTCAACGGGGTCTTCGCCATCATAGGCGGTCAGGTTCGCCGTGAAGTTCTCCAAGTCGCCTGCGAAGGTCAGCGTCGCCGCGGTATCTTCCGCGCTCTTGATGGTCACAAGCCACGTCGCCACGCCGTCCGCCGTGTTGCGGGTCATCGTGAAGGAGATCGGCAGGGGTTCTTCGCCGCCGTTGTTGATCTTCACCGAAGCCGTCATGCGAACCAGCTCGCCTGCTTCAGTCATCCAGTATTCATAAACGATGTCATCCGCGTAGAGATCTGCTTCATCAAGTTCTTTCAGCAGGTCGTCCCAGCTCGTGTCAGCAGCGGAAAAAAGCGCATCCATGTAAGCACCGACGCTCGGAACGCTGTGGATCATTTCCAGCAGGGCTTTCGTCATCTCGACGATCTTTTCCGGCGGAACGGTGACTTTGACGTAGCTCTTCGCCGCGTCGCAGTCGCCGGGCTGCTCGGTCACTTCTGCCATTTCTTCACCGGACAGTATTTCGTTCATCATGGTCATGAACGCCGTGGTGTCCGCCTGCGTCAGTTCTTCCATGAGCTGCTCTTCCGTCATGCTGCTCAGGTTCGCCGCTGCTTCCATCAGGGCAGTGTATTCCGCATTGCCGCTCAGCTGTTCCTTCGATTCTTCAATCGCCTTGTCGATCTCCTCGTCGCTCTGACCGGACATCTTCATCGTCGCGCGGAGGGCTTTTTCCCTGATGGCTTCCACGTCCTTGCTGTTCACAGCAATCACGCCGCCCAGCAGCGCGCTGGACACATACATCAGCTGGTTTTCTTCCGCAGCAGTCGTCAGCGATGCCATACCCAGCACGCTCTTGCCGCTCAGGTTCAGGTCAAAGCCAGCTTCGTCGCCCTGCTGATAGCCGGTCAGGGACAGCGCCGCCAGCAGGTCGTTGATGGCTGCCATCGCGGTGTCATCCCCGCCCAGCGCCGCCACGAGGTCAGCGTTCAGGTCGTGGATGGTGATGGTGGTTTCCTGACGCGCGGCATTGTCCCACACGCTGTTTTCCGCCATCGAGGTCAGTGGCATCGCCAGCATCATGATGCTGAGCAGTACCGCAAGCAATTTCTTCATGGGGTTTTCCTCCTTGTTGTTTGGTTTCCCTTTTTCTTTATAGCGAACACTGCGGAGCAGTGATGCTTTCGGTTGATGTTAGTCGGCGTTATCCAAAATGATGGTGCTGCTCGGCAGCGTCGTCGTACCGTCCATGAGCTGCCGCACGCTGTTCGGCAGATTCATCAGGATGCGCGGCAGAATCTTCGAAATGCTCGTCGCCAAGGTCAGCATGTAGGCGTTGAAGCGCGCGCTGCTGATTTCGCCCAAATCCAACACGTCGCCGTCGGACAGCAGGGGGCGCGGTTTGCACGAAAAGGTCGTCGTGTAGATGGTCAAGCCGACTTCACCGCCAGACAAGAGCCGAATTCTCGACTCCCGATGTACACTGCTGCTCGAACCAGACGTAAACACGCCGAATTGTATGCCGCTGTCCGTCCCGTTCGCTTCGGAGGTCGTGCGCACTTCTACATCGACCCTCCCGCCCCTGCGGTTCGGCTCAACCGTCAGCGAAATCGTCGTCTGCGTCTGGTCATCCGGCATAAGCACCAGTTCGGCATTCTTTTCACCGATGGTGAGGCGTCCCGTCGTGCTGTTCTCTTCCTTTTCCAGCGTCCAGTCGTACTGCAAGCCGTCCGCCAGCGTGTTCCGGTTCAGCGTGAACGTGACGGGCTTCAGGATTCCCTCGGTCGGCTCCACCTCGGACATTCTTTCCGCCCAGTCCGGGAGCGCGGAATAGTTCACAATCAGCTTGACAAGCTGCCCCTGCGCATCCATGTACAGCGTCACCTGCGCGTCGCTGTACAGCATCGTCTGCTGACGTACCTGCGCCGCCCAGTCGATTTCCTGCGGCACATACTCTTCCGTCGTCGTCTGCGACATGAACTGCATCAGATTGTCATAATCCGCCGCCAAATCCGCGAAGTTCTGGACGACAGGCACTTGCATCGCCGTTTCCAGCAGAATCGCCAGCCGATTGACCAGCTGTTCGTTCGTCAGCGTGAACGTACACACCTGTATCGCCGGGTCACAGCCTTCGATCTGCTCCGTCACAGGGTCAATCGTCATGGACGGCTGATATTCCGCCAAGCGGCGCTGCATCTCCGTAAAGTCAATCGCCGCAAGGCTATTCAGCACTTCTTCCGCCTGCACGTTTTCCGTGAAGAGGGGATTTTTGAGTACCTTCGCCGTCATTGCGCCCATCTGTCCCACCTGCGCAATCTGCTCCGCGTAGTACCCAGAGGATACCGTCTCGTTGATGACTTCCGCCGTAAGACCGCGCTGGCTGAGCTGCTGGCGGTACACCAGCTCCCCGAAATGCTGCATGTCCTCGTCGAGGTTCAGATACAGCGTCTCGCCCAGCAGGTCACTGCTGACATAGACATCCGCGCCGCTGAACTGCACGGCATAATCGACAATAGGCTGGTCGTTCAGCGTCACCTCATAGGCGGCTGACGTTGTCCCCTGCTGATAGACTATCACCCGCAGGGCATCCAGAAAGTCATTGACGGCTTTCTCCTCCGCTTCGTCGATGTCCGCCCCCAGCACCTTCGCATTGAAGTCTTTCAGGAAAATGACTGTCCTTGTCGCGCCGGGCGCACTTTCCTCCGCAAAACCACACAGCGGCAGCATCAGCGCCAGCGTCAGCAGAATCGCAAGCAGCTTCTTCATTCGTCAGCCTCCTTGACATTCGTTTGTGCGCTTTTCAGCATTCCATTACCATTATATCAAAAAAAACACCTGTTGCAAGCGAATATGCGCAAGTTTTACAATTCCGTGCCCCAAAGATGCAAATTTGCGCCTGAAAGCGCAGCTTCGCGGAAAAATGCTTGATGCCGTCATGCAAAATTTCTGTGAATGGCGCAAAAGGCCGTTTTCCCCTCTTGTGAAGCGCGAAAAAATATGCTACAATAGATAGAGTATTCCGGATTACTGAAAGGAGCTAATTCGCATGGAATTTCTGACCAAGCTTTTGGGCATCGCCACCGCCGTTGCGGAAACCACCACCACCGGTGCGGCCGACCCTGCCGCCGTCACCACGGATTCTGCCGCTGGCGGCATTGTCGGTATCCTCTTCAGCCTTCTGCCGCTGCTGCTGGTTTTCGTCCTGATGTACTTCATGATGATTCGCCCGGAGAAGAAGCGCCGCAAGAAGGAGCAGGCCATGCTCGCGTCCCTGAAGAAGGGCGACTGCGTGTGCACCATCGGCGGCATCTACGCCACCATCGAGAGCATCAGGGACGACACCATCACCCTGAGCGTCGGCAAGGGCGACCAGACGATGGTTGTTGCGCGCTGGGCGATTCGTTCGGTGGAAGATGTGACCATCGAAAACGAAACCGAATCCTTGAACTAATCGCAAAATTCCCGGCTTCGTGCCGGGTTTTTTTGTGCCCGATTTTCCCGCCGCGCATATGCTGGGAGTGAACAGCTCACACGATGGGAGGAATCGCCATGAATCAGCGTCCGAATTGCTGCCGTCCCATGCCGCCGCAAGCGCCTTGCCCGTCCAGACCGCCTTGCCCGCCGAAACCCGCTTGCCCGGCTTGTCCGCCGACGCAGAAGGGTGTTTTATTGCCGCGAATCCTCGCCAGCGGGCGGGAGTGGCAGCGCCGCGCGTGTGTGGCGCTGTACGTCGGCGGTTTGCCGGAGGATGCAAACGGGCGACTGCAGCTCGTCGGCGTTACGGCGTGCGGTGACGCGGATTGGGAGATTGCACCGTACCAAGAACCGCGCCCGTGCGGCTGCCGCGGATGCCGACCGTCTCGATCTGCGCCGTGCCTTCTGCGGGTGAATATTCCGGTTGTTTGCCAAGTGCAGGCGGAGTGCGGGCAGGTTTTGCGCGGCGAAAGTGTGCTGACAACGGATGTTGCGCTGTCGATTCGCTGTGTGCAGGCGGAATGCTGGCGCAACCAGATGATGGTGCTGCCGTGTGTTCGGCTGATTGACGGCGGCGCGCCTGTGTGTGCGGATGACTGCCGTCCCCCTGTGTTTGATTGCACGATTGAACTGCTCGTCGAAGCCTACATGACGCGATGGGAAGCGTGCGGAAGCCCTGCGCCGACTTGTCCGGATTTGCCGCTATTCCCCCCGCCGCCATTCGGATGACAAGGGCGTTGGAAGACCCAAGGGGCTTTGCCTCTTGACCCCAGCAGGGACGCTGTCCCTGCACCCTGCAAGGAAGTTCCTCCCTTGACCCTTTCGCGCGATTGAGTTGGTGACAACTGCATACTATGCCCGCGTGCTGATCCGTCATCCGTTCCCCCACGCCTCTTCTTTCACATTGTAACATGGGAGGCGAAGGCGAAGGAGTCCAGAGGGCGACCGCAGACTTCGTCTGTTTCCATTGCCCTCTGGAACCCGCGGAAAAGACCAATATCATAGGAAAAGACAGCCGCATCCCCTGCATCCAATCGTTCGCGCGGGGGATTTTCTCTTCCCCAAAACGACAAAAAAGCGCCCTTGACTCTCGCGAATCAAGGGCTAATAGGAATCCGGCAGCGACTTATCCTCCCGGGCCGTGTCCAGCCAAGTACTTTCAGCA
>ENA-OZHU01001381-OZHU01001381.1-human-gut-metagenome-genome-assembly--contig:-NODE-1381-length-12967-cov-14.495353_pt1 | contig 12967 bp, 8 predicted proteins | sample MGYA00244054_ERZ653700 | MGnify/ENA primary metagenome ERZ653700 (study PRJEB26926, sample SAMN06165279) | human gut metagenome | biome: ENVO:00009003; feature: ENVO:2100002; material: ENVO:00002003...
CATGTAATGTTTCATGCAGGCTGCCACATTATATTCGCCGATATGATTCGGATCATCTCCCTGAAAACCTTTGACAGCCTCAACACCCATTTCTGCATTCACATAACAGTCTTCTCCGTAGTTCTCCCACATACGCGGCCAGCGCGGGTCACGTCCCAAATCGACAACCGGAGCATAGGTCCAGGGAATACAACCAGCCTTTGTTTCGTAAGCAGATATTTCAGCTCCACGACGAACCAGACCGCGATTGAAAGTAGCTCCCATGTTGACACCTTGAGGGAATAATGTTCCATCGAGTGTATAGGTGGTTCCATGAATCTGGTCCACTCCATAAATACATGGAATGCCTATTTCTTTCATCGACTTCTCCTGAATTTGCTTAATGGCAGCCGCCCACACTTCTTTTTTCTGGGCTACGCTTAAAGGAACATTCAGGATAGAACCAACTTTATACTTACCTATCACCGTATCGAGCATAGCCTCGCTCAACTTAAACCCATCTTTGCTTCCTGGAAAATCAGTAACTACATCGACTGTTATCTCACACATCTGACCGATTTTCTCTTCGAGTGTCATTTTTTTCAGCCATTCCTGAATATGTGCCTCGATTACCGGATCAGCAGAAATCGCAGGAGCCGGCTGAGCCATTCCTGCAAGGCTTCCGGCACATACCATAGAAGCCATCGCCAAATTTCGAATATTATTCATGATATTAATCTATTATAAATTGTTGAGTTGCTTTTTTCAATCCCGTTCCAGAAACTTCCAATTGGACATTTCCTTTCTTTCCTTCCTGCGAACGGATTATTACCTGTGCCTTTCCAGAAAAAGCTTTGATGCGGAAAGATGTTTCACCATTTACAGGACGTTCTATTTCCTTGAATCCCGGATCACCGTTCCCGTATCCCAATATCGTTGCAGGACCAGTCAAGGTAACAATCATTTCATTCATGGCATCGGGTACTTCACGATTTTTTTCATCTTTCAATGTCAGATCTACAATTGCAATATCCTGACCGTCCGCCTTCAAAGTTGTATTATATGGTTCTATTGAGATACGGGCAGCCTCACCTGTAGTTTCTATTTTCTCTACCATAACTTTCTTGCCAGCCTTATAGCCTTTGGCCAGTAAACTACCCGGACGATAGATTGTTTTCCATTCGATATATCCATTAATCGGCATAGACTTCCGTCCTAAACTTTTTCCGTTGACAAACAGTTCAACCTCGTCACAATTGCTATATGCCCATACATTGATACTATCTCCTTCATGGCCAGACAAATTCCAATGCGGTGACAAATGCAGAACCGGTTCGTCAGTCCACCAAGATTTCAGATAAAAGGCTTCATCTTTAGGGAATCCGCAATAATCAAATATGCCAAACTGTGAACCTGTAGCCGGATAAAGCATCGGATTCGGTTCACCTCTATAATCAAGTCCTGTCCAATAGAAAAGTCCGGCCAGCCAAGGACGGTCATGATAGAACTGCCAACCTCTTGCCATCGGATTAATAATATGATTATCATCTTGAGCTGTACGATTGATGGGAGCCATCCAACCACGTAATGAATCGGTATAATAAACGTTACGTGTACCACATCCTGATGTTTCCTCCGAACCAACCGGCGAATACCACTCGGGATGTTTCTGATGGAATTCATCTATCGGGTTCTGGCGGAGATAATTATATCCTTTCACATCGACTCCGAAGAGAGAAACCCGTCCACCGGCCGTTCCTTGTGTCGACAAGCGAGTTGAGTCCAGCTGATGTACATATTCACTCATCGATTTAGTAATACGCAATCCACGTTCATTACCTTCGAGTGCCCACTCTTCATTTCCGATACTCCACAAAATAATACATGGATGATTCCGGTCACGCTTGATCATATGTTCCAAAAAACCGATATGCTCACGATTGATACCCATCAGACGATTTTCTTCAATAACAAGCATTCCCAGGCGGTCGCATAAATCCAGAAAGACAGGCGACATCGGATTGTGCGACGTGCGTATGGCATTACTTCCTATCGTTTTCATCTTCTTTATGCGATACTCCCACAACCGGTCGGGGATTCCAGTTCCTACTCCGGCATGATCCTGATGTAAGTTAGTTCCTTTCAATTTAACCGGACAGCCATTTAGCATAAATCCTTTCTGTGGGTCAAACTCGATTTTCCGGATTCCAAAATTGGTAGAATATGTATCAACCAACTTCTCGCCGACATATACATCTGTATATAAGGTATATAAATAAGGCTGTTCCAGATTCCACAAATGAATATCATTCATCTTTACCGACTGCAATAGCTTCACCTCTTCCTGTTTAGGAGCTAAAGTAATATCTGATTTCTGCGTACTGACTACTTCGCGTCCTGTAGCATCAAGGACACGATTGAGCACTGTACAATTCGCCGGTTCCAATCCCTTATTCGATAAACGAACTTCTATATTCACATCGGCAGCCTTATAAGAATCGGTTATGCGAGAAGTAACGAACGTGCCAAAAGGAGCAACATGAACTAATGACATCTTTTCCAACCACACATCGCGATAAATTCCTGCTCCTTCGTAATACCAGCCTTCTTCCGTACTGGCATCTACACGGACTGTAAGCAGATTCTCTGCGCCGTAATTCAAATATTCCGTCAAATCATAAACCTGAGTAGCATATCCGCTCGGTTCATGTCCTAAATAAAAACCGTTACAGAATACTTGTGCATTACGAAAGATTCCATCAAATCTGACAGCAATGTGTTTGCCTGAATCCTCTGCTGCAATATAAAACTTACGCCGATACCATCCAACACTTGTTTCAGGATACTTCCATCCGATGGTTTTATATCCATGACTATGACTTGCTTCTTCTGAATAAGGAAGATCAACTGCCCAATCGTGCGGTAAACTGACTGTTTGCCACAAAGAGTCATTAAACTGCTCGGAACTTGGACCTTGGTTCTGATTAAAAGACTTGGCCTTTGCGAAATAAGTAAAATATTCAGTTCCATGAGTAAAATCTTTTTTCATGTCACCAGCATGTCCATACGCAAATTTCCATCCATTATTCAGCAATATCGACTCTCTTATTTGTTGTGCACTGACAGACAAACAAGCCATAAACTGTATAAGCAGTAAAACAGATAATAGTTTTTTCATAATATTATTAGTAATCCGGGGTTAAGCAACAAAAAACAGCCTTCATCATTACTATTATTCGTCTAATAATGATGAAAGCTGTTCTCTATCGTTTCTCAAGAAAAACGTTCCAATATTTCCATACACATACGACCATTATGATAAGGACATTTCCAGAATCCAGCTTTATCATCCTTGGTATTAACTGTTCCGTCAGGATACAAGCTCCAATGCCATTCACCCTGCTCCGTATCTACTAATTTTGACTTGATAAATGTCCAGCACTTCAATGCCTTTTCCAAGGCCGACTTATCACCAAAATGCTGATAAAGATTAAGATGACCGACAACATTCTCAGCTTGTACCCACCAATGCAACTCACGATCTATTTTTCCTTTGCTCACAAAGTTTTCATAAATCATGCTGCCATCTGGATTTAGTCCTTCATCAGCAGCCTCAGCTATTTTTATAATGGCAGGTTCCACCTTCTGCAACAGACCTTTATCACCTAATACCAAAGCAGCTTCATGAATCAGCCATGACGCCTCAATATCATGTCCGTATGATACAATCTGATATTTGTTAGTCCAGTCATCTTCAAAAAATAAATTCAGATGATAAGTTTCGGCATCCAATATTTTATCCAAAAACAAGTTTACCAGATTATAGATTTGTTTTCCCAGACGTTCATCCTTCCACACGCGATACAGATTGGTATAAGGTTCCAGAATATGCAAATGCGTATTCATGGTTTTCTTCTCGTTTTCATCTTTATCACTCAAACGCATATCTTCTATCGGACACCAGTCGCGAGTAAGAGCTTCCAGATAACCATTCTTTTCTGTATCAAAGCTATACTTCTCGATAACTTCAAACAAACGTTTGGCATAATCCAAAGCCTCAGCATCACCTGTAGCACGCGTATATTCACTCAAGCCGTAAATAGCAAAGCCTATGGCATAAATCTGTTTTTTTGTATCAACAGGATTTCCTTTATAATCAAGTTCCCAATAAATACCTCCAAAATCACTGTCATAGAAGAAATCAATCAGATAACGCTTTGCACGTGTAGCAGTTTCAAGATATTCTTTTTTTCTCAATAAGCGATAAGCAGCAGAGAAAGTCCACAAAATACGTGCATTGAGAATTGCTCCTTTCGAAGCTGATGCCTCCAACACGTCATTGCCTGTGATACGGCCATAGAATCCACCATGCTCATGGTCGGTCATTTTTGTCATCCAAAAAGGAAGAATATTGTTTTCCAGCTCAGCCTTTACCTCAGAACAGAGCTGTGATACTATTTCGTTATACATTTTTTGATTGTCGTTTTAAGTTTAACTGTTCCATTATACCCTTCATTTTCTGTTCTCCCAATGGATAGAAGCAAACAAATACTACCGAAATAAATGCTGCAATTGCGGGAAGCAGACTTAAGAACATCTTAATACCATTAATAATTTCTTCACTTTGCACTGCATTAGCCTGGAAACCGAAGAAAGACAACAGCCATCCGGTTACAGCTGTACCAATGGCCCAGCCAAACTTCTGACTCATTGATGACGCACTGAATATCAAACCTGTCGCACGATTACCTGTTTTCAGTTCCGAGAAATCGGCACAGTCGGCATACATAGACCAAAGCAAAGGGAAAATACTTCCGGCACATATGCTTATCAGACATTGGAATACAAAAATCAGAACCAGATCATCCTTATCGAACCAGAAGAATACCACACTTAAGGCTGAAGCTACCAGCATAGACAATGCGAAAGTTCTTTTCTTTCCAATCTTATTACTCATGGGAGCAGCCAGAATAACTCCTACAATATTGGCTATCTGACCGATAGAAAGATACAATCCACTCAACACAAACGATACGCCCATCAGCGAAATAGTACGGTACTCGTCTTCTATAATAAAATATTTGAAGTAATATACCGCAGCTCCGTCACGGATAGAGTTAAATACCAAAGTGGCTACTCCGGCACCAAACAATATCCACCACGGTTTATTATGGAAGAGATCTTTGATATCATCTTTCAGAGAAGTCTTTTTATCATTGATAGGCTTCACCCGTTCTTTTGTCCATGCAAAACAACCAAAGAACAAGACTGCACACATGATTGCAATTACAACCACAGCCATGAACCATCCGAACTGCTGGTCAGCAACTTCCTTGCTATGCCCACTAAAGGCATTGACCATAGGCATGAACAACAGAAGTGCAATAAAACTGCCCAGATAAGCAAACATCATACGATAAGTAGACAGTGTATTGCGTTCTGACGGATCGGGACTCATCACTCCTAACAAGGATGCGTAAGGAACATTAATGGCCGAATAAACCATCATCATCAGCGAATAGGTTATATAGGCATAAACCAATTTACCCATATCGCCGAAAGGTGGCGTATAAAAAGTAAGTACTCCTATCAAAGCAAACGGAATAGCCAGATATAACAAGTACGGGCGGAACTTACCCCATCGGCTGGAAGTACGGTCGGCTACAACTCCAACAATCGGATCGAATACAGAATCCCATATACGAGTAACCAAGAACATTGTTCCCACCATAGCAGCAGGCAAGCCAAATACATCCGTATAGAATATCATCAAATAAGCCCCGAACAACTTCCAAAACATAGAGGAAGCCATATCTCCGAAACCATAACCTATTTTTTCCGTGAGTTTTATCATAGCAGTACTTACTTTCTTATTTTTATTATTTTATCAATTTCAGGTTCTTATCAATCAGTTTTTTCAACGTTTCTACTGATGCAGTAGTTGTCAGGCCGTCTTGTGGAGTATTCATACAGTAATCTACCAGTTTGTCGATAGTAGAAACAGCTACATGCATACGTGTGTCTGAAGAAGCATAATAAATAAATACTTTTCCATCTTCGTCGGCAATCCAACCGTTTGTAAACAACACGTTTGAAACGTCACCGATACGTTCTTCTCCTTCAGGAGCCATAAAATAGCCTCCAGGGGCAGCAATCAGCTTGCTAGGATCTTCGAGTGAAGTCATATACATATAAAGTACATAACGTAAACCAGCAGCACAACCACGTACTCCATGAGCCAGGTGCAACCATCCCTTCGGAGTCTTGATAGGATGTGGACCTTCACCGTTCTTCACTTCTTTTATTGTATGATAATAACGGCAGTCAATAATCTTTTCTTCTTTTACTTCGGCATGAGTAATATCGTCAACCAGTGCCCATCCGATACCACCGCCACTTCCGGCATCGATAAATCCATCTTGCGGACGAGTATAAAATGCGTATTTTCCATCCACAAATTCCGGGTGAAGAACAACATTACGTTGCTGGCTCTTTGATTTCAAATCCGGCAAACGTTCCCATGTCTTCAGGTCTTTAGTACGAGCAATTGCTGCTGTAGCTGTTGCAGAAGACAGATCACCGGCAGGCGCATTATCATCGTGACGTTCAGCACAGAAAATACCGTAGATCCAACCATCTTCGTGAGCTGTCAGACGCATATCATAAATATTGGTAGCCGGTATTACATCGTCGGGCATGGTAATAGGATAATCCCAGAAACGGAAATTATCTACTCCATTCGGACTTTCAGCAACAGCAAAGAACGACTTGCGGTCAGCTCCTTCGACACGCACTACCAGCAAATATTTTCCGTTCCATTTAATAGCTCCGGAGTTCATTGCAGCATTCATTCCAATGCGTTCCATCAGATAAGGATTTGTCTTTTCATCCAAATCGTAACGCCAGAACACGGGAGTATGTGCAGCCGTTACGACTGGATACTTATAACGGGTATATACTCCGTTGGTTGTTTCAACAGGCTCATTCTTACGAGTAATCAACTCTTCATGCTGAGCAAACAATCTTTTTACTTTGTCTTCAAATGTAGTATTCATTATAATAAGTTTTATATCAATTTACTTTATTGTTTTCATATCTCCAGCAAACAATGTCCGTGGATCATTATAGAAGTTCACAAAATCAGCAGCCGACGGATGTCCTGGATAAGGAGCATAGTAGTGATTTTCTCTTTCACGCGCATTTCTCCATACCAGCACATAACTGATCGGATATTTTTCAATTACAGGCATCAATGTTTGTGTCCACCAAAGCGAATCTGGTATTGTTTCATAACCTGTTTCGGTTACGGCCATCAGCTTTTTATGCGCCTTGCTAACCTGTGACATAATGGTAAGTGCATTATCCAGGCTCTTCACATAAGCATCTTTATCAAACTGATATGCATCCACTCCTATCAGATCAACAATATCATCTCCCGGATAGCGTTCCAGATATTCGGTAGAGTCTTTGGGTTCCGTACCCGGAGAATATGCATACAGCAACTGAGTAGCCCCTTTTTCTTGCAAACGGTCATAAGTCATTCTCCAAAGCGCTTTATAATCTTCAGTTGAGCACAAATTCTTTCCCCACCAGAACCAACTTCCCGTATGTTCATGCCAAGGACGGAACAGCACAGGAACCTTTACTCCTTCTGAAGTCTGAATTGAATTAAGATAATCTGCTACTTTATCCAGCCAACCGATAAACTTATCATGATTAACTCCTCCCGGCAAAACTGACTTTACCACAGTAGAGTCACTCACATCCCATGAGTCCTTTCCTGTCAAAGGATTATCCACATGCCAGCTGAAAGACGACATACCCCCACGCTCATACTGAGCAATAACTTCCTTTCTGATACGGTCGAGCGATACATTATCTAGTGTTTTATCACCGTAGATCTCCATTCTTCCCAAATCAAAAGACATCATTGCCGGATAGTCCCCGCAAACACTTTTCACATCGCTTCGGTTCTCATCTCCGTCCCAGCCGATACCATAAACCGGATCATCGTGATGTCCAAACATGAACATTTTATGCTGAGGAAGCTTCTCAAGCACATTTAGCATAGAGTATGCTTCAGGTGTTTTATCCATTTCTGATTGTTTTTTTTGCTGATTGCCGCAAGCAGTCAGACAAGTACCGATAATCATAGTTGAAACAATAGCTTTCGAGATTTTCATAATAATTAGTTTTACTATTTAACATCAGCAAAGATAGAGAAATTTTATACCACAGAATGATACAATCTTAACATATACATATACGTTTTTTCTTTTAAAAAAACATCACACCATCACATTTATAAACAAAGGAGTGACTATGTTTATTACTTGTCACACAGTCACTCCTAATAACTAATTATGTGATAAATTTTTATTTAAATGAAGGAAGTTGATCGCGGGTTATCACATACGACTGCGACATAGCATCCTGCCACCATTCTTTATCAGCATGAGAAAGCGCAGCACCATCATTATCATACCATGGCATAAACCATAACCAGCGTGCTCCGGCATTCCACTGTTCAGAAAGTAACCCCAGCTTACTGTTGGTATCAATATAAGCTCCGCATTCACTCAACGCTACCATTTTACTACCATACTCAGAAACTACAGTCTGATATTGACTAGCACAGTCTGCTGCATCATTTCCATACAAATCTCGTCCTACAATATCTACATATTCATCACCTGGATACCAATCTGCATCACCCGTTTCAGTTGTCCATACCCAAATCAGATTATCAAGTCCCTGAGCCTTGAAGTAATCGAACATCTGGATCCATAAACGCTTAAAGCTATCAGCATTTTTGCCCCACCAGAACCATCCACCGGCAGCTTCATGAAGTGGACGCCAAATGACAGGTATATTTGCATCTTTCAACAGTTTCAAATAGCCTGCAATCTTTTCCAAATCCGCATTGACAGTCTGGTACTCCCATGTCCCTTCGGTAAAAGCATTGTCGATATCAAAAGATGTCTGATCTTTGTAAGTAGTAAGATTTCCGCTTCCGTTTGAGGTCGGAACATTCCAATGCCACATAGCAGCAACCAAACCTCCATTATTCCACCACTGAGAAACTGGAGTGATATCTCCATAGTCAATCCAACTACCTTCGGCCGAAGACTGTAGATGAATATAATCAAAGCAGTTCAATGCCGGATATTTCCCTGTCCATTGATAAACCTGCTCAGACTCTTCAACATTCCACGCAACATTAGCCATCATTCCTGAAATAGTTTTCTGCTCATAGGTTTCCTGCAAGAAATCATATACCCTCTGAGCTTCAGCTGTCAATGTATTCACCGGGGTATTATCCAATCCCTGAGTCGTAAAACTAATCTCTACAGCAGGAGCCGGCATCGAATTAGGTCCTGTAACCAGTCCCTCTGGAACTGAGAAAGTATAAGTTGTATTCCTAGAAGGACAGTTTACAACTACTACCAGTGTAGGACTTGAACCTATAACATCGGCACTGACAATACTTCCATCATTAGAAATCGACAGTAAATCTTTATTTTTGGATGCAAAAAACACATTCTTGTCGTATGTAAGACTGATTGTTACATTACCCGACTGAATTCCCGATGTACCGGTAACAGGAGTTGTTGAAACCAAAGTGGGAGAAGCAACCTGTGCTATTTCATGCTCAACTTCTGTTGAACATGAAATAGTAGTAAATAATGTTGCTATAAACAAAAAACATATATAAACTTTATTCATACTTTCACTTATTTAATGTAGACTGATTCTATTGTATAATTCTGTCCGCTGATAATCAAGCCTCCAGACTGCAACTGAGTCAGTATATCCTGAGTTATAGTCAACGAGAAGTTACCATCAATATTAAAATACTCAGTGCCCGGAGCAATAGCAGCCCAGCTACTATTCTTGAACGAACCTTGAGCACCAGCCTGTAAATCGGATACAACAACAGTAATAACCTGTCCTACTTGAGCCGTTGCAAACATATTAGAAGAGATTTGTGCTGAGTTCGCCCATGAGCCAGTAGCCAATGGACCTTCATAAATAAGAGTTCCCATAGAACCTACAATTTCAATCTGATAAGAAATACTTCCATTCGATGAAACCAATTCCAAGGTTGCCTCTCCTACTGTTTCAGCTGGTAAGGAAATCATCAATTTAGAATCACGTAATATAAACTGTACCTGACTTCCGTTAACATTAACCTGTGTCAGTTTATCTCCATTAGCAACCTCTAATTCCAAAAGAGCTCCAGCATCTACCTTCTCTGGCAGATTCATAACATAACAGCATTGAGGTTTTGTTATTGTAAGTGAAGGGGCCTCAACTGTTTCTCCATTATACATATTCAAAACAATGTTTCCAGTTTCTGCTTCCATCGGAACAGACACAGACAACTGACTAGCAGATGAAGAAGAAACCGCAACTGTTTGTCCGCCTCCAAAAGTAACCGAAGCAACCAAATCCAGATTCTGTCCGTTTATCAGCAAACTTTCTCCAGCTGGTATAGAAGATGGATTATAACTTCCAACCAAAGGTTTTAATGTTTCGATAACAATACTTACCTGCTTGCCACTTTTCGTATTCAATATAAGACTGCCACTTTGTGCAGCTTCCGGCATAACAACGGTGAGTTCTTTTTCAGATAGAGAGGCTGGCTGAACATTTTCTGCTACACCAGGGAAAGACAAACTGGTTACAACATCCAAATTTAAACCCGTCAAAACAATCTCATCACCTCCACGAAGGCCGGAAGCTGGAGTAGCAACAAGATTAGTCGGTACAGCCATTGTCAAATGAGCAACAGTAACCTTTACTCCCGAAGCAGGAACGACAACAACATCTCCATCGGAAGCATTTTCCGGCAATATAAATTCTATAATATTCGGACTTGTTAATGTAAATTCCACTTCAGTTCCATCAGGCATCAGCATCTGTCGAACCAAATCAAGATTTTCTCCATTTATTTCGACAACATCACCAGGTTTAGCATTTTCCTTATTCACAACAGTTTCTACAGACGGTAAGGTAACTACCAGATCTTCTTCCGAATAAATCAGATTTGGCAACTCTTCACCATCAGATAAAATAATCTGTCCAGTCTGTGCTTCTTCAGGCACAAGCAATTTTATCATATTCCGTTCATGCGTAATGAAATCCTCCTCAGTAACAGTTACATCATCTGCAAAAATGACCTCATGAATCAGATTTAAATATTCACCTTCGATGGTCAACTCATCACCAGGCAATACTGTAGCCGGTGTAAAGTTTTCTATAGAAATAGGTTCTGTAAAAGTCAGTTCCGTTTTCGTAGTTATATCCCCATTAGGTGTTCTCAGTGTTACCAGTCCAGGTTGTGCTTCCTGAGGAACAGTGATACGGATTTCTCTGTCACTGATTACATTGATATCTGTAATATCTGCACATCCTGGAATAACCACAGCCGTAACCTGATTCATTCCACTACCCAAAAATCTTAACTCACCTCCACGAGCAACCGGAGATGGACCAAAAACATTCAAACTGATACCTCCTACATATTGATTAGTATCTACATCATCACCTTTCAGACAAGAGGTAAACGAAACACCTGTCAATAAAAGTGCTCCAGCCAAACAAAGGACCGATAATCTATTTGTTTTCATCGTACATTCATTTTTTTAATTAATAGATAGGCACTACGCGAATATTATCGATACAGATAGTTGGCGAGCAGGCAGTTCCTGTAACACCACCATTCCATACAAACAAGGTCAGACCAGTAATATCTGTTGACGACAACGGAGAAAGAGAAATACCCGAAGCACCATAACGGAATTCAGATAGCGGCACTGTAACAGTAGTCCAACCTGTAGTAGTATAACTTCCGCTAGACTGCCAAGGAATCCACAACGCACGAGGGAATGTATCTCCCTGGAAGAACGAATTGTTCATATTATCACCACTAACCTCATTATTAGTTGTCAGCAAGATTTGCATAGCACATGCACTCCATGCATCAGGTACATTCACTTCAAATTTAAGTTGCAAGTTACTCAAATCTTCAAAATCGACCAATGTATTCAAATAAGGAGTTGCTTCATCTCCATAAGGCCAATACTCAAAAGCAAAATCAGAATCATTCCATGAACCATTATCCAAATCTCCTTGGAATATCAGATAGTTGCCATCTAAAGAAGAAATATTCTCCAATGTTCCTATTGTAGCGGCATGCCAACCATTGTCTTTTGCTATAGCATCATCACCATCATCATCAAAGTCGAATAAGATACCATCGTTCTCCATGTAGCGGAACGTAGACTGTCCTGTTCCATAAATAGACTCTACATTTACATATCCTGTTTCCGCACCTTCAGGAACAACAAAGCTAATAGCATTTCGTGTCAGACTAGTAATTTCAGTAACAGGGACATTAGCTATTTCTACAGTTAATGGAACATTTGGATCATCAATGAAATAATCTCCATAAATCGTAGCAACAGTTCCTGACTGAGCATATTCGTTAGACATAGATGTAATCTCCGGAGCTGGAACCAATACATTAAAATCGTATGTTACAGTTTCGTGATTCTTATTAATTAAATAAATTTTATTTGTAACGACACTCGGTATTGTAGACGGAATATCTACAATCAATGTATTATCCGTTATCAAACTTGTATTTAAGATGGCCTTCTGATCATTGAAATAAAGTTCGTATACACTCCGCAAATTTTCTCCGACCAGACAAATCGTATTCGACATATAAGCTCCTGTTATCAACGAATCAGCAACTTCCGGATCTGTCATTCGTATATAGTTTACTGTAGGAAGCCCATCTGCAATTTCATACTTATCAGGTTCGTCTTCACACGAAGTCATCATAACTCCAGAAAGGACGGCTCCCACTATAACTAAGCCTTTTATATATTTCATTAGTTTCATCATAACTCTTATTTTTATTAATAATGCGAATCAGCAGTTGAAAACATCTTCTGATTCTTGATTTAAAAGTTTGTAA
>ENA-OZHU01001411-OZHU01001411.1-human-gut-metagenome-genome-assembly--contig:-NODE-1411-length-12806-cov-16.772488_pt1 | contig 12806 bp, 12 predicted proteins | sample MGYA00244054_ERZ653700 | MGnify/ENA primary metagenome ERZ653700 (study PRJEB26926, sample SAMN06165279) | human gut metagenome | biome: ENVO:00009003; feature: ENVO:2100002; material: ENVO:00002003...
TTGTAGCATTCCGCTGGAGAGCGGTCTATAAATACTACTATTTTATTATACGAGGTGATGACATGGGAAATTAGCGGTATTTGACTTATCTGAGAATGGCAGACAGATTGGCGAAAAGCTCTTTGTTTTGCTTAATGTGGACCAACAGCAGGAAATGATAGATTTTGCTCTTGAAGTAAAACAACGAGGGGGATTTATCGCTGATATGTCGCATATTATCTCTGCTATCGGACAAAAAGCCGACGGACAGCCCTTAACAGAAATTCGGGAAGGAGATTTATACCTTTGCTTGGAACACCGTCATGTATCTGTCCGCGAACAGGAAATTGCCCTTACAGTAAAAGAGTTTGACATTCTTGCATTGCTTATAATGAATCCCAAACGTGTATTTACCTATGAACTTATTACTGATTTGGTCTGGAATGAGGATTACACTTACTATTCTCGAAAGGCCATTAACAATCATGTGAGCAATCTGCGAAAAAAGCTAAAAATCAGACCTGATGATCCTGATTACATTAAAAGCGTTACCGGAATCGGATATAAATTTGCATTACCATGACAAGGCCGTTAGGAAGAAGCCTCTTTCCTAATGACCTTGTTTTTTGATTCCAACTATGTTGAATTTTATCAGAATTTGCGGTCGGCTTGGACAAAAACGGAATGCTTTTGGAAAGGTTCAAGTAATCTGCTCGTTATAATTTCTTCCCATAAGAGGCCAATAATAGATATTCCGTGCCTCTTTCGTGGGGAGGGGTGTGCGGATGCTGCCAAAAGATACCGGACAGCCAAAATATTCTATTCTATATAATGCCCTATATGCCGTAATCCGTCTGTTATGGATTGCGGCATTTTTCAACTCGACAAGATTTGAGGTTTTTTTACATGCCTTGATTTGGTGCGTACCCATTGTTATATGGGTGCGCTTTTTTGTATCTTGCGGCGATATTACCCCACACTGCCGCTCCCCGCCCTCTGGTTTCGATTTGCCAGCTATCAACTCAAAAATCGAAATTGGAGGACACCCTAATGAAAGAAATCAATTTGAGGGACTATTACCCTTTTTATACAACAGATATGATTGTGGAAGTGCCGGACGAGGTTGCCGATCTGCTCTATGAATACAAATTGAGTGAGGCAGCTCATTTCCTGCGTACATACCGGCACAAGGCTTATTTTTCACTGGACTATGACGAGAATGTGGAGCGGGATGCTCTGGTGATCGTGCTGACACCGGCGGAAATTCTGGAACAGGAAGAAGAAAATGCCCGGCTGTATCGGGCGGTTGCCATGCTGCCAGAGAAGCAGCGCAGCCGGATCAGCGCCCATTTCTTTCTTGGCATGAGCTTATCGGAAATTGCAAAGAGTGAGAATTCCGCTCCCAGCTCCGTGCATGAAGGAATCCAGCGGGGGCTTCGGCGCCTGAAAAAAATTCTGGAAGAAATTTAATCCAGACCCCGAAAAACAGCCCCAAAAATGAAATGAATAATAGAGGGACATATTTCCGGCAGGACAAGCCCGGAGGGTGTGGCCGTGTGGCAGACGCCCCGGCACACAGCAGACGTGAATTGTCATAACTGCCCGCCCTCTCCTGTTCTTTGACAACTGAATATACGGTGTTATAGGTACTTCCCCTGTGTTCCGAGCGACGAATGGGGCGGCGCAATGACAGGCAGCTTAGGAGGTGATGAACAAAGCTGTCCGAGCGATCCACGCAACCCATTGACCCGGCTGTGGCAGGCCGGGCGCGATGACGGACACAGGCTATAATGGTACTTTCTCACGATCCCCTAAGGACTTGGGGGAAGTTCCTGCGGTGTTCGCCAGCTCTGGCAAAGCAGCGGCACAGGCGGGGCTATGATGCGGCCAAGCTGTCCGCAGCCTATAACATCCCCTTTTCCTGCACAGTCAGGATCATGCCGGGGCGCGTGGCAAATACGGCATAGCAAAATCGAAATCAGATACCATGAGCCGGGCCTGCTTCCTTATGGACGGGGCCGGCTTATTCATGTGGTTTTGATGTCACTATATTGCAGAACGGAAAGGAGCGTGTGCCATGCAGGAACCATATACTTTATCAGGACAGAAGGATATTTCTGCTGAACCGCTGGCGGATATTCGCCATGTGTCAGTCAATAAAGACTTATCCAGGGAAGAACGGATCGCCGAGTTTGTCCGGCAGATCAAAGACCCCTACTGCTTCAAGTGCGGTAAGTTTACTGTCCGAGCCAGCTTCGCTCAGGGCGGTGCTACACTGGAAGAATGTTTGCAGGGCGTCTTACGGTAAAAAATTTTTGAATTGGGGGCTGCTTTTTCCCGCGGGGAGCGTTATAATATTCTTGGGAAAAGGAATTGAATAACGAATGTACGAACTGCACTCCTTGAATTGCGGGATTTTTCCGCGACGAAAGGAGTGTTTTTGTATGCAGGTTTACAGAGCGATCAAATATATCCGTCTCTCTTATACGGATGACAAATCAACGGAAAGCGACAGTGTTGTAAACCAAAGAAAACTGATTGACAACTATATCGCCCAGCACCCGGAGATCGAGGTTGTGGACGAAAAGATTGACGACGGTTACAGCGGAGTCCTTTTTGACCGGCCAGCATTTCAGGAAATGATGGAGCTTATCAAGGAAGGCAAAGCCAACTGTGTCATTGTCAAGGACCTGTCCCGGCTGGGACGTGAGTACATTGAAACAGGGCGCTATATGCGCCGGGTATTCCCCGCCTATGGGGTACGCTTTATTGCGATCAACGATAATGTGGACACCCTGAATGACACAGGCGATGATCTGACCGTTTCCGTAAAAAACATAATGAATGAGGCGTACAGCCGGGATATTTCCATTAAGACCCGGAGCGCCCTGGATGTGAAGCGGCGCAGCGGTGATTTTGTCGGAGCTTTCGCTGTTTATGGCTACATCAAGACCGGTGACAAGCACAAGCGCCTGGAGGTTGACGAGTATGCCGCTGGCGTGGTACGGGATATTTTCAGGAAACGCCTGGAGGGGTTCAGTGCGGCACATATTGCAAGTGAGCTGAACCGGCTGGGTATTCTCTCCCCGCTGGCATATAAAAGGAGCCAGGGGATGCCCCATGCAAAGGGCGGATATACAGATAAAAAGGACTGCCGCTGGTCGGCAACGACTATCATCCGCATTTTGCAGGACGAAACCTACACGGGTACGCTGGTGCAGGGCCGGCAGACCACACCCCACTTCAAATTAAAGGAGCGGGAAAACAAGCCGGAAGATGAATGGATTCGGGTGGAGGATGCCCATGAAGCGATTGTGGAGCGGCACGACTTCGACCTGGTACAGAGAATCAAGCGGATCGATACCCGGACTTCCCCAAAGGAAAATAAGGTGTACCTGTTTTCCGGTATTCTGATCTGTGGGTGCTGCGGCTGCCGCATGACCCGGAAAACCAACCACTACAAAGGCAGGGAGTATCACTATTACTACTGCCCGACAGGAAAGAAAGGCGGCTGCAATGGTTCCGTCATGCTCAAAGAGGAAGATTTGATTGAGTGTGTCCGGGACAGTCTGAAAGGCCATATTGATAATGTGGCCTCCCTGGATGCCCTTCTTTCAGGTATCAGCCAGGAACGGATCAACCGGGAGCTGGCCCAGGAATATGCCGGGCAGATCGCCGCCAATGAAAAACGCATGGCAAAGATTGAGGGCTTCAAGACAAAGCTCTATGAGAACCTTGTCAGCGGCATTTTGACGAAAGAGGAATTTCTTTCTTATAAGCGCAAGTACAATGCGGATATTGACCTGCTGAAACAGGCCATTGCCGAGCTGAACGAAAAGCTGACTGACGTGCTGGAAAACCGGAGCGAGCGCAACCGCTGGATGGCCCATTTTATGAAGTTCTCCACTCTGGAGGATTTGGATCGCCGGGTGGTGGCACAGCTTATACGCAGCATTACGGTTTTGGGGAAGAATGACCTACATATTGAATTCAACTATCAGGATGAATACCAAAAAGCATTAAAACTCGCAAAGCAGGCGGCGGAGACCGTTGTGCAGTTCAAGGAAAGGATGGTGGGATAAATGGCAAGAAAGAGCAGAAAAAACCAAACGGCGGCGCCGGTGTGCGATACTTCCATCTATATCCGCACCGCCCTTTATATCCGGCTGTCCGTGGAGGACAACAAAAAGCGCGGACATTCCATTGGGAACCAAAAGCTGGTGCTGGAAAACTTTCTGGCAGGAAGGCCGGAATTTGTTGTTTACAACACCTATGTGGACAACGGCGCTACAGGCACCAATTTCCACCGTCCGGGTTTCCAGCAGATGCTTTCTGATATTGAGGCCGGGCTGATCGACTGTGTGATCGTAAAGGATTTGTCCCGGCTGGGGCGCAATTCCATTGATACCGGCTACTATATTGAGCAGTATTTCCGGGCGCATCAGATACGCTTTATTGCCCTTACAGACCAGTTTGACACAGCGGATGCCAGCAACCTTCACGGCGGTATTATGCTGCCCCTGAAAAACATGATAAATGAAGCCTATGCACTGGACATTGGACGCAAGATCAAAGCCCAGGCAAGGCAGGCCATGAAAGACGGTGAGTACATTGGCGCACGGGCCCCTTACGGCTACCGGAAAGACCCTGAGAACTGCCATAAACTGCTCATTGACCCGGAGGCCGCCGAGGTTGTATTTCAGATTTTCCAGTGGGCTTATGAGCATGTAGGGCTGAATGATATTGCCCGCAGGCTGAACGAACAGGGCATACAGACGCCCAGCCACCGGAAACGTGCCACGGGCGAGATCACCCATGAAAACCTGATCGGCTCCGGCAAATGGCAGACCCGCACGGTTGCAAAGATACTGGACAGTGAAGTTTATACCGGTGATCTGGTGCAGGGAAAGACAAAAATTGTGGACCACCAGCAGGTACAGGCAGACGAGGACAACCTGATTATCGCCACCAATACCCATGAGGCCATTATCAGCCATGAAGTTTTTGAGGAAGTAAAGGCATACCGCAGGCAGGTGTGCGAAGAAAGCAAGGCACATGAGGTTGACCCTTATACCCCGAACATCTTTAAGGGGAAGGTGTTTTGCGCCCACTGTGGCGGCAGCCTTCACCGGCAGCGCAATAAGCGGAAGAAAGGGTCGGATGTTTACCGCTTCCATTGCCTTACTAACGGCCGCACGGAAAGAGGCGGATGCCTGGGCGTGTCTCTCACAGAAAAGGACTTGCTTTCCGCTGTCATTGCCATATTGCAGCAGGAATTGACGGTTGCTTTAGGTAATTATTCCTTTGTCTTAGAGGCAGAGGTAAAACGGAAGAAAGAGCGTGATGATCTGAAAGCGGGCATTTCCGCAAAGAAGCAGGAAATTGATAGGAACCGCCGTTTTGTCCGTGGCCTTTATGAGAACTTCGTGCAGAAAGTGCTTACCAGCGAAGAATACTTCACCATGAAAAAGGATTATGAAGCAGTCATTGCCAAACTCTCCGACGAGATCAGCACTTTGGAAAACGGGCTTGCCGTCATGGACGCCCAGCTTGCCAAATATAAGGAGCTGGAACAGGATGCAAAAGTCCTGGAAAAAGACCATACCCTGACCGCTGCCCTGATTGACAGGCTGATTGAGAGGATCGAGATTACCCATGACAAGGAAATCCGTGTGAGCTTCCGCTTCAAGAGTGAATTTGAGGAATATGGAAAGGCGGTGGAACAATGCAGAAATTTGTGATCGCATTTTATATCCGTCTTTCTTTGGAGGACACGAAAACCGAAAGCATGAGTATTCCCAACCAGCGGGCGATCCTGCGGGAGCACGCCATGTCGCTGGCGGAATGGGACCGGGCCGAGGTTTTGGAGTTTGTAGACAACGGGCACAGCGGCGCTAATTTTGAGCGTCCTGCCGTTCAGGAGCTTTTGGAAATGGTTCAGGCCGGAAAGATCGACTGTATCATGGTGAAAGACCTTTCCCGCTTTGGCCGTAACAGCATTGAGACCGGATATTTCATTGAGCGGGTATTTCCCCTGTACCATACGCGGTTTATCTCTGTCAGTGATGATTTTGACACCATCAATTTCAAGGGAGATACTGGGGGCATTGATGTGGCCTTTAAGTATCTTATTAGTGAGTGCTACAGCCGGGATATGTCGGTCAAGACGAAAACCGCAAAATACGCAAAAATGCAGCGCGGCGAGTACCAGAGTAAGATTTGTCCCTATGGGTATCGGAAAAGCGCGGATGGACGTATGGAGATTGACGAGAATGTGGCTGAAATTGTCCGTCTGATCTTTCGGTGGGCTGCCGAGGGAACCACAGCGGCGGAGATTACCCGGAAGTTGTTCCGGCGGAATATCCCTACACCTGGGGAATACCGCAAGAGCAAGGGACAGAGCTTTTATGATGTATCGCGGACACATGGAACATGGAGCAGTTCAACTGTCCTGCGTATGCTGGAGGATGAACGCTATATCGGCACCTATGTCATAGGCAAGCGGGCTGTTACCGAGATCGGCGGGCATCGCATAAGGCTGAAAGATGAAAGCGAATGGTACAAGATACCGGATCATCACCCGGCGATTGTTAGCAAAGAGTTATTCGAGCAGGCCAAAGCCGGTATACGCCGCTTTTCTATCCCAAACAAAAAACGGCATGATTACCCTCTGCGCGGGAAAGTGTTCTGCGGCTGCTGCGACCATGCACTGTCACGGACTACACAATATCCAAAGTTCTATTGCCGGCACTCCCAGGTAAACACAGATTTTGCCTGTCATGGTATGTCGGTCAAGGCGGAGGAATTGGAAACGGCTGTATTTCAGATCATCCGGGCACAGGTAGATACAGTGCTGGGGGTTGATGGAGACGGCAAAGACAGCCTTGATTTGCAAATGGTCCAGCAATCAGAATATGAGAAGAAAGTGCAGATTTTGCAGGATGCCAAACGGCAGCTTTATGAGCAGTTTGCCCTCGGTGAGATCGACCTGGGCACTTACAAAGAGCAGAAAGCCAGATATGACGCGGAGCTGGTCCGGGTGAAGAATGTCTGCACAATGGCAGCGGCACAGACCAAACAGGCCCAGGCGGACTATGAGGCCAAAGTCAAGCGGCGGGAAATCATAAAAGAAGTTTCCGGGGCCGACAGTCTGACACAATCGCTGATTGATGCCTTAATTGACAAGGTGTATGTATTCCCTGGAAACCGGATCGAGATAGTCTATAAGATGCAGGATGTCTTTAACATCCCAGGAAACGGAGGAACAGACAATGAAAGCGGCGTTTTACTGTAGAATTGGCAGCCAAGTGTTTGCATGTGTTTTACCGGATGAAAGGCACAAATTGAGGGCCTTCCTTGATGTCGAGCAAAAGAGCGAAGCACAGGAAAGCCCTAAGAGAAATCGCCATTTCAAATTTGAAAAAAGATAGAAATTTTTTTGTCGTGGGCTTGACATACGGGTGCCGCAGGCCATGGAACACGATGCGGGTGAACTCCGGGTGTTCGTCCTGCCACTTGATGAACTTCTTGCGGATGAGGATCGGCTCTACCGCCAAACCGTTGGGCAGGCGCAGGAGCATCCCACTGTTGCGGTAGCGTTCCGGGTCAACAGCTTCGTCCATTTCCAGACGCTTTAGCCAGTGCTTCAATTCCTCTTTCAACACGGCTGTCATGAAAATGGTTCGGTTGGAAGATGCTGTTTTGGTCTTTTTGAGCACTAGCGTTGTGGTACTGCCTTCACGCTTATCTTCAAATTCTTGCAAGATGCAGTCCTTGCTCGTTTTTGCCAGCGATATCTTTTGGACACGCTGCATACACTTGTTGATGCGGAATGTGCCGGTGCCGTCCACTCCCTCAAAATCAAGATCTTCCGGGGTCAGACCAGCGACTTCGCCCTCACGCAGTGCGCCCACCAGTGCGAGGTGAACAGCCAGATGCAGAATCGGGTCCTCCATGCTGGCAAGTGCGGCCCACATCTCGTCCGCATCCCAGATGGCACGCTCTTGAATTGACTTTTTGGGGCTGTCCACCGGAACGGGGCTTTTGATGAGGATGCCCCACTCCACCGCATACTGGAACGCTGTCCGCAGCAGGCGGTGTACCTCGTGGATGGTCGTGCCGGAGAGAAACCGCTGCTGTTGTTTTTCCGAGAGTACCTGCTTTTTGCCCTCAAGATACTGGCCGCAGGGCGTTTTGCTGAGGGTAGAATACAGGTCTTCCAGATGGTAAGGCTTGAGCTTTTGCATCTGCATATCGCCGATATACGGAATAATGAGGTTCTGGACGGTTCCCAGATTGGATTGATAGGTGCAGGGTGCCCACTTGTGCTTGTTGCATTGCTTGGGAAGCCACTCCATCAAAAACTCTTTGACGGTGATGGTGGACGGAATCAGAAAGGTTCCGGCCGCCAGTTCATGCTCGATCTGTTTCTTTCGGTTCGTTGCCTCCTCTTTCGTGGAAAAACTTTCCCATTTGTTGCAGTTTTTACCCTGCTCGTCTTGGTAAGTATAGCGGACACCATAGGAGCTGCCGCGTTTCGTAATATATGCCATACGTTATCTCCTTTTTCAAGCTGCCCGGAGCCACGCATCGAAGCGGTCTTTCGGGATGCGGATGCTTCCGCCGACCCGCAGAACACGAAATTCGGTCGTGCTGTTGCACAGGTTGTAGGCAGAACGCAGGCTGATGGACAGCATCTGCGCGATCTCTTCCACCGTGTACACCAGTGTTGTGGCTTTCAGGCTGTCAGTCGGAGACTTGACGGCATTGGTTTGAGTGACCACTTCCATTGTATCGTTATTCGGAATGGTCTGCAAGATATTTTTCGTATAATACAAAGATTTCACAGTTTCGGTCATTGCTGTCCTCCTTTTGTCAGGTGCATATTCGTTTAGTGAACCAGCCGATCAACGATTTCATGGATTCCAACTTTTTCTGTGCGTTCTCTTTGCGAAGACTTGCCCCGATGCAGGAAATTGGAACGCACATTTCCAGAAGGCGGTCATAAATGCGGGCGTGAGCAGTATCCTGTGGATGCCGTATCTCGTTCAGCGGCAGGTTGGTGGTGACGATCAGCGGTTTTTGGCTGCGGTATCTGCTAGGGCTTAATTGAGCGTCCAGCAAAAACTTTGGAAATGGCAGATACCGGGGTAGCGGAGTACAAACGGTCAAATCATCAAACAAGCCAATCACCCTCCCTGTCTCTGCGATTCCAGCATTTTCAAGTGCTTCGAGCGGATAAATTCCAGATAGCGCTGCAGATTGTCAGAATACTTTTCAATTTGCTTCCAGTTTTCCTGGCCTGTCAGAAGATCTGGGTACTCACGAAACGTGAGTTCCCAATTCTCGATAAAGGCGTCATAAGCACCTTCAATCGCAGCGATGTGGATGGAATGATCCGCAGGTGCTTCAACAGATTTTTTCAGGGCTTTTTGATCACTTTCGGTCAGTGCCCTTTTGTGCCCTTGCATTTTTTTGGAAATGTCGATCAGAAATCGACTTCCGTCATCATCAAAAGATTCGACCTTCACGGAAGGGCTTTTTGTAGAGGAAGCAAGCTGCTTATCTCGCTCGCTTTTCGGCTTGCGAAGTTCTGCAACGATTTCCGGCCGCTGTTCCTTCGGAGCCTTGGCGATAGCGCAGATCTCACGGTCAGCAGCTTTGATTTTCCCGTTTAGAATTTCCTCCCGGGCACCGGGTGCTGCTTCGTCTGCAGCTTCCACTCCATTCATGTACTTTTCGGCACGTCGTACCGTCGCAGACCCAACACCATGTTCTACGGCGATTCGTTCGCAAGTGCGTTTTTCTGAATCGATGTGATCATTTTGATCACATCGATTTACTTTATTGCAATTTCCGGGCTGCCCGCCCACTGCCAGCTTGGTTGATTCATACTCTTTGCCCAGAAGAAACTTCTTTCGTTCCGGGCTGAGATTTCTGCGGCCAAGCTGATTTTTGCAGATCCATGCAAGCGCTTCGTACTTGTTCGCAAGCTGGATTTCTTCCACTTCAAACTTGATAAAGCCGTGCTTTTTCAGGATGCGGTAGCGGGTGTGCCCATCCAGAATGTAGCCATTCCATGTGATGATGGGATTCAGAAGACGACCCTCGGCAATGATGTTCTGCTCAAGCTGCTGGAGCTCCTCAAAACTCAGCGGCAAAATTTGAGCGGAAAACTCGGGGTCTATTTTGAGACTGCTTAGTTTCAGCATATTGTTCGCCTCCTTTGACAACAGTGTACCGGTTTCTGCGGAAAAAGTTTATGGACTCGTAGTCCATGTTACCCACCCTCTTAGTCCATGTATTGTATACAATGAAGCAAAAATAAAAATCCGAGCCAATTCTACGATGCTATAGTGTCATGTGGGTCAGATCAGGGAAACGGTGAAATTTGATAAGTCCAAAATAATGTTATTTTAAATTATGACAAATGAATTTGTAAAAAGCACTTGACATTGATAATCAAAGCAGAGTATACTTAGCCCAATGACAGAGTGAAATCCGCTCTGGCTTTCTTTTTCAAAAGCTTTTGTTCTTTATTGCACGTGACAACTGAGGTGTGAAATGAATCTTGGAGAAATTGCAGATATCCGTAGCGGACTTGTCCTTTCTCGAAAACAGGCAAGCTCCGACTCCCCGCAGGCGATCCGATACCACCAGCTTAGTCTACGGGCGGTAAAAGCGGAAGGTGAGATTGATCCTGCTGAATTGGAGCCGTATTTTGCGAAAGAACCATTGTCCACGGACTATCTGACGCAACCAAATGACATTGTAGTGCGCTTGACTGCCCCCTACACAGCGGTTTTGATTGACGACACCACACGCAACTTGGTGATCACGTCGAATTTTGTCGTAATTCGCATTCGGGGAACAGAGCTTATGCCGGGGTATCTTTATTGGTATCTGAACACGCCGAAGGCAAAAAGGCAGATCTATCAAAATACCACCAAAAGTATGATCAGCTCCGTAAACGCAAGGTATTTTTGCCGCTTGGAGCTTCAGCTGCCATCGCCGGAAATACAGCGCCAGATGGAAGCGCTTCGCTTGCTGGCACAGCAGGAACTACGCCTTCTGCGTAAGTTGGAAGTTGAAAAGCGAAGCTGCTATGAGGCGATGCTGGAACAAATGAATCACGCACAGAGGAAAGGATAACGACTATGACGACAAAATCGGAAATCGAACGCGTTCTTTGGAACGCCTGCGACAGCTTTCGCGGTAAAATTGACAGTTCCCGTTATAAGGACTACATTCTTTCCATGCTGTTCGTAAAATATCTGAGCGACGTTTCGGAGGAAAAGCGAGAGCAATACCGGGAGCAATACGACGGTGATGAACGCCGTGTCGAGCGTGCCATGAGCCGGGAGCGCTTTAAGCTGGACGATACATCTACGTTTGGGTACCTTTATAAAAATCGCCATGATTCCGAAATCGGGCTGAAGATCAACACGGCACTGGCTTCTATTGAAGATCATAACAGCAGCAAGCTTCGGAACGTGTTTCGCTCCATCGATTTCAACTCCAATGTGGACTTTGGTACAGACATCAAGGCAAAAAATGCGACCCTCTGCAACCTGCTGGAAGACTTCCACGGACTTGACCTGCGTTCTTCTGCGCTGGACGATTCTGACATTATCGGTGATGCCTACGAATATATGATCGGCAACTTTGCTTCGGACGCCGGCAAGAAAGGCGGAGAGTTCTTTACGCCGAGCAAAGTCTCCGAGCTGGCAGCGGCATTGGTAGATCCGCAGGAAAATGACCGTATCTATGACCCGACCTGCGGCAGCGGTGGTCTCCTGCTCAAGGCATGCAAGCGCGTGCCGGACGGAAAAGTGGCAGTTTACGGTCAGGAATTAAACGCACAGACATGGGCTCTGTGCAAGATGAATATGTTCCTGCACGAGGTAGACGATGCCCGCATCTGGCAGGGCGATACCCTGAGCAATCCGCAGAACATCGAAAACGATAATCTAATGTTGTTCCAGTGCATTGTAGCAAACCCGCCATTCAGTTTGGACAAATGGGACAGCGGCTTCCTTTCCAATGCGGTTCTGGATGCCAAGGGAAAAAAGCCGGAAAAAATGAACGCTTCTCTGGACCCATGGGGGCGCTTTGATTGGGGCGTTCCACCATCTTCCAAGGGTGATTATGCTTTTGTTCTGCATATGCTCAACAGCCTTGACCACAGTCATGGCCGAATGGCTGTCGTGCTGCCCCACGGTGTACTGTTCCGCGGTGCGAGCGAGGGCAAAATTCGCCGCCAGATCGTTGAACACAACCTTCTGGATGCTGTGATCGGTCTGCCTGCCAACCTGTTTTACGGCACGGGCATTCCGGCCTGCATTCTGGTGTTCCGCAAGGATCGCATTAGTCGAGGTGTCGATAATGTTCTGTTCATCGACGCTTCCGCAGAGGGCAACTTCGAGAAAGGCAAGAACCAGAATCTTCTGCGAGACACGGACATCCAGAAAATTGTGGATACCTACAAAAAGCGTGAAACCATGCCAAAATACAGCTATCGTGCAACGCTGGATGAAATCCGGGAGAACGACTACAATCTGAACATTCCCCGCTATGTGGATACATTTGAAGAGGAAGCTCCGGTGGATATTCAGGCGGTGAAGAAAAATATTGCGGATATCGAAGCTGAGCTGGCACAGGTACAGGAGCAGATGAAAAAGTATCTGGATGAGCTGGGGTTGTAAATGTTTAAATGAGGCAATGCACGATTTATGATACAAAAATTCTGAAATATTGTTGTTTAAATTGTACATTAGGTCAGTTTACAAGGAACTACACGCAGACCACGAAACGGGGGCTGCTGACAA
>ENA-OZHU01001415-OZHU01001415.1-human-gut-metagenome-genome-assembly--contig:-NODE-1415-length-12800-cov-4.976383_pt1 | contig 12800 bp, 10 predicted proteins | sample MGYA00244054_ERZ653700 | MGnify/ENA primary metagenome ERZ653700 (study PRJEB26926, sample SAMN06165279) | human gut metagenome | biome: ENVO:00009003; feature: ENVO:2100002; material: ENVO:00002003...
CTTTTATTTCTTCCTGAAAAAGATTTCTTCATTTCATTTCTCATATTCTCATTGTTTTTCGATAAACGAAAGATAATCAAATAGATATCTTATGAGAAACACTTTTTCAAAACGGTATTTCTCATAAGTTCTCCCATATTTTGGCTCAAAAGCCACCTTATTCTCATCGTATTTCAGGGTATTTCTCATAGTCAAAAGCCATTCTTTCTTCCTTTTTTCTTTCAGCCTGCCTTATTTTTATCAGGAAATGAAGCTACTATTTAGATAAAATAGTGGCTTTTTGCTTGGAGATGCTCGTTGTTCTCGATTGTCCCATATATTGTGGGAAAGTATTCTCGTATATTGAAGGAAAACTTTCCCACAAAATAAGGGAATACTTTCCCAAGCCTTAGGGAATCTTTTCCCACAATATGTGGGACTAAGACACTGTGTATGGAAGCAAGCAAAAGGAATACATAGTTCTATTTATTCAATGTCAGCTTCCGGCACACTACACTATGAGAAATGAAGCAAAATCCGGGTTATTTTGCGAAGAAACTATGAGAAATGCCTGTTTTAAAATCATTTCTCATAGTCTATCTTATTAGTTTACTGCCACTTGTGCCTTATTTATGAGAATATGAGAAATGAAAATGAAAAATCTTTTTCTGTAGAGGGGCGGATGGAAATTGTGTTTAGTTTATCTCCATACCTTCTTAAACAAATTTTTAATGCGGTTCCCCTGATTAAGCCTTTGATTATTTGCCGTTTCCGATAAAAATGTTATCTTTGGAGATAGATAATGTGCATCACATTAATTTCCTGTGCTCACAATGAATTAGAATCTAAATAACGGATTGTTTAATCTTCTAAAGTTTGCATGATGGAAAAGACAAAAATTGGCTTGAATGCCGGGAAAGTATGGCGCATCTTAAATGAAAAAGGTGAACTTTCAATGTTCGATTTGTGCCGTGAATTAAGTTTGACGTTTGAAGACGTAGCTCTTGCTATTGGTTGGCTGGCCCGAGAAGACAAAATCTTTTTGAGGAAAAGAGAAGGAATGCTTTTTGCCAGTATCGAAAATGTCGAATTTACTTTTGGCTAAGGTGGTAGCTAACCTATATTTAAGATGGATCTCCACTTTGTTATTTACACAGCTAAAAAAATAATGAAGTGGATCAGTAGGATTTTTTATGCCCATTTTTATTATTCCCCCTATATTCCCGTTTGATAAGAACTTTCTTTTTTTGAAGCATTTAATCTATTTTTCGTACCTTTGCACCCCATAAACTACTAAACACATAAATTCATGAGTGCATTGAAAGGGCATCCGAAAGGCCTTTATCTGATTTTCGCGACAAGCACGGCAGAACGTTTCAGTTACTACGGTATGCGTGCGATCTTTATTCTTTTCCTGACGCAGGCATTATTGTTTGACAAAGAAGCGGCAGCATCCATTTACGGTAGCTATACCGGGTTAGTCTATTTAACTCCTTTGATTGGCGGATACATTGCCGATAAATATTGGGGAATCCGTCGCTCTGTGTTTTGGGGAGCAATGATGATGGCAGTCGGACAATTCCTGATGTTTATGAGTGCCTCTACTTTAGATAATACGGAACTTGCTCACTGGATGATGTATGGCGGACTCGGATTCCTGATCTTGGGAAATGGTTGTTTCAAACCTACCGTTTCTTCTCTCGTAGGTCAACTCTACGAACCGGGAGACAGACGGCTGGATGCTGCATATACCATCTTCTATATGGGAGTGAATGTAGGTTCTTTTGCCGCCCCTTTGATTTGTGGTTATCTGGGCGATACCGGTGACCCGCACGATTTTAAATGGGGATTTCTTGCAGCCGGAATCATGACACTGTTCACTGTTGTACTTTTTGAAACTCAAAAGAATAAATATCTTTTCTCTCCTTCCGGAGAGCCAATCGGTATTATCCCCGATGCCAAACGTGAAAAGAAAGAGGATAAAGCCGAGCATATCTCACACCCGAAGATGGATAAGCGTACCAAGTTGCGTAATACCCTTGTAATCACTATTCTTACAGTTGCTTTAATAGCCTTCTTTAATTACGCTTTTGAGGGTGACTGGGTGAGCATCGGTATTTTTACCGCCTGCATTGTTTTCCCTGTTCTCATCCTATTGGATGGTTCATTAACCAAGATCGAACGTAGTCGTATTTTCGTTATCTATATAGTAGCTTTCTTTGTCATTTTCTTCTGGGCGGCTTACGAACAGGCAGGAGCCTCTTTAACTCTCTTTGCCTCCGAACAGACCAATCGTGATATTTTAGGTTGGGAAATGCCGGCTTCGTGGTTTCAATCCTTCAATCCTCTGTTTGTTGTTGTCCTGGCATATATAATGCCGGGTGTGTGGAGCTTCCTCAACAAACGAAAGATGGAACCTGCTTCTCCTACCAAACAAGCGATTGGCTTGTTACTTCTTTCTTTAGGTTATCTTTTCATCTGTTTCGGAGTGAAAGATGCTATCCCCGGAGTGAAGGTAAGTATGATTTGGCTGACAGGACTTTATTTTATTCATACAATGGGTGAAATAGCCTTGTCACCTATCGGACTTTCAATGGTAAATAAGTTGAGTCCGCTACGTTTCGCCTCTTTGATGATGGGAATCTCGTATCTGTCTACCGCCACAGCCAATAAATTTGCAGGCATGTTGAGTGGACTTTATCCGGAAGCCGGAAAAGTGAAATCAATCTTTGGTTATCAGATTGCTACCATGTACGATTTCTTTATGGTATTCGTTGTCATGTCCGGTGTTGCTTCATTGATTCTGTTCCTTCTCTCGAAGAAATTACAGAAGATGATGCACGGGGTAGAATAAAAAATCGTATTTTTGCAAGGTTATTTTTTAAATTACCGGTTATGGATACCATTCAGATAAAAGACAAACAGTTCACTGTTTCTATTAAGGAACAGGATATTCAGAAAGAAGTGATTCGCGTAGCGAACGAAATCAACCGCGACTTGGCAGGTAAGAATCCGCTCTTCCTTAGTGTGTTGAACGGTTCATTTATGTTTACTGCCGACTTGTTGAAGCACATCACCATCCCTTGCGAGATTTCGTTTGTGAAACTGGCTTCTTATCAGGGAGTGACTTCCTCGGGAGTGATTAAGGAAGTGATCGGACTGAATGAAGACATTGCCGGACGTACAGTAGTTATTGTAGAAGATATTGTGGATACCGGGCTAACCATGCAACGCCTGTTGGATACATTGGGTACACGCAACCCTGAAGCAATCCATATTGCTTCTCTGCTAGTGAAGCCTGAAAAACTCAAGGTCAATCTGAACATCGAATACGTAGCAATGGAAATCCCGAACGACTTTATCGTAGGTTACGGACTGGATTATGATGGTTTCGGACGCAACTATCCCGATATTTATACAGTAGTAGATTAAACAGCTAATATTAAATAGGTACCAGTTTAAATGGTAAATAGTAAATCGTTAAATTGTAAATAACAAAATGTTGAACATCGTAATTTTCGGTGCTCCGGGTTCAGGAAAAGGAACGCAGAGCGAACGTATTGTAGAAAAGTATGGAATCAACCACATCTCGACAGGAGATGTATTGCGTGCAGAAATCAAGAACGGCACGGAACTGGGCAAAACTGCTAAAGGTTACATCGACCAGGGGCAGTTGATTCCGGATGAATTGATGATTGATATTCTGGCAAGCGTATTCGATAGCTTCAAAGACAGCAAAGGTGTAATTTTCGACGGTTTCCCAAGAACAATTGCACAGGCGGAAGCATTAAAGAAGATGTTGGCGGAAAGAGGACAGGATGTTTCTGTAATGTTGGATCTCGAAGTTCCGGAAGATGAACTGATGGTGCGTCTGATCAAACGTGGCAAAGACTCCGGTCGTGCCGACGACAACGAAGAAACAATCAAAAAACGTCTGCATGTATATCATTCACAGACATCTCCGCTGATCGACTGGTACAAGAACGAAAAGAAATACCAGCACATCAACGGTCTGGGTACTATGGATGGCATCTTCGCTGATATCTGCGAAGCGGTAGACAAATTATAATAAATAAAAAATATGGCTGAATCGAATTTTGTTGATTACGTAAAGATATACTGTCGCTCGGGTAAGGGCGGAAGAGGCTCTACGCACATGAGGCGCGAGAAATATTGTCCTAACGGAGGTCCCGATGGGGGCGATGGTGGAAGAGGAGGCCATATTATCTTGCGCGGTAACCGTAATTACTGGACATTGCTTCACTTGAAGTATGACCGTCATGCGATGGCAGGTCATGGCGAATCGGGCAGCAAGAACCGTAGTTTCGGAAAAGACGGTGCGGATAAAGTGATCGAAGTACCCTGCGGAACGGTAGTGTATAACGCCGAAACCGGAGAATACCTTTGCGATGTGACGGACGACGGACAGGAAGTGATCTTGCTGAAAGGCGGTCGTGGCGGTCAGGGCAACAGTCATTTCAAGACGGCTACCCGTCAGGCTCCGCGCTTTGCGCAGCCGGGCGAACCGATGCAGGAAATGACGGTGATCATGGAGCTGAAACTGTTGGCAGATGTAGGACTGGTAGGTTTCCCGAATGCGGGAAAGTCTACGTTGCTTTCTGCCATTTCGGCTGCGAAACCGAAGATTGCCGATTACCCGTTTACGACACTCGAACCGAATCTGGGAATTGTTTCCTATCGTGATGGAAAGTCATTCGTGATGGCGGACATACCGGGCATCATCGAGGGAGCCAGTCAGGGAAAAGGATTGGGACTGCGGTTTCTGCGTCATATCGAGCGTAACTCGTTGCTGTTGTTCATGGTTCCGGCGGATAGCGATGATATCCGCAAGGAGTATGAAGTATTGCTGAATGAGTTGCGTACGTTCAATCCCGAAATGCTGGACAAACAACGTGTGCTGGCTATCACGAAGAGCGATATGCTCGATCAGGAGCTGATGGACGAGATTGAACCGACATTGCCCGAGGGGGTTCCGCATATATTCATTTCTTCTGTTTCCGGTTTGGGAATCTCAGTGTTGAAAGACATTCTGTGGGAGGAACTGAACAAGGAAAGTAATAAGATAGAAGACATTGTTCACCGTCCGAAAGACGTGACCCGTCTGCAACAGGAACTCAAAGAGATGGGCGAGGATGAAGAACTCGACTATGAATATGAGGAAGACGCTGACGACGACGATGATGATCTCGACTACGAATACGAAGAAGAGGATTGGGAGGAAAAATGATTTCAATCACAAGAGATAAAAGAATGTTGGGGTATGAGTCGTTAAGCTCATACTCCAACATTTCTCATTTTGTAACTACCCGGCAGGGAGGGTGCAGCGAAGGAAATTATGCGTCATTCAACTGTACGTCTTACAGTGGAGACGAGGCGGAAAAGGTCCGGCGGAATCAAACGCTTCTGATGGAAGGAATGTCGCAGACACCCGAAGAACTGGTGATTCCTGTGCAGACTCATGAGACGAATTGCCTGCTGATCGGGGATGCTTATTTATCGGCTTCGTTTCAACAACGACAGGAGATGCTGCACGGAGTGGATGCTTTGATTACCCGCGAGCCGGGATATTGTCTTTGTATTTCTACTGCGGATTGTGTTCCTGTGTTGATGTATGATAAGAAACATAGTGCCATAGCTGCCATTCATGCCGGATGGAGAGGGACGGTAGCATACATCGTGCGTGATACTTTGTTGCGGATGGAAAAGGAGTTTGGCACAAGTGGAGAAGATGTAGTTGCCTGTATCGGTCCGAGTATCTCATTGGCTTCTTTTGAAGTGGGTGAGGAAGTGTACGAAGCATTTCAGAAGAATGGTTTTGATATGCCTCGTATTTCTATCAGGAAAGAGGAAACCGGAAAACATCATATCGACTTGTGGGAAGCGAACCGGATGCAAATCCTTGCTTTCGGTGTGCCGTCCGGCCAAGTGGAGCTTGCCCGGATATGTACGTATATTCATCACGACGAGTTTTTCTCGGCAAGGCGTTTGGGCATTAAGTCCGGACGGATTCTGTCGGGGATCATGATTCATAAATAATAGACTTGAACGTAAGTTGATATAAACTTGAATAAAAGTATGTTTGAAATAAAAGTATCTCAGGAAATAAAGAACGCCTGCCCTGTTTTTGCCGGAGCAGCCGTATATGCAGCAGTGAAGAATACTGCTTACTGCGATGGACTTTGGAAAGAAATAAATACTTTCACAGAAGACTTGACTACCACCACCCAAATGGCAGACATTAAGTTGCAACCTGTGATTGCTGCTACCCGTGAGGCTTATAAGCGTTGCGGAAAAGATCCGGGGCGTTATCGTCCGTCGGCAGAAGCGCTGCGTCGTCGCCTGATGCGTGGCATCCCTTTGTATCAGATTGATACTTTGGTTGACCTTATCAATCTGGTTTCTCTCCGTACCGGACATTCTATCGGTGGCTTCGATGCGGATAAGATACAGGGTAACCATCTTGAACTTGGCATTGGCAAAGCGGAAGAACCTTTCGAAGGTATCGGTCGGGGCATTTTGAACATTGAAGGATTGCCGGTGTACAGAGATTCTTTTGGAGGAATCGGGACACCGACAAGCGACCACGAACGTACGAAGATGGATGTCGGGACTACTCATATTCTCGCGATAGTCAACGGGTATAACGGAAAAGAGGGATTAAAGGAAGCTGCTGAAATGATTCAATCCTTACTGAGGGATTATGCCGGATCGGATGGCGGCGAGCTTATCTATTTTGAATAATAAAGGAATACATGAAGAACATACTTATTTTATTGACAGTCCTGCTTTTACCAACTCTTGCTTATGCGCAAAGTAAATCCTCTTTTTCTTCTATGGAGGTGAATCATGTACGGGTTGCTACTCCCGGACTTTTTGCGAAAAGCAATCATATATATCTGCATTTGGATTCTCTGCAAGAGCATGAATATGCTTTTCCCTTACCGGGAGCCAAAGTTATTTCCGCTTACGGAACTCGCGGAGGACATTCGGGAGCAGATATAAAGACGTGTGCCAAAGATACGATTCGTGCTGCTTTTGATGGAGTCGTACGTATGTCGAAGCCATATTATGCTTACGGAAATTTGGTTGTAGTCCGTCATGCGAACGGGCTGGAAACGATTTACAGTCATAACTTCAAGAATTTGGTACAGAGCGGAGATACGGTGAAAGCCGGACAACCTATCGGACTGACCGGACGTACCGGCCGTGCTACTACGGAGCATGTGCATTTTGAAACCCGCATTAACGGTCAGCATTTTAATCCGAATCTTATTTTCAATCTGAAGGAGGGTACATTACGAAAGGAATGTATTAAATGTACGAAGAATGGAAATGGGGTAGTGGTGAAGCCACAGGCGAATAATAATCGTGTGGCACAAAATAAAAAGTGAAAGAACTGAGATGGTCTGAAAAAGACGGAAGGGGGGTGACTAAAAAGACAATAGTATCTCCCCTTCCCTTCCCTTCGGGAAGGAGGGGTGGCTGAAAGCCGGGGTAGTAGGTAAAATAGGGTTGTCTATAATTTGCAGTGAATAAGTGGACTGCGTATTCACCTACCACCTCCCCCTGCGGGTACTCCTCCTTCCTGAAGGGATACTACCGACTTTTTAGTCACTCCCCAGTTATCGGCAGTCAAATGAAAGCGTTTGCTTATTTCATGATATGTTTGCCATAATTCCATCCTTTGAGGTCGTATAGCTCTGCATCCTTACGAATCCTTTCTTTAAAGTCTTCATAATTCCTTTTTTCTTGTGGTGTCCATCCGGCTTCGGCAACGGCGGCAAGACGTGGCAACATCAGGTATTCGAGAACGGAAGGTTCGGTCACCCATTCGGTCCAGAAGTTGGCTTGTACACCTTTATAATAAGGTTGCAAGGCAGCATCCACGTCTTTAAGCGGCTGATAGTTATAAACGGCCTCCACAGTTTCTGTTCCATGTCCCTGCGACATCGGTTCCGTGGGAAGTTTCGACTGTTTTCTGTTGATATAATAAGGTATTTGCGGGCTCAGGATGGTGTTCATTCCTTGTTTGGCAGCCTGTTTTGCGGCGGCATTAGCTCCGATCCATGCCATAATGGTGATGTCATTGCCAAGGATACTGGTGTTTCCGTGAAGCACTTCGTTCCAGAATATAAGTTGGCGTTGTTGATCGGCAGGTTTGGTGGCAATGTAATCTTTTAGTTGTTTGTAGAAATAAATCTGCAAGTCTCTGAAGTTGGAAGAACCTATTTCACTCAGCAGCTTCTTGCATTCGTCATTCTTTTGCCATTTATTAGTGGGGCATTCGTCACCGCCTAAATGAATATAATTGAATGGAAACAATTCAGTGAGTTCATCAATTACGTCTTTGGCAAACTGCATCGCTTTCGGATTGGCTACGTTGATTACATCGGTAGAAATCCCTTGTTGCAGCCATACTTCATGTTTATTCTCCGGGTCGCACGCCAAGAACTCCGGATAAGCTGCAACGGCTGCCTGTGAATGTCCCGGAATGTCTATTTCGGGAATGATTTCTATAAATTTCTTCTTTGCATACGCTACGATTTCTTTGATATCTTTCTGAGTATAAAAGCCGCCATAACGCTCACCGTCTGGTTTCACGTCACCGTATGCAAGTACTTTGCTGTTTCTCCATGCGCCTGTCTCCGTCAGTTTGGGGTATTTTTTTATTTCGATTCTCCAGCCTTGATCTTCTGTCAGATGCCAGTGGAAACGATTCATTTTGTAGATGGCCATCATGTCGATCACTCGTTTTATCTCATCTTTACCGAAGAAGTGTCTGCCTTCGTCCAGCATAAAACCTCTCCATTCGAAACGGGGAGCATCTTCAATCTCGACAGATGGGAGACTCCATTGTGAATGGTCGGACGTTGCTACGCCTGCCATTACGTTGCAGGGCATCAGTTGCTTTAGCGTTTGTAGCGCATAATAGAAACCTGCCGGACGGGAGGCTTCGATCCGGACTTGTTCTTTCGAGACGTTCAACTTATAAGCTTCGGCGGGAAGTTGTGGATTCAAATCTAAGATAATCCTTGCTTTAGCTTCTTTTTGAGTAGATGAAACCTTGATGCCGGTTGCTTCTTGCAATTTCTTTTTGAATGATTCAAAGACCATACGGATGCTGTCTCCCTGATAAGGAGCGACTTTGGCTTTAAGTTGGTTGCCAAACTCAAAGCGGCCGTCTTTTACGGTAAGGTGAGCCGGTTGTGGGGTGAGAGCGATTTCTTGTGCTGTAAGCATCTCATTGCTACCGAGTAGCAATAGCAGGGGTAGAAAATGTTTGATTTTCATGGTAATTGGGGGTATTTAAATAAAAAGTATAACAGCGGACGAAGATAGAAATAATAAATCAGAAAAGTATGTCTTTATGATTATTTTGTTTGCTCTTTTTGATTTGTTTGATCTAGGTTCCCCATAAATTTGCTTAATTTGATAAATTAGTGTTTCTTTGCACCATGATATAAGTCATGATAACTAACCCCCATTATTACAACTTATGAAAAACAACAAGATTTATCTGTTGGGAGCCTGCCTCCTGTGTGCTGTTACTGTTTTTGCGCAGAATGTTAGTCTGCAACCCCCTCCTCAACAACTCATTGTTCAAAACAAGACCATCGATCTGCCTGCTGTCTATCAGCTGAATGGCGGGGAAGAAGCCAATCCGCATGCTGTAAAGGTACTGAAAGAACTGCTTTCCGGTAAGCAAAGCAGCAAGAAAGGAATGCTTATCTCCATTGGTGAGAAAGGTGACAAGAGTGTGCGTAAATATAGCCGCCAGATTCCTGACCATGAAGAAGGCTATTACCTGTCTGTGAATGAAAAGGAAATCGTACTGGCCGGAAACGACGAACGAGGTACTTATTACGCTTTACAAACTTTTGCGCAATTGCTGAAAGACGGAAAGCTGCCCGAAGTAGAAATCAAAGATTACCCTTCTGTACGGTATCGTGGAGTGGTAGAAGGATTTTACGGAACTCCCTGGAGTCATCAGGCACGCCTTAGCCAACTGAAGTTTTACGGTAAAAACAAGATGAACACTTATATATACGGTCCGAAAGATGATCCGTATCATAGTGCTCCCAACTGGCGTTTGCCTTATCCCGACAAAGAAGCTGCCCAGTTGCAGGAATTGGTGGCGGTAGCCAACGAGAACGAAGTTGACTTTGTATGGGCGATCCATCCGGGACAGGATATCAAATGGAATCAGGAAGACCGTGATCTTCTGCTCGCTAAGTTTGAGAAGATGTATCAGCTCGGTGTCCGTTCGTTCGCCGTATTCTTTGATGATATCTCCGGTGAAGGTACTAATCCGCAGAAACAAGCGGAACTACTGAACTACATTGATGAGAAATTCGCACAGGTAAAACCGGATATAAACCAACTGGTGATGTGCCCTACGGAATATAATAAAAGCTGGTCGAACCCTAATGGCAATTATCTGACTACGCTGGGCGATAAACTCAATCCTTCCATTCAGATCATGTGGACGGGAGACCGTGTCATTTCCGATATTACCCGTGACGGCATTTCATGGATTAACGAACGAATCAAGCGTCCGGCTTATATCTGGTGGAACTTCCCGGTGTCCGATTATGTGCGTGATCATCTGCTTCTCGGTCCTGTGTATGGCAACGATACTACGATTGCCAAAGAGATGTCGGGCTTTGTAACCAATCCGATGGAACATGCCGAATCGTCAAAGATAGCGATTTATAGTGTGGCAAGTTATGCCTGGAATCCTGCCAAGTATGATACATGGCAGACGTGGAAGGATGCGATCCGTACCATTCTGCCAAGTGCAGCGGAAGAACTTGAATGCTTTGCAATGCACAATTCCGACTTGGGACCTAACGGACATGGATACCGCCGCGAAGAATCTATGGATATCCAACCGGCTGCCGAACGTTTCCTGAAAGCGTTCAAAGAAGGCAAAAATTACGATAAGGCAGATTTCGAGACTCTTCAATATACGTTCGAACGTATGAAAGAATCCGCCGATATCCTGTTGATGAATACGGAGAACAAACCGTTGATTGCGGAAATCACTCCTTGGGTGCATCAGTTTAAACTGACGGCTGAAATGGGAGAAGAAGTGCTGAAGATGGTAGAAGGCCGGAATGAATCTTATTTTCTGCGGAAATACAATCATGTGAAGGCTTTGCAGCAACAGATGTTCTATATCGATCAGACGAGTAATCAGAATCCTTATCAACCGGGAGTAAAAACAGCTACGCGAGTGATAAAACCATTAATTGACCAGACTTTTGCCACAGTTGTGAAATTCTTCAATCAAAAGTTTAATGCTCATCTGGATGCCACTACCGATTATATGCCGCATAAGATGATCAGTAATGTGGAGCAGATCAAGAACCTGCCGTTGCAGGTGAAAGCGAACCGTGTACTCATTTCTCCTGCCAATGAAGTTGTGAAATGGGCAGCAGGAAACAGTGTTGAAATAGAACTGGATGCTATCTATCCGGGAGAGAATATTCAGATAAACTTTGGTAAGGATGCTCCTTGCACATGGGGATGCCTTGAGATCTCTACGGACGGTAAGGAATGGAAAACGGTGGATCTGAAGCAGAAAGAAAGCAGATTGTCGGCCGGTTTGCAGAAAGCTCCTGTGAAGTTTGTCCGCTTCACGAATGTGAGTGATGAAGAACAGCAGGTCTATTTGCGCCAGTTTGTTCTGACTATAGAGAAGAAATAAGAATGATTATATAGGCTGACTAAAAAGTCTGAACTACCCACAATTCCCCTCCTTCCCGAAGGAGGAGAGTTGGAAGTTACCACCGACTTTTTAGTCAGCCTTTTTTTGATTTACGATATTCCCGCGGTGACATTCCCATGATCTTACTGAATAGGCGGGAAAAATAATAAGTATCTTCAATGCCTATTTTATAGCATATCTGATTTATCTTCATATCGGTGGTATCCAGCAACAGGCAGGCCTGCTGCATCTTTAGTAGATTAAAGTAAGTAAGCGGACTGTGTCCCGTTTGCTTTTTGAACAACATGGAGAAGTGCGACGGAGAATATCCGATTTGTGTCGATATCTCTTCCAGACTCAGATGTTTCTCCATATTCTCTTTCATATAGTGGATGGCAACGTTCACTATTCCCTCGTCTTCTGCCTCATTGGTGCCTGCATTACGATATTGCTGGACATAGCGTAACGTTCCCAGATAAAAGTGAAACATAGAAAACGCATAACGCAGGTTCTCGTTGCTATAACCATTTTTGAGTGTATTGAATATCTCTTCAAACAGGTTGATCCGCGTACTGATGCGGGAGTGTTGTTCGGGCTGAATATCCATCGGACGGTTGGCGTCTTTGGCATAGAACGGAGCAAGAATACCTTTGAAGTGAATCCAGTAAATAGTCCATGGCGTCGATTTGTTGGAAGCATAAGAATGCGGGACTCCTGCTGGAAGAATAAAATACTGATTGGCGGAGACGGTATATTCCTGGTCTCCGATCCGGTAAGATCCGGCGCCATCAATACAATAGATGAAGACATATTGATTGATGGGCTCTTTCCGTTCCCGAAAATGATGCTTGGCTTTGGGATAATATCCGATGTCAGTGATATGCAGCATGGAGGTCAGCGGGTCCTCTTCCATCTTATCAACGATGATGCGGGGCAATACTAAGGCTCTTTCCCCGGTAAATCCATCTTTTAGTTTTACCATAGTACATAATTGGTTATTCTGCGCAAATATATAATAATGTATGCGATCTGTCAAATAATACATCTGTCTCTTATACACATCTCCGAGCCCACGAGACGCGTAGTAATC
>ENA-OZHU01001430-OZHU01001430.1-human-gut-metagenome-genome-assembly--contig:-NODE-1430-length-12719-cov-9.840888_pt1 | contig 12719 bp, 10 predicted proteins | sample MGYA00244054_ERZ653700 | MGnify/ENA primary metagenome ERZ653700 (study PRJEB26926, sample SAMN06165279) | human gut metagenome | biome: ENVO:00009003; feature: ENVO:2100002; material: ENVO:00002003...
CGGCAGCGTCAGATGTGTATAAGAGACAGAGTTATAGGTTATTACATTATTAATCATATTAAATTATGTGGGACCAATCTATTGATTGGCCCCGGATATATTGTTCATATAAATATTGTTTTATAAAACTTATTGCTTATAACAGCTAAATAAATACCATCAGGTAATTACTCATCTGAATCATCTGATGATGATTTCGTTCCAGAATTATTTTCAGACTCCGACTGACTGTTCTTTAATGAATCCTGCTTATCCTTATTCTTTTTCTTTGCCCCTTCGGTTCCATCAGAACCAACAGTATCATTGTACTGTGAGAGATCAAATGCAGAAGTCTTTGACGTAACACCTGTTTTTTTAGCAATCTTGTCACTGACACTTTGAACTGTCTCAGTTGGCTGATAATCAGTCTCATTAAACAGAAACTGATGAAGTTTGGAAACATTCTGTGCTAAATCAATTGGAATAACTGTATCCCCAGTAGATGAAAGATTCATTGTAGTCAGCTCAAATGGGAAGCCTGTTGTCTCCTTCATCTGAAACTTTGTAACATAAGAAGCATACTGTAATATCTCGGCAGCTGTAAAGTTTGTACTTATCTGACTCATGATATCCTTACACATCTCTGTGAGCGAGCCTAAATCTGACTGCTTAGCCTTGTCAAGCATAGCCTGAAGCACAATTCTCTGACGAGATGCCCTTAAGAAATCATCACCAGAGGTGCTTCTGATACGTGCATAGCATGTAGCCTGAGTTCCATCAAGATGCTGCATACCATCCCCCTCAAGATAAGGAGTATTATATCCTGTAGTATAATCAACCTCAGGAATCAGATAATTGATTTCCTTCATCTCCGCCTTAGTAATCTCAAGATCAAGACCTCCGATATCATCTATAGCATCTACGAGAGCCTTCCAGTCAACACAAACATACTTCGTAATATTCAAATCCAAATTTGAATTAAGCATAGCTACTGCTCTCTTTGCCCCACCATTAGCATATGCTGCATTTGCCTTTGCAAACTTTCCATTGCCTATAGGCAGATACGTATCTCTGTAGACAGAAACAAGCTGAACCTCCTTAGTATCATAATTCAGACTAGCGATCATGATACAATCGGAATGCCCCTCATTGTATGAACCATTACTTCTGTTGTCCAGACCAAACAACGCTACATTGAGATATCCATGCATATTGGCAAGAGCATCATCATCAATATCCTCATTGATTCCGGCCTCACTAGCTGTCAGCGCATCCTCATATTTAACCTGTCCGAGTGTCTTATTATAAGCCCAAACCACTAACAGAACAATTAACAGCAACAGGATTTCAAATACAAAAAGTATAATCTTCTTACGTCCACTTCTTCTCTTTTTTCTTCTTCTCTTCTTTGCCATGTTATTTTTCCTTTTTCCTATGAATGTAAAGCCACGCGTCTGCGTAGTCCTGACGCTCCTTCTCCGACATATTGGTATACTTTCCAAACTCCAGATTCGTCAGACGCATCTGCGGCCTGCCACACTTGAAGCATTCAACCTCTTTCCTTCTTGAAACCATCCGTATCCAGCCACAATCCGGGCAAATGTATATTTTCATCATAGTCTTTATTCAAACTGTCCGAGAACCTCAGCTGACAAAGCATCAAGCTTAGCCTGTGAATCTTCAAGAGACACTCCTTTAACTCCGAAATAGAATTTAATCTTAGGCTCTGTACCAGAAGGGCGTACACAGCACCAAGCGTTATCGTTAAGTTCGTAGTAAAGTACATTAGAAGAAGGAAGACCTGTCGGCTCAACCTTTCCTGTTGTCATATCTTTTCTTGTGTCATTCTTGTAATCACGGATAGCAAGCACCTGATAATCACCAAATTTCTTTGGCTCAGCGGCACGTGCCTTTGTCATAATCTCATTTATCTGTGCAGCACCATCAATGCCCTTTAAGGTCATTGTGGAAATACCCTCTCTGTAGTAGCCATACTTCTCGTACATGTCAATCATGCCATCCCAGAGTGTCTTGCCCTGTGACTTGTAGAAGGCAGCTACCTCACACAGCATACATACCGCTGCAGGAGCATCCTTATCCCTTGCATATGTGCCCGGCAGACATCCGTAGCTCTCCTCCATACCGAATACATAGTTGTTGCAGCCGGTCTTTTCAAATTTGAGCATCTGCTCTCCGATATACTTGAAACCTGTTAAAACCTCGATATGCTTTACGCCATATGCTGCCGCAATTGCCTTACCCATATCTGTAGAAACAATTGACTCAACAAATGCAGGATTCTCAGGCAGAGTACCATTGGCACTCTTCTGGCTTAAAATATACTCACCGATAAGCATAGCTGACATATTTCCTGTAAATGTCACATACTCACCTGTCTTTGTATCCTTGCAGTATACACCGAGTCTGTCGGCATCAGGGTCAGTTGCTAAAACGATATCAGCATCTTTTTCCTTTGCAAGCTCAAGTGCTAGCTTCCATGCATCAGGATTCTCAGGATTTGGATAAGGACATGTAGGGAAATTGCCGTCAGGTACTGCCTGGCTTGGCTCAATGTATACATTCTCAAAGCCCATATCCTTAAGTACTCTCTGTACAGGGCGAAGACCTGTGCCGTGGAGTGGTGTGTAAACAATCTTGATATCCTTTGCCATAGCCTTGATAATCTCAGGATGGATAGAAAGCTTACGGAGCTCTCCGAAATATCCCTCCTCAACCTCATCAGAGATGACATTGTAAAGGCCTGCCTCAATAGCAGCAGCCTTGTCCATAGTCTTTACCTGATCAAACGATGTAACCTTTGCCACCTCAGCCATGATGCTTGTATCATGAGGTGGAGTAACCTGTGCACCATCCTCCCAGTATACCTTGTATCCATTGTACTCACGAGGATTGTGGCTTGCTGTGATAACAACACCGGCTATTGTACCGAGTGTCCTTACTGCGTATGACAGCTCCGGAACAGGTGCGAGCTGTGGGAATACATATGTCTTGATTCCGTTAGCTGCAAGACAGAGTGCTGTGGCATCTGTGAACTCATCATGCATATTACGTGAGTCATGTGCTATTGCAACACCTCTCTTTACTGCGTCCTCTCCCTGTGAAAGTATGTAATTTGCCAGTCCCTGTGTAGCCTGACGGACTGTGTATATATTCATCCTGTTTGTGCCAGCTCCTATTACACCACGAAGACCTGCTGTACCAAACTCAAGTGTACGATAGAATCTGTCCTCTATCTCCTTATCATCACCTGCGATAGCCTTGAGCTCTGCCTTTGTAGCCTCATCAAAATATGGGTCTGTACACCATTTCTCGTACTCCGCTCTGAAATCCATTTATATTAACCTCCTGTGTCAGCTAGTAAATAAGCCTATTAATATTAACTATACCGATTTTACCACATTAAGATGCATTTGAAAAGTTTTAGTTCCTTAATATTTTTTTAAACACCAGGCTCCTCATGCAAAGTGGCATCATACAGACAACAAACTGTACCGCAACCGTAACAAAATAATCGGCCGCACTTATGGTCCCTGTCTTTAAAATACGCTTTCTTCCTGCCTTGTATTTAAGGAAATAATCAAAGCCGCCACGCCTCTTCAGCATATCATCACCGGTTCTGGCATACACAAGAGTCTCACCTATATTTGCCATACGACAGTGATTTCTGATCATATTCGCCCAAAGAAGAGAATCCTCCATAAGCAGACAGTCCTGATAATTGCCTGCAGCAAGCACCGCAGACCTTTTGTACATCACAGTCATGTGATTGAACGCATCGCGCTTTCTCTGATACTGCTTTATCACATAATTTCCGAGAGGCACTGTCCTCTCCGATAAAATATTACGTGTATCATCGGAAAACTCGCTGATGTAGCCGCCTATGATATCAAGCCCCGGATTTTCCGAAAAAACATTCAGCTGTCTCTCAAACCGGTCAGGCACACATATATCATCCGTATCCATTCTGGCCACAAGCTCATTAGAGCAATGCTTTATGCCTTCAGCAAGTGCAAGACCGAGCCCGCTGTTTTTTTCAAGCTTTACCGTAACAAAATTTATTTCCGAAGGCCTGCATTCATAATCACTGATTGCCTCATAAAGCTCCTCTGTCAGCCGGCCATCCTCCACCAGCACTATCTCATCCGGTAAAACAGTCTGTGAATATATGCTTTCCATACACTCCCTGAAATACTCAGGCTTTTCCTTGTAATAAATTGACAGTAATACTGAAAATTTGACTTTATTCATAAGTATCATCCTCCCCGACAAGCAGACTAATGTATTACCGCAAGCACAGTCTCTATGCACAGTCTGATATCATTTATCAGTGAAAATCTCTTAAGATACTTAAGATTGTACCTCATCTTGCCCGGCAGCACCTTGTGGATATATGTGTAATCCACATCATCTGCTGCCTCCAGAAGCCTGTCCTCATCCTTGTACCTGATGCTTGCCTCGCTTGTGATTCCGGCTGGCATCAGAAGTGTCGCCATCATCGCAGGTGTATATGCCATGACATACTTCTCCACCTCCGGTCTTGTGCCAACAAAGCTCATATCACCACAGAGCACATTTATGAGCTGCGGAATCTCGTCAAGCCTGTATTTTCTGATGACAGCGCCGACTCTTGTGATTCTTGAATCGCCACCGACAGTCACGAGTGAGCCCTTTTTGTCAGCGTCATTCACCATGGTTCTGAACTTGAATATGCGAAACTTCCTTCCATACTGTGTGATACGCTCCTGTCTGAAAAAAACAGGTCCTCTGCTATCCACCTTTATCCAGACAGCAAGGACCAGTATAACAGGCGAAAGCAGCACAAGAAGAACAGCGGACATAATCACATCAAAAATGCGTTTGAATACCATGCTTGTCCTCTTCCTGCTCAAATGCCTGTAATATTTAAGTGTAAAATCATTTTTCATGAATGTAGGAATCTCTCCCCATGTTCTCCATCTACTCATGTAAAATCTCCAATAAATTATTAATTATATACTCCACATCCTCATCACTAAGCTTTGTGTTGAGAGGAAGTGTAATCTCATTCTCATACTGATGATAAGCGTTTGGAAAATCAGCTATATCAAAGCCCATATTCTTATATGCTGTCATCATCGGAAGCGGCTTGAAATGCACATTTGTGGCGATACCTCGCTCCGCCATCTGCACTATAAGCGCATTGCGCCTGTCCACGCCGATGCCCGGTATGCGAAGCAGATACAGATGTCCGCTCGATGTATGCCTGTCTGTAAAATGAGGCACAGTCAAGAGACCAAGCGGCTCAAATGCCTCGTCATAGCGCTCTATAATATCACGGCGCCTCTTGAGAAGCCCCTCATATCTGTCAAGCTGTACCAGACCAATAGCAGCCTGTATATCTGTCATATTGCACTTATACGAAGGAGCTACAATATCATACTCCCAGTTGCCCAGACCATTCTTGTGCAAAGCATCCTTTGTCTGTCCGTGGAGTGAAAGCAGCATAAACTGCTTGTAGATATACTCGTCATCAAAGCCCTCTATAGGTCTCCAGGTGAGTGCTCCTCCCTCTGCGGTGGTCAGATTCTTGACCGCATGGAACGAAAAGCTTGTAAAATCAGCTACATTGCCACACATAATACACTCACCTGCTCTCATGTAAGAAGCACCAAAAGCATGAGCTGAGTCAGCCGCCACAATCACACGTCCGATTGCCCTCTGCACATCATTTGACGGATGAAAAAGAGCCTTCTTTCTCTCCACAATATCAAAAATCCTGTCATAGTCGCAAGGCACACCTGCAATATCAACCGGCACGATAACCTTTGTCTTTTCTGTAATAGCAGCTTCCAGGGCATCGTAATCCATCTCAAATGAATCAGGTGCTACATCTATAAACTTAAGCGCTGCCCCTACATGTACAGCCGGGCTTGCAGATGCAGTATATGTGTATGCACTTGTGATCACCTCATCACCTGCACCTATTCCCAGGAATCTGAGTATCGACTCAAGACACGCAGTAGCAGAGCCAAGAGCTACAGCCTTATCCGTGCCGCATAGCTTAGCAATCCGCTTCTCAAACTCCTTGGTTCTTGGACCTGTTGTAATCCAACCGCTTCGCAGTGCATCAGCAACAGCTGACACCTCTGCCTCTGTTATATCAGGTGGTGAAAATGAAATCTGTCTCTTTTCCATAGTTATGTTCCTCGCTTCCGGCATAAAATATGCCAAACATCCGGCTTTTACAGTCTGTATTATGAGCTTCAAAAGATATTTAGTTCTCCAGGTCAGGATGATATGTCTTTACCACAGAGGCCACTATCTGCTTGATATCCTTTGCTTCTGAGGTGCATGCCTTCTCGAGCATCTCAAGCTGCTTCTCAAAGAGCTCATCATCCATCTCAATAGGCTCACCCACATGAATCAGCTTGTTCGGAGTCTCCTTGAGACCCTCCTCGCTCATCAGCATCTCCTCGTAGAGCTTCTCGCCCGGACGCAGGCCTGTGTATACAATCTGAATATCCACATCCGGCTCCAGTCCTGAAAGCCTGATAAGATTCCTAGCCATATCATCAATCTTGACCGGCTCGCCCATGTCGAGCACGAAAATCTCGCCTCCGTGAGCATAGAGCCCTGCCTGCAGCACAAGCGCCACAGCCTCCGGAATTGTCATAAAATACCTGATAATACGCTTGTCCGTCACAGTAACAGGACCGCCATCCTCTATCTGCTTCTTAAAGAGCGGGATAACACTACCATTGCTGCCAAGCACGTTTCCAAAACGCACAGCGACAAAATCAGTCTCAGTCTGCCTGTTCATCATCTGTATAACCATCTCACACAGACGCTTTGATGCACCCATGATATTGGTTGGATTAACCGCCTTATCCGTAGAGATAAGCACGAACTTCTTCACATGGTACTCTGCTGCAATCCTTGAGAGCTTTAATGTGCCAAGCACATTGTTCTTTATTGCCTCATTCGGGCTTTCCTCCATCAGCGGTACATGCTTATGTGCTGCCGCATGATAAATAATCTCCGGATGATATGTCTGGAATACATAGTGCAGCCTGTTAGTATTGCGCACCGAGCCAATCAGCGTCTCCACCCTTACATAAGGATATTTGCGCTTCAGCTCCTGCTGTATATCGTATGCATTATTCTCGTAAATATCAAAAATGATAAGAAGCTTCGGATCCTCCCTGGCTATCTGACGGCAAAGCTCACTACCGATTGAGCCACCGCCACCTGTAACCATGACCACCTTGCCCTGTAAAAATGAATGAATACCGTCATTATCCACAACAACCGGATCTCTGCCCAGCAAATCCTCAATGCTTACCGGACGTAGATTGGAAACCGACACTCTTCCGTCCACCATCTGATAGATTCCCGGAACCACAGACACATCACAGCCGGTATCCTTACAAATATTGAGTATATCCTTCCTGTCCTTACCGGATGTAGAAGGTACAGCATACACAATTTTCGTGATATCATACTTCTCAACCATCTCCGGAATGTCATTTCTGTTGCCGACAATAGGCACGCCGTCTATAAAGCGCCCCAGCTTCGCCGGATTGTCATCTATGATGCAGCAGGCCTTTGTGTGCAGATGTGAGCTCATGATAAGCTCCCTGATAAGCATCCTGCCCGCATTTCCGGCTCCTATAATCATGACCTTCTCATCACCGTTTGCAGAGCCTCTCTGCTCAAGCATCTTCTGACCTGTCCTGAAAAATCTGTACGCAAAACGACACGCTGTGCACAGTGCAAAGCTGAGCATCAGTCCGATAATCCAGAAGGCATACGGCATCTTAATCTCATACACCTCATGAATAGTAACGCTCACAACCGCAAGCACCAGAAAGGCACCAATAATATGCATAAATTCATTGATGCTCGCAAAACGCCATATACTGTGGTAAAGTCTGAAAATATAAAACACCACAAGTGAAATCACCATAAACAATGGCACAATGTGCAGATAACCCTCCAAAAACGAGAGCGGAATATGTGAATATGAAAACTCAAACCTGATCATCAAAGCGAAAAAGAATGAGATTGCAATGATGCACATATCAATAAAAGCAAGAACCAATGCCCTGAAAACCCATTGCTTGTCATTGCCCATGTATGCGTCCGGCTTCTCCGGACAATCGTATTTTGTTTTGTCTTTTCGATTATTTGTATCTTTTTTCATGTCAAGTCTATTACTCATACAGGATTTTCTCCTTCTGTCCCACACTGCAAAAAGCAGCTTCTATATCCATATGTAAATCAACTTCTCATAAACTGCGTTTAAATTTACGTTTTATTATACCATATACACACTATTATAGTTCTTATTATTTTATTAAATATACCACATTTAGCGATTTTTGAAAACAAACAGCTTGCTTATCACATAGTTGAGCACCACCACAACCACCTGCGCTGCCAGCTTCACCCACATGCTAGGATAGTCCAGAAGCGTGATAAAAATAAAGATAATAGTCTCTTCAATAACAAGCGTGATGAATCTGCCACTGAAAAAAGCAAACATCTGTACTAAAAATGCCGTCTTGGTGGGCGTTGCAGCCTTAAACACCCACTTCTTGTTGGTAACATATGAAAAAAGAACAGCAAACACCCATGCCAGTGCGTTCGCAATCAGCTCATTGATACCAAAGAATACATTAAAAATGGCATATGAGCCTATGCTGATCACAAAGGTCATATTGCCAAAAAACGTGTATAAAACAAGCTCCTTAAACTCCTCTTTCCTGTTTCGTATTATAATATTATCCATTTCTCCACCTATGTGACAGGCTTTAGCCCCTGTCGTAATTTATACGTGTAAGTTGATAGTAATGTTAATTTGCGATTTTTATATAATAACTGCATAGCCAAAATAAGTCAATATGTGATATGATATCTGCATGAAAAAGAAAACACAAAAAAACAAGAGTATAAAACTAAACTACATATATAATGTGAGTTACCAGATACTCACACTGATTACACCGCTTATCACAGCGCCGTACCTCTCGAGGGTGCTTAAGGCAGACGGAATAGGTGCATACAGCTATACCTACTCACTGGTATCATACTTTATCATGTTTGCCGCACTGGGCACTGTAAACTACGGAAACAGGGAAATATCATACCTGCAGGAGGACAGAGCGAAACGCACAAAAACCTTCTGGGAGATAGAGCTTCTATCCGTCATCAGTGTGATTGTGTGTCTTTGCGCATATATGGTATTCACACTTGCATTTGGGCACTCACCACTCAAAAAGCACCTGCTATTGATTGAAGCCGTGTACCTGATATCAGTTGCTTCTGATATCTCCTGGCTGTTTCAGGGACTTGAGGAATTTGGCAAAATAGTCGGTCGAAACGTGATTTTTAAAATCATAAACATTGCTTTTATCTTCATCGCCGTGCGCTCAGAGAGTGATTTGCTCATATATGTGGCAGGAGTATGTCTATTAGAGCTTTTTGCCAATATATCCATCTGGTTTTACCTGCCTCAATATGTTGACAGACCAAAGCTTAAGGAGCTTAAGCCATTCTCTCATCTAAGGGCTACTCTCACACTATTTGTACCAACTATAGCGACAACCATATACACAGCGCTTGACAAAACCATGCTCAACAACATAACCGGCAGCATGACAGAAAACGGCTACTATGAGCAGGCCAACAAGATATCCAAAATGGTGCTCATGCTCGTAACATCACTCGGTACTGTGATGCTTCCAAGAATAGGAAGAGCCTTCAGTGAAAATAAAAAAGACGAAGTAAAAGCCCTCCTTTATAAGAGCTTTCAATTCGTCTGGTTTATAGGTCTTGCCCTGTGCTTTGGCCTGATAGGCATCGCGCGCAATTTCTCGCCATGGTTTTTCGGGCCTGGATATGAAAAGGTGCCATACCTCATCATGATAATGGCTACACTGTTGCCGATTATAGGTTTAAGCAATGTAATCGGTATACAGTATCTGGTAACTACCAAGCGTGAAGGTCTGCTGACACGCTCAGTATGTATCGGAGCCGTAGCCAATTTTGTCATGAATATGATTCTCATACCTCAGCTCTATTCATACGGTGCAGCCATAGCATCTGTCATCTCGGAGGTAATAATAACTGCCGTGCAGCTTTACTTCATACGAAATGAGCTAAGTATACCAAAAATATTTTCTTTATCGTGGAAATATCTTGTATCAGCAGTCTGTATGCTTATCGTACTGCTGCTCATGGATGCAAAGCTGTCAGTCAGCTTCATGCACACAATGATTATGATTGTGACCGGATTTATAATCTATATGGTGCTGCTTTTACTGATGCGTGACGAGATGGTATGTGAAGGCATAAGGCTCATCAAAGCCAGAATCAAATACCACTAAATAATACCATTCTGCAACGCTTAATTCCCCGGCAGCTTCACTTATTTGGCTGCCTCATACTCTCCAACCACCTGTGCCTCTCTTCTGTCAGTATATTCTCTTGCCATTTTCAGAGCTTTTTTAGTCCTCTTCACGGACTTTTCCCATCTTGAAAGCTCTGAACCTGTCGTATCAGACTTTATCCCATATTGGTTTACTACCAGATTGCCAATATATGACGAAAGCTTTTGGGCTCCATATGCATTCAGATGCTCAAAATCTGCGAAATCATGTGAATCATCTATCCCTGCAATGCTCTCATAATCAGTACTCAGATCAAGAAAATCGTATCCATACTCCCTCGTTATACTTTCAATCTGCTCAAGCCCTGACTTATCAGCAGCCTGTGTCTCATGAGGTGGCTGCAGCAACAGCACATGCTTTATGCCAAGCTTATTGCAGTACGAAAGCAGCTCCTTAAGATATGCTCTGCATTCATCAGTCAGCACATAGGCTTCTTTAGTAGGCTGTCCGATATTTGCCAGATTGTCACGGCCTCCGGTGATGCCTGTTTTTGAATAAAAGCCCTTCAGATAGCCTCCACCACTGAGCCTCATATAGGCACGAGTGACAAATGAGGTATACACTGCCTCAGGGGCCTTCCAGTTGCCATGATACTTCTCCAATGGAAAATAAAGGGTATCCGATATATTATCCTTCACCTTTTCATCATCATTATTGATATTTTTGGGAATAGTCTTTACCGTGTCAAGCTTGTTCTGTGACATAGGCATATTATCAATCCACTTTCTCAGATAAACCTCATCAGTCAGATTACTATTGCAATAACTAAATGCAGAAGCATTGATTAAAAGAAGCTTCGGCTTCTGTCTCTTCACAATCTCCGTGACGATGGACTTGTACATATTGCATGGCACAGCTCCTATTGAAAGATTGCACGACTTAAGGCCATACTCCTCCCACGCCAACGCCGGTGCATAGCCCGTGTATACCTCACTTGGTCCAATCATGACCATATCAAGACTGTTCTTTGGTTCTGAGTAAAAGCCATATATATTTTCGATATCGCTGCTGTCAATGGCAATAAATGCCTTTGATACTATTTGCATGAGCAAAAGGAGGACTATTGCAAATGCAGGAATTTTAATAAATTTCATGGTGTTTCCTTTTCTATTGAAACGCTTTATTTTGATATTTTTTCAGTAAACACTATATAGTATATCGGATTAGTATTAAAAAACAACACCCTGATTTCTATTTGTCATTTTCTGACATCGAGCTGTTTACCCGGGTAGAATATAAAATCGATAAGCCTGATTTTCTTTATGATACACTCATACAATATCCAGCATATAGCAGTGCTTCCTGCAAATCCACATATACACTGCAGCGCCATATTGGTTATACCAGCCCTGTTCAATATAATCCTGATTCCACCTACAAATATCACATTCATCGCATAAAACGGCATGCTATCCCGGCCGATAGTCTGTAACCATTTAGGGAAATCACAATACCTTGATAAAAAATAGCTTACTGCAAATATAAATACTGTCACTATACAGGCGGTAAACCGCTCAAACAGACTGCTGAAAAGGGGATTGCTGCTCATGTCATCCTGTAATACTATGCCGGACGCCTCTACAAGCACACTCATAACGGCAAGGCTCAGCACAGCATATCTATTATCCAGTTTATCAAGCCACTTCTTAATCAGGCATCCCAGATAAAAGTACATCTGAAAGCCGGCTATGTAGTTAAAGCCCTCATAGTGAAAGCTGCCATAGCATGTGAAAGCAATTATTAAAAACAGCACAAATAAAAGCTCCATTTTATAATTAAAATGTGGCAGAAGCCTCGCAAACACATAATCAGCCATATACGCAACACAATATAAGAGAAACAGTGCGTATAAATACCATAAAAACTCTATCGGCTTCCACGGTATGCTTATCAGGCTGCTAACGGCAACCGGCTCCCTTATCAAATTTGAAAGGGCAAATTTAATAATCCAGTAAATAACTGAAATCATCACGTACGGCAGCAGGATATTAAATGCTTTATGACCTATCCGGCTAAAAATGCCTTGTGAAGCATTCCCTACATATTCACTGTATAAGAAGCCTGAAACTGCGATAAAGCAAGGCATGTGAAAGCTGTATATTACATTTGCAATACCATTCATTGTATCATCAAATGAGTACATGTCTGTCAGACCCAATGTAGTGTGACCTAAAATCACAAATAAAATAAGGATGCCCTTTATGAAATCAATTGTTTTATCTCGTGTGGTGTTGGTTTGCATCTGTCTCTTATACACATCTCCGAGCCCACGAGACGCGTAGTAATCTC
>ENA-OZHU01001449-OZHU01001449.1-human-gut-metagenome-genome-assembly--contig:-NODE-1449-length-12621-cov-4.515996_pt1 | contig 12621 bp, 10 predicted proteins | sample MGYA00244054_ERZ653700 | MGnify/ENA primary metagenome ERZ653700 (study PRJEB26926, sample SAMN06165279) | human gut metagenome | biome: ENVO:00009003; feature: ENVO:2100002; material: ENVO:00002003...
TTAAGTCGTCGGCAGCGTCAGATGTGTATAAGAGACAGCTCCGGCCAAGAGCGAAGTACGATCGCTCCTTGAAATTTTTCCTGCAAAAGAGGATAAGAAACGGCGTGACTCCGGGGTGGAAATCACCTAGGCTGTCGCAAGGGCAGCGAAAGGGTTACAGTGCGGACTAAGTGGCAATCGGGTACCTCGTCTGGTGACAACGGGGTGCAGCGCCTAAGGGGGAACCGCCTCCATCGGCAACGAGAGGTGCGCTGCGGGGAAAGCCAACCCGACCTATGCCGCAGGATTACCTTTTGCTGCTGCCGCTGATTAGCATGATTATGAAATAACTGTGGAGAAGAAAGCCTTGGAAAACGAAGAAGACCGAAAGCAGAAGAAAACGGAAAAGACGCCCAGCCACGCGCGCTGGGTCATCCGTGTGTTTTTGATCGCTGTGGCGCTTTCCGCCGCGATGAGCCTGTGCTCGGGCGCGCTGCTTGAGGATGCGGGGTATGTGGTGGCAACACTGATCCTGTTGCTGTTCATTGCGCTGGGCATCCTGTTCGATATCATCGGCGTCGCCGTGACGGCGGCGAATCCCAAGCCGTTCAATTCGATGGCCGCGCACCGTGTCAAGGGCGCAAAGGAGGCGCTGTACCTCATCCGCAACGCGGAAAAGGTCGCCTCGTTCTGCAACGATGTGGTCGGTGACATCTGCGGCATCGTCAGCGGCTCGACCGCGACGGTCATCGTCGTGCTGCTGCAAAACAGCTTCGGCTGGCGCAGTATCGTCGTATCCACCGTGGTCACGGCGCTCATTTCCGGATTGACGATCGGCGGCAAGGCCATCGGCAAAAAGGTCGCCATGAAAAAGAGCAAGGATGTCATCTACCTGACGGCGAAGGTACTGTCGGTGCTGCATCTTGTCAGATAAAGAAGGAAACCGTATTGATTCTTGAAACCATCCATGATCCCCGGGACATCAAAACCCTGAACGACTCGCAAACGCAGCTTTTGTGTACGGAGCTGCGTGAATTTTTGCTGAAAAATGTGTCGAAAACGGGCGGGCATCTGGCCTCGAACCTCGGCGCGGTCGAGCTGACGGTGGCCATCCACCGCGTGTTCGACACGTCGCGAGACCGGCTGGTGTTCGACGTGGGGCATCAGTGCTACACCCATAAAATTTTGACCGGCCGGCGCGAGCAGTTTTCATCTCTGCGCCAGTACGGCGGCCTCTCGGGCTTTCCCAAGCCGCGCGAGAGCGGGCATGACGCCTTTATCGCGGGACATGCCTCCAACTCCGTCTCCGTCGCGCTCGGCATGGCGCGGGCGCGGACGCTGCAGCATCAGGATTATTCCGTACTGGCGCTGATCGGCGACGGCGCGCTCTCCGGCGGCCTTGCCTATGAGGGACTCAACAATGCGGGTTCGTCCGGCGAGCCGCTCATCGTGATTCTGAACGACAACGGCATGTCGATCGACGGCAATGTCGGCGCGGTGAGCGAGCATCTGGGACTTTTGCGCTCGAAGCCTGCGTACTATGAATTCAAAAAAGCCTATCGTGATCTGCTCGACCGCAACGCGGTCGGCCGCGCAGTGTATGATTTTAACCATCATCTGAAAACGAATGTCAAAAAGGCGCTGCTGCCGAATTCGACGATGTTCGAGGACATGGGCTTTACCTACCTCGGCCCCGTGAACGGACACGATGTGGGGCAGCTCACGAACACGCTCAAATGGGCGAAGGACTTGAACTGTCCGGTGCTCGTGCATGTGCACACGAAAAAGGGCAAGGGCTACCCGCCCGCCGAGCGCGAGCCGGAGCGCTATCACGGTGTCGGCAAATTCGACCCGCGGATGGGCGTGCCGCGCGAGCATAAGCGAGATTTTTCCGCGGTGTTCGGCGACGAACTCTGTAAGCTCGCAAAAAATGACGAAACGATCTGCGCTATCACCGCCGCGATGCGCGACGGTACGGGCCTGCACGATTTTTCCGAGCAGTATCCCGTGCGCTTTTTTGACGTCGGCATCGCCGAGGGACATGCCGTGGCGATGGCCGCGGGCATGGCCAAGCAGGGGCTCACGCCGGTCGTGGCGATCTATTCGAGCTTTTTGCAGCGCGCCTACGACCAGCTCATCCACGACACGGCGCTCTCCGACCTGCATGTTGTCTTCGCGGTCGACCGCGCGGGCATGGTCGGCGCGGACGGAGAGACGCATCACGGCATTTTCGATGCGACATTCCTCTCGGAAATTCCGAATATGACGGTGCTGTGTCCGTCGAACTTTGCAGAGCTGCGCACGATGCTTGACCGTGCGGTGAACGAGATCAAAGGCCCCGTCGCCATCCGCTATCCGCGCGGCGGCGAGGGAAATTATAAGGAAGACAGCGGGCGGCAGAATCTTGTCGTGCTGCGCGAGGGGGCGGACATTACCCTCTGCGCCTACGGCACGATGATCAACAATGTGCTCGACGCGGCGGAGATCCTGCACGAGCAGGGCATCGAGGCACGCGTTGTGAAGATCAACGCCATCTCGCCGCTCTATGACCGCGATATGCGCGAGGTCATCGGCAAAACAAAGGCGATGCTGGTCGCCGAGGAGTGCGCGGGCGTCGGCTGCATGGGCCAGCGCATGGCGGCCATTCTGGGCTGGAACAAAATTTCGCCCGAGCGGCTGGAGCTGTGCAACCTCGGCAAGGCGTTTCCCGCGCAGGGAACAGTGGAGGAGCTGTACCGCGAGTTCGGGCTGGACGCGGAATCGCTGGCAAAAAAGGCTGCGGAGGTGCTGCAATGAGCAATAAAACAAGACTGGACTTGCTGCTCGTTGAACGCGGGCTGGAACAGACCCGCCAGCGCGCGCAGGCGATGATCATGAGCGGGCTCGTCTTTGTGGACGGGCAGCGCGTGGATAAGGCGGGCACCGCCGTGCCGAACGACGCGCAGATCGAGGTGCGCGGCAACACGCTTCGATATGTGAGCCGCGGCGGCCTCAAGCTCGAAAAGGCGATGACGACGTTCGGCCTCAAGCTGGACGGCTGTATCTGTGCCGATATCGGCGCTTCGACCGGCGGCTTTACCGACTGTATGCTGCAAAACGGCGCGACAAAGGTCTACGCCGTCGACGTCGGCTACGGACAGCTCGATTGGAAGCTCCGCTCCGACGAGCGCGTTGTGTGCATGGAACGCACGAACGCGCGCTATCTCGACCGCGACCAGATTCCTGACGAGCTGGATTTTGCCAGCATCGATGTGTCGTTTATTTCGCTGAAATTGATCCTGCCCGCGGTGCACCGCGTCTTAAAAGAGGGCGGACATGTCGCCTGCCTCATCAAGCCCCAGTTTGAGGCGGGACGCGAAAAGGTGGGGAAAAAGGGCGTCGTCCGCGACCCGAGCGTGCACCTTGAGGTGCTGGAAAACTTCCTGACACATGCAAAGGATTCTGGCTTTACAGTGCTTGATATCACATTCTCTCCTATTCGCGGACCCGAGGGAAACATCGAATACCTCGGGTATCTCGAAAGCGGCGATTGGGTGGAGAAGACGTTTGATCTCCATGGTCTTGTGGAGCAGTCACACGCGGCGCTCGACCACGGGAAGGAGGGCGCGGGATGCTGAGAAAAGTCATCTTATGCCCGAATCCCTACCGCGACGCGCAGCTTCGCGTCGCGAAGGAGGCCAAGCGCGTGCTCGACGAGGTTGGCTGCCCGAATGTCGTGTGCCTGCCGTTTCGCAATCAGGAGCCGCCGGAGGGCTACGGGCTCAACATTGAGCCGCTTCAGCAGGAGATCCGCGGTGCGGACATGATCATCGCGTTTGGCGGCGACGGTACGATCCTGCACCTTTCCAAAACCGCCGCGCACCGCGACATTCCGGTGCTGGGCGTCAACCTCGGCAGCCTCGGCTTTATGGCGGAGCTTGAGAGCAAAGACCTTTTGCGCTTGCGCGACCTTTGTGACGGAAAGTATGAGATCGAGAGCCACATGATGCTCGACGTGAGCGTCCAGCGCGACGGGCGTGTTATTTACTCGAACCTTGCGCTCAACGAAGCGCTGATCGCGCGCGGCAACATCTCGCGCGTGATCCGGCTGCAAATCTTCACCGAGCAGGGAAAGCTCGTGGACGTGGCGGGCGACGGCGTGATCGTCGCGAGCCCGACGGGCTCGACGGCCTACTCGCTCTCGGCGGGCGGCCCTGTGGTCGAGCCGACGGCGCGGAACTTCATTGTTTCGCCCATCTGCGCGCACAGCGTGCATGCCAATGCCTACGTGCTCTCGCCCGAGCGGGTCATCACTGTGCAGACGGAAAAAAACAGCTACAAGCCCGTCCTTTTGAGCGTGGACGGCGGGCGCGCATTCTCACTGCGCAGCGGCGACAGTATTGAAGTGCGCCGCTCGAAATTCGACACCAAGCTCGTTCGACTGAGCAAACGCAGTTTCTGCGAGATCTTACAAAAGAAAATGTTGATGGGAGGAACCAGCAATGAAGAATGAAAGACAGGAAAAGATCCTTGCGATCATTGCCGCTTCGGCGATCGAAACGCAGGAGCAGTTGATCGACAGCCTGCGCAAGGAGGGAATCTCCTGCACGCAGGCGACCATCTCCCGCGATATCAAGCAGCTCCACTTAATTAAGGAGCCGACCGGCAACGGCACCTACCGCTACGCCGTTTCGACGCAGAAGATGCGCCTGAATCTGGCTGACCGCCTGCAGACCATCCTGCGCGAGAGCATCGTTTCGGTCGACTGCGCGCAGAATCTGGTGCTCATCAAGACGATGGCGGGCCTCGGCCCCGCGGCCGGCGCGGCGTTTGACGGGATGGATATCTCCGCCAAGGTCGGCACCGTCGCGGGTGACGACACGGTGCTGATCGTGATGCGCGAAAACGAGTCCGCCGCCGAGCTCTGCTCGGAGATCGAGGACATGCAGAGACAGCGCCAGACCAAGTAAGAACAAAATTTTGCAGGAGAATGAGCGATGCTTGAGCTTTTGCACATTGAAAATATCGCCATCATTGAGCGGGCGGACATTCTGTTCGGCCGCGGGTTCAACGCGCTCACCGGCGAGACCGGCGCGGGCAAATCCATCGTGATCGACGCGCTCGGCGCGGTGCTCGGCCAGCGCACGTCGCGCGAGCTCATCCGCACGGGCGCGGAGAAGGCGTTTGTCAGCGCGACGTTCAGCGCGGTCCCGGCAGATTTGCCGGGGCTCGCCGAAAACGGCTTTACGCCGGAGGAGGATGGAACGCTTTTATTGCAGCGCGAGCTGTACGGTGACGGCAAAAACGTCTGCCGCGTGGGCGGACGGCCAGTGACGGTCGCGCAGCTCAAGCGTATCGGCGCGAGCTTGCTCAATATCCACGGCCAGCACGACGGACAGCAGTTACTCGACGAAGAGCAGCACCTTGTCTACCTCGACCGCTTTGGCCGCGTGGAAAATGAGCTGGCAGCGTACTGTACGCGCTATGACGTGATGAAAGAGACGCGCCGCGCGATCGACGCGCTCAAGATGGACGAGGCCGAAAAAGCGCGCCGCGTCGACATGCTGCACCATCAGATTGGCGAGCTCGAGTGCGCGGACTTGCAGGAGGGGGAGGAGGAGACGCTCCTTGCCCGCCGCAATATTCTGCGCAACGGCGAAAAGTTCATTTCCGCCATCTCAGAGGCGGACGCCTGCCTGAACGGTGGGGACGAGGGCCTTGGCGCGGTGTCCGCTATCAAGGAGGCGGAGGATGCGCTGCGTTCGCTCCGCAGCCTCGGCGATGAATTCATCACGCTCTCGGAGCGCTTGGAAGCGCTGCGCTGTGAAGCGTATGACCTTGCCGAAACGGTCCGCGATAAGAAGGATGAATACGACTTTTCTCCGCAGGAGCTCGACGCCGTGGAGTCGCGCTGCGACCAGCTTTACCGGCTGAAAAAGAAGTACGGCTCAAGCGTCGAGGAGATGCTTGCATATCTTGAAAAATCGCGTGAGGAATTGGACCGCATCGAGTATGCAGACGACCGTGTGCAGCAGCTCGAGCAGACGCTCAAAAAGCAGGAAAAGGCTGCGCGCGAAGCGGCGCAGGCCCTCTCCGACCGCCGTCACGCGGCGGCAAAGGAGCTTGAGGAGCGTATTTCCCGGGAACTGCGCGAGCTCGATATGCCGAAGCTCCGCTTTGCCATCGACTTTCAGGAAAAGGACATGGGCGAGGACGGTGTGGACGCCGTGGCGTTTTTGATGTCCGCCAATGTGGGCGAGGCGCTGCGCCCCATCCAGAAGATCGCGTCCGGCGGCGAGCTGTCGCGCATCATGCTGGCGCTCAAAAACGTGCTGGCCGAGCAGGACAGCGTGATGACGATGGTGTTCGACGAGGTCGACACCGGCGTTTCGGGCAGGGCTGCCCAGCGCGTGGCGGAAAAGCTCGCCAAGCTCTCGCGCACACGGCAAGTGCTGTGCGTGACGCATCTGCCGCAGCTCGCGGCGATGGCCGACACGCACTTCGGCGTGGAAAAGGGCGAGGAAAACGGCCGCACGCTCACAAAGGTCGTCGCGCTCGACCGCGCGGCGCGCCGCAGCGAGATCGCCCGCCTAAGCGGGGGAGACCACCCGAGCGAGACGATGCTCTTAGGAGCAGAGGAACTGCTCTGCGCGGCGGAGAACTTTAAAGATCAACTACTGTAAAGCAAAATCACATGTCAGAGAAAAGCGCCGCGATGCGGCGCTTTTTCGAAGAAAGGAACATCAGATGAACGAATTTGCTGAGCGCATCGAGCGGGATTTTCCGGTGCGGCGCAAGGAGAAAGAAAAAGTAGACTTCCGCACCTGGCTTGTCTACACACTCAAGGAGCTCGGCTATTCGCCGAAGCTCGAGAGCGGGACGTCGGCGCTCTCGGCGGGCGGCAATGTGACGAATGTGGTCGTCGGCGACATCGAGAAGGCAAAGATCGTTCTCGCGGCGCACTACGACACCGGCGTGCGCGAGGTCCTGCCGCCGCTCATTTGCCCGACGCGACCGGCGACGTACATGCTCTACGAGGCGCTGATGCCTCTGCTGGCGCTGGCGGTGAGCTTCCTTATTTCGTTCGGCGTGACGTTCGCGCTCAACATGCCGAATATGACGCTGCCGCTCTTTTTACTGCTGCTGGTTGTTGGGCTCTTTTACCCCAAATATGGCAAGAGCGAAATGAACAACAAAAATGCCAACACCTCCGGCGTCGTCGCGCTGCTCGAGGTTGCGAAAGCGCTGACGCCGCGCTACCGCGGCGAGGTGTGCTTCCTGTTCCTTGACGGCGGCACACAGGGGAGCAAGGGCGCCAAGCGCCTGATCCACGCGCACCCCGAGCTCAAAAAGAAGAGCGTCGTCGTGCTCGACTGCGTGGGTGAGGGCGATGAGCTGCTGATTTTGCCGGGGAAAACGAGCCGCTGGAACGACAAGCTGCTCGACACGATCCTTGAGCAGTTCAGCAACAGCGAGAAGAAGACCTGCTTTTTGAAGACAGACGGCTTTGTTCACTATCCATCGGACAACCGCGCGTTCACGGGCGGCACGGTCATCTGCGCATGCAAAAAGGTCAAGGGCTTTGGCCGCTGTATCCTGCCGCGGAAAACAGAGGAGATCGACGAGGAGAATCTGTCGCTCCTGTGCGACGGGCTGTGCAAGCTCGTGATGTATTACAATCCGCAGAATACTTGATACTTGACAAGACCGATTCTTTACGTTACAATATCCGCGTTTACGGTGATGAAGCGGAGAAGTAAGCAGCGATTTCCTGCGCAGAGAGCCTTCGGCCGGTGCAAGAAGGAGAGGAAACGTGCCGAAATACACCGCGGAGCCGGCGCCCGAACGAAAGTTTTCCAGTAGGCGCGCCCCGGGAGCGCCCGTTATCGCGCGGGAGTGTGTCGGCACTCCGTGAGGCCGTTTTTGCGAGAAAACGGCGAACCAGAGGTGGTACCGCGAATTTGTTCGCCCTCTGTCCAAACGGACAGAGGGCGTTTTTTGCTATCCGAAAGCGTCTCAAAATGTCCGAAATGAAGTAAAATAGAAATACAGGAGGAATCAACAAATGGGAATTTATGAAGAGCTCAAAGCGCGCGGCCTGATCGCGCAGGTGACGGACGAGGAGCAGATCCGCGACCTTGTTAACAACGGTAAGGCGACGTTCTACATCGGCTTTGACTGCACGGCGGACAGTCTGCACGTCGGCCACTTCATGGCACTGTGCCTGATGAAAAGACTCCAGATGGCGGGCAACAAGCCCATTGCGCTCATCGGCGGCGGCACGACCATGATCGGAGACCCCTCGGGCCGCAACGATATGCGCAAGATGCTCACCAAGGCCGACATCGACCACAATGCCGAATGTTTCAAGCGCCAGATGGAGCGCTTCATCGACTTCGGCGAGGGCAAGGCCATGATGCTCAACAACGCCGACTGGCTGATGAAGCTCAACTACATCGAGCTGCTGCGCGAGGTGGGCGCGTGCTTCTCTGTGAACAACATGCTGCGCGCCAAGTGCTATGAGCAGCGCATGGAAAAGGGCCTTTCGTTCCTGGAATTCAACTACATGATCATGCAGTCCTACGACTTCTACCACATGTTCCAGGAGTACGGCTGCAACATGCAGTTCGGCGGCGACGACCAGTGGTCCAACATGCTCGGCGGCACGGAGCTCATTCGCCGCAAGCTCGGCAAGGACGCGCAGGCGATGACGATCACGCTGCTTCTTAATTCCGAGGGCAAGAAGATGGGCAAGACCGCGAGCGGCGCGGTGTGGCTCGACCCGAACAAGACCACGCCCTACGACTTCTACCAGTACTGGCGCAACGTGGGCGATCAGGATGTTTTGAAGTGCATCCGTATGCTCACATTCCTGCCGCTCGAGCAGATCGACGAGATGGATAAGTGGGAGGGCAGCCAGCTCAACCGCGCGAAGGAGATCCTCGCCTACGAGCTCACCGCACTCGTCCACGGGGAAGAGGAGGCCAAGAAGGCGGAGGAGTCTGCCAAGGCGCTCTTCGGCGCGGGCGGCAATAACGCCAACATGCCGACGAGCACGCTGACGGATGCCGACTTTGAAAACGGCAACATCAATGTCCTTTCGATGCTGGTCGCGACCGGCCTGTGCCTGTCCCGCGGTGAGGCGCGCCGTTTGGTCCAGCAGGGCGGTGTGACGATTGATGATGTGAAGGTCGCCTCCATCGACGAGAGCCTTGCGCGTGAACGTTTTGAGGGCGAGGGCGTCATCGTCCGCAAGGGTAAGAAGGTCTTCCACCGCGTGAAGGCGTAAGCAAGGCTGATTACAAAACGTAAACGAAAAAGTGAAACAGGGCTCTGCGCGTTTTCAGCGCAGAGTCCTGCTTTTTGACTGAATGCACAAAGCAAAACGGTAGAATGAATACAGTGAACATTTGATGAATACCGCAATGAATGTTATGTGAATACAAAATGAATACACGATGAATATTGCATAAACGAGAAATAAGAATCACTTATACCGAGGCTCGGAACGGCTTTAGCGCACTGGAGAGCTGTTCCAAATGACGCTCGGAAATGCGGCACAGCGGCAGCCGCAATTCGCCGCTGCACAGGCCTAAAAGCTCCATGGTGGCCTTGACGGGGATGGGGTTGACCTCGCAAAACAGCGCACGGATCAGCTCGTGCAGCTTGAGCTGGAGCGCACCTGCCTCTAAGAAACGGTTTTTCAGGCAGAGCTGTGTCAGCTCGTGCATTTCATGCGGGACGACATTCGCGGCGACGGAGATGACGCCCTTGCCGCCAAGAGCCATGATAGCGGCGGTGGAGCCGTCGTTGCCGCTCCAGACGGTGAAGTCCGGCGGGCAGAGGTTGAGGGTGTCCTGAATGAGGTCGAAGTCGTCGCTCGCCTCCTTGACACCGGCAATGTTCGGATGCTTGGCAAGCGCTTGATAGGTCTGCGCCGTGCAGCCGACGCCTGTGCGGGAGGGAACGTTGTAGAGGATGACCGGAATGTCGACCGCGTCCGCAATGGCGGAGAAATGCTGCACAAGGCCGCTCTGCGAGGCCTTGTTGTAGTACGGCGTGACGGTGAGCAGCGCGTCGACGCCCGCGCTTTGCGCGGCTTTGGAGAGCGCAATGGAGGACGCGGTGCTGTTCGTGCCGCTGCCCGCGATGACAGGCACGCGGCGGTCGACGGTGCGCACGCAGCGCTCAATGAGCGCCATGCGCTCATTGTAGCTCAGCGTCGCGGCCTCGCCGGTTGTGCCGCAGACGACGATGGCGTCGGTGCCGCCTTGAATCTGGCGCTCGATGAGACGGTCGAAGGCTTCGAGATCGACACCGTCGCCGCAAAACGGTGTGACGATAGCGACGGCGCTGCCGGTAAACACACAGGGTTTCATAAAGGACTCCTTTCCATGACGCTTGACCGCCAAAACGGTAGGGGGGAGCGGCGGCCAAAAAGAGATACAGTTTTGCTTGAAAGCAGAGGGAAACTGTCGTATAATGTAAAATACGATTCATATGGATATGTTCAGCCGGGCGCAGAGCGATCGCTTCTGCAAAACTGGCTGTGGAGGATACTATGAAAAAATGGTGCAGAACGTTCCTGCTTTCCTGTCTGCTGTGCCTTTCACTGTGCACGCTCGCGCAGGCAACGGACGGTGAGACGCTCCGCGTGGGGCTCAAGTACGGCTCGGACGCGATGAGCGCGGCGAACCTTCAGAATTATTCGGCCTTCGGCGGCTACGCGCTGGGGTATTTTGGCGCGGACGGCAGCTTTGAAGAGCTGGGCGCACTGCCGCGGTTGTATGAAAAGATCACGGTGACGACGGACACGACCTATCATGTGCAGCTTTCCGGCACGTTTTACGATTACGACGACGCGTCGCGCACAGCGGCGCAGTACAGCGGCGGCTTCGCTGCCTACGAGGATGGCGCGTTCTATGCGCGCGCTGGCAGCTACACGAGCCTGAGTGCGGCGCGGTCCGCGGCAGCCCAATACGGCGGCACTGCCGTCGGCGGCAGCAGCACGGGCGTGACGGTCATCGTGACGGGAACGGATACGATCCTCTTTGAATTCGACTGCGGTGGGAGCGAAAACCTCGGCATCCTGCCGATCGAGACGCGTGAAAAGACGGTCACATGGTTCCGCGGCTACCGCTACTACGGCGGCTTTGAATACCAGCGCGTGAGCGGCGGGAACATCAATGTCATCAACGTGGTGGATCTCGAGGACTATGTCAAATGCGTCATTCCCTGGGAAATGAGCAAGGACTGGCCGGTCGAGGCGCTCAAGGCGCAGGCGGTCTGTGCGCGCACCTACGCGGTCTGTCAGACGAAGCATCGCGCGCAGGGCTTTGACATCTGCGCGACGACGCACTGTCAGGTGTATCAGGGCACGGCGGCGAGCGGTGCGAATTCCGATGCTGCGGTCGACCAGACGGCGGGGGAGTTCCTCTACTACAGCGGAAGACTCGTGCAGGAGGCTGTGTATTATTCAAGCAACGGCGGCGCGAGCGAGGACAGCCTAAACGTCTGGGGCAATGACGTCGGCTATCTCAAAGGCAAGATCGACCCCTATGAGGGCAAGATCGCCTCGATCATCCCACGGTACAACTGGTCGACGACGTTTACCGCGTCGGAGCTGACGAGCCTTCTCAATAACCGGGGCTACGGCATCGGTACGGTGAAAAACGCCTATGTCTCGGCCTATACCGACACAGGTAACGTCTATTCCGTCACCTTTACCGGTACGAGCGGCAGCAAGACCGTTTCGCGCGAGGCATGCCGGACGCTGCTGAATCTGCGCAGCCAGCGCTTTACGATCGGCGGCGGCGGGAGCGAGAACGCTTACAGCGTGAATGACACGGGCGAAAGCGTCGCGCTCGGCTCTATGAGCGCGATCGACAGCAGCGGGAAGAGCTCGGCACTGTCCGGCAACGTGTACGTCATCACGTCGAGCGGCACATCGCAGCTTGTGCAGCGGACGACGACATCGTCCGGCAGCGGCAGCTTTGTGATCTCCGGCAGCGGTTACGGGCATAATGTCGGCATGAGCCAGTGGGGGGCGTACTCGATGGCAAACCTCGGCTATTCCTACCGCGATATTCTGCAGTTTTACTACACGGATGTCAGCATCCGATGAGGGAAGAGAAACGACATGAAAACGAAAGATTTTGATTATTACCTGCCGGAGGAGCTGATCGCGCAGACGCCGCTCGAAAAGCGCGACGAATCGCGCCTGATGTGCCTTGACAAGGAGACGGGTGAGCTCTCACACCACCATTTTTATGAGCTGCCGGACTTTTTGAACCCCGGCGACTGCCTGATTTTGAACAATTCCCGCGTGCTGCCGGCGCGCCTTTTGGGCCAGCGCCTACCGGGCGGCGGCGCGTGCGAGGTGCTTCTGCTCATCGACCGCGGCGACAAAACATGGGAGTGCATCGTGCGGCCGGGCAAGCACCTGCGCAAGGGCGCAAAGATGCAGTTCGGCAACGGTGAGCTCAAAGCGGAGGTCGTGGACGTGTTACCTGACGGCAACCGCATGGTGAAATTCGACTTTGATGGTATTTTCCTCGAGGTGCTCGAACACCTTGGCAAGATGCCGCTGCCGCCTTACATCAAGGAGGAATTGCAGGATCAGGAGCGCTACCAGACCGTCTATTCCAAGGTCAACGGCAGCGC
>ENA-OZHU01001459-OZHU01001459.1-human-gut-metagenome-genome-assembly--contig:-NODE-1459-length-12541-cov-5.832132_pt1 | contig 12541 bp, 10 predicted proteins | sample MGYA00244054_ERZ653700 | MGnify/ENA primary metagenome ERZ653700 (study PRJEB26926, sample SAMN06165279) | human gut metagenome | biome: ENVO:00009003; feature: ENVO:2100002; material: ENVO:00002003...
GGACTTCGTCCCTTTTCGTCTGCCCCTTGCAGGGTCAAGGGACAGCGTCCCTTGTGGGGTTTGGGGCAACGCTCCAACTGTTTCGCGGGCGCTCAATTCAAAGGGAACAGTCAACAAAGGCGCAGGCAGCGAAGCGTCCCTGCCAGTAACTTTGCGCGTCCTCAGACGCGCCCCCAAGCTGCTCTTCCAACCAACCATGCTGTGTCGCGCCAAATGGGCGCGACCAGATTGCCGGTCTTTCAAACATAGTTGCTTTTTAGCAGGGGATTTCCCGTCCAAGCGGGAATTAGCTGACTTTCCCCGCCTTGTGCGCCTTGAGCTTCTTCGCCGCGTCAAGCGCGTAGTCCACCAGCGCCACCAAAGCCAGCGCAACCGCAATCCAGAGGATGATTCTGTCCAGCGGCAGTGACGCCGCGACAAATTCCTTGTGCCAGAAGGAGAGAATCAGCGCCGCGATAAAGGAAAACTGCGCCGCTTTGCCCAAGATGTTTGAGTAGACGACAATGCCGTTTTGCAGCATGTAGATGCCGCCGATAATCATCACAACTTCCTTCGTCATCACGATGAGAATCGCAGGCCACGGGAACACGCCGGACAGCCCTTGCCCAAGCAGCGCGGTGCAGACCATCAGCTTGTCCGCCAAGGGATCCATCAGCTTGCCGAAAGCGGTAATCTGATTGTTTTTGCGCGCAAGATACCCGTCCAGATAATCGGTGATGCTGGCAATGATAAACACGGCGAGCGCCCACTTCTCATATCCGGCGAGAAATAACCCTGCGAAAACCGGAATCAGCACGAGACGGAGCATCGTCAGGATGTTGGGGAGATTCCAAATGTCTTTGAGATACTTGCTGCTGAAACTACCCACGAAATAAGTCCTTTCTAATAAACTTGCCGGCAGGAATACCGGGTTATGTAAAAACTCACACCTCTAAGCATACCACAAAATGCGCCGAAAGAAAAGCCCAAAGCGCGAATTTTGATGCCGAATCAACGATTTTCGCGGAAGTTTCGGCAGGAAAAACACGCAGCGCGTCGAATGAATGCAGAGAAAGTACAGAATAACGGAGGAAATGAGATATGCTGACACGAAACGATGGCAGGGCGCCGGAAATGGGGCGCCCTGTGACGATTGAAACCGACTTTGTGCGCACGGCGGATGGCTCGTGCCTGATTTGCACGGGCAATACAAAGGTTATCTGCACCGCATCGGTGGAGGAGAATGTGCCGCCGTTCCTGCGCGGAAAGGGGCAGGGCTGGGTGACGGCGGAATACGCCATGCTGCCCGCCTCGACAGGACGGCGCAAGCAGCGCGACGGCGTGAAGCGGGACGGACGCGGCGTGGAGATTTCCCGGCTGATTGGACGCAGCCTGCGTCAGGCGGTTGATTTGACGGCGCTGGGCGAACGTACCATCACGCTGGACTGCGACGTGCTGCAGGCCGACGGCGGAACGCGCACCGCGGCGATTACCGGCGCAATGGTGGCGCTCGTGTGCGCGGTCAGCAAGCTGCTGGACGAGGGCAAGCTCCTGCGCTCACCGATTACGCATCAAATCGCGGCAATTTCCGTCGGCGTTGTGGATGATACGCCCTGCGTCGACTTGTGCTATGAAGAGGACAACCGCGCGCAGGTGGATATGAACATCGTCATGAACGAAAAGGGCGAGTTCGTTGAGCTGCAGGGCACGGGCGAGGGTCGCTCCTTCACACAGGCGGAACTGAATGCGCTGCTGGATATGGGCGCGAAGGGTATCCGTGCGCTGATGGAGAAGCAGAAGGATTCGCTGGCGGAATCCAAGCGGCATTTGAGCGCCAAACCGACGCTTGTGGTCGCGTCCTCCAATCAGCATAAGATTCGCGAATTGCAGCACATTTTCGGTGATTACTACACCGTTGTGTCGATGGTGGCGGCAGGTTTTAATGCGCCGATTGAGGAAACCGCGACGACGTTCGCTGGCAATGCGGCCATCAAGGCGGAGACGGTCAGCGCGGCGACGGGACTGCCGACGCTTGCGGATGACAGCGGCTTGTCCGTCGAGGTGCTGGACGGCGACCCCGGCGTGTACAGCGCGCGCTACGCCATGATGGCGGGCGAGGGCAGCGGCGATGCGGCGAACAATGCGCTGCTGCTGCGGCGCATGAAGGGCAAGACTGACCGCTCCTGCGCGTTCATCTGCGCGCTGGCGCTCAAGATTCCGGGCAGGGAGACGCTGATTGCGGAAGGCTCCTGCCCCGGCGTGCTGCTGGAGGAAGAGCGCGGCACGGGCGGCTTCGGCTATGATCCGCTGTTCCTCTATGAACCGCTGAACAAGACCTTCGCTGAAGTGACCGAGGAAGAGAAGAACCAAATCAGCCATCGCGCACGGGCATGCGAGAAGATGCTCGAGATTATGAAGGAGCTGCACGAATGATGCGCGCACTGGTGTTGTCCGACATTCACGGCGAGGAAAGCCAACTGCGGTGGATGCTGGAAGAAACATGGAAGATGACAGGGAAAATCGACGGATACTTCTTTCTGGGCGACGGCGTGGATGATTTCGCACAAGCGGAAAACTTCATCCGCCGCCGCGACCCGGATGCGCTGATGCTGGATGTGCGCGGCAACAACGACTTCTGCTGCCCGAACGCCCCGTATTACCGGGTGACGGATTTCGGCGGGGTGCGGCTGTACCTGACGCATGGGCATTTGGAGCGCGTCAAGCTGACCCGTTCGTTCCTCTATGAGCGGGCGCGGGAGGAAAAGTGCGACATTGCCTTCTACGGCCATACGCATGAGCCGGATATGGTCACAGGCGTGCCGATGCTGGTCAATCCGGGCGCGGTCTGCCGGGAGCAGATGGCGATGCTGGAGGTAGAGGACGGTCGCCCAAGAGTGAAAATGCTGGTATTTTGAGGAAAAACTGACGCAATGAGGTGACCAGATGGCGGAAAAGGCATTCGCCAGATGGTGGCCGAATAAGTCAGAGATTCCGTGAAGGAGGACAAGATATGCGCGGACTGGTGCGCGTGGGGGCGGCGGTTCCGTCGCTGGCGCTGGGGAACGTGAAGGAGAACATGAAGCGCCATCTGGCGATGATGCGGGAAGCGAAGGAGAAACACGTCAGCATCGTGACTTTCCCGGAGCTGAGCCTGACGGGGTATACCTGCGGCGATTTGTTTTTTCAGCGGCGGCTGCTGGACGATGTGACGGACGCGCTGCTCGCACTAAAGGACGAAATGTCGGAGGGAATCCTTGCGGTCGTCGGTGCGCCGCTGGAAATTGAGGGCGCACTGTATAACTGCGCGGTGGTGCTGCACAAAGGCGAAATCATCAGTGCGGTGCCGAAAACGTTCCTGCCCAATAACGGCGAGTTCTATGAGAAGCGCTGGTTTCAGTCGGGTGATGCGTGCAGGGATGCATCGGTCGCCATTCCGAGGCTGAAAACAGATGTCTGCCGTCAGGCAATATTTGAAATGGAGGACGGCGTGCGCTTCGGCATCGAGCTGTGCGAGGATTTGTGGGCGCCGCTGCCGCCGAGCACGATGCTGTCCGTTGAAGGCGCGGAAATCATCCTGAACCTGTCCGCCAGCAACGAGCTGCTGAGCAAGCGCGAGTACCGCCAGCAGCTCATCAGCCAGCAGAGCGCGCGCTGCCAGTGCGGGTATGTGTACGTTTCGGCGGGCATGGGCGAATCGTCCTCCGACCTTGTGTTCTCCGGGCATAGCGTGATTGCTTCCTGCGGCACGGTCATCCGGGAAAGCGAGGGGTATCTCGCGGACAATTACCTGATGACGGCGGATATTGACATTGACCGCATCCGCGCCGACCGCATGAAGCAGAGCAGCTTCGCGGACTGCGCGGCGCAGGTGCGCGCCATGTGGAAGCAGGCGCCGAATATCCTGCGAACGATGGAAAACGCGCTGCTGCCGGACGACGCAGCGCCGGATTACCACGTCAGCAAGCACCCGTTCATCCCGTCGGACAAGGCGTCCCGGCAATTGCGGTGCGCGCAGATTCTGGCGATGCAGGCGACGGCGCTGGCGCGGCGCTTGGCCGTCACGGGCGGGAAGGTCGTCGTTGGCATCTCCGGCGGACTGGACTCGACGCTTGCGCTGCTGGCGGCGTGCAAGGCGGTGGACATGCTCCATCTGCCGCGCACGAACATCCTCGGCATCACCATGCCGTGCTTCGGCACAACCGACCGCACCTACCACAACGCGCTGGATTTGATGACGAGCCTTGGGGTCAGCCAGCGGGAAATCCCGATCCACAACGCGGTTCGCCAGCATTTTGCCGACATCGGGCACGACGAGAGCGACCACTCCGTCACCTACGAGAATTGTCAGGCGCGCGAGCGGACGCAGGTGCTGATGGACGTGGCGAACAAAATCGGCGCGATTGTCCTTGGCACGGGCGATTTGAGCGAAATCGCGCTGGGCTGGTGCACTTACAACGCCGACCACATGAGCATGTATGGCGTGAACAGCGGCGTGCCCAAAACGCTGGTGCGCTGGGTGATTCAGACGGCGGCGGAGAACGAAGCCTTCTCATCCAGCCGCGAATGCCTGCAAAGCATCCTTGATACACCGATCAGCCCTGAGCTGCTGCCGCCGGATGAAAAAGGAAATATCCTCCAGCAGACGGAGGATGTCGTCGGGCCGTACGCGCTGCACGACTTCTTCCTCTACTATGCGATTCGCTTCGGATATCCGCCGAAAAAGGTGTTCGACCTGTGCTGCATTGCGTTCAAGGACGATTTCAGCTGCGAAACCATCCTCAAATGGCTGAAAAATTTCTATCGCCGCTTCTGGACGCAGCAGTTCAAGCGGAACTGTATGCCTGACGGCGTGAAAATCGGCTCCATTGCCCTGTCTCCGCGCGGCGACTGGCGTATGCCGTCGGATGCGCAGTACAAGGCGTGGATGGACGAATGCGATTGCATAAAGGCATAAAATGATAACGATAGGGCTTGCGTGAAACCACCAAATCTGGTATAATAGCAGCGAAACATCACGATGCGCCACAAGGGAGGCGAACGGCATGAGGTGTCAATACTGCAACTGCGCGGAGAGCAAGGTCATCGACTCGCGCCCGACCGAAGAGGGCAACAGCATTCGTCGGCGGCGGGAGTGCATGGGCTGCGGGCGGCGATTCACGACGTATGAGAAAATCGAGATGCTGCCGCTGATGGTTGTCAAGCGCGACGGCCGGCGGGAAACCTTTGACGCGCAGAAGATTAAGGCAGGCATTCTTCATGCCTGCGAGAAACTTCCGGTGTCCATGCAGCAGATTGACGCGATGACCACGAGCATCGAGCAGCGCGCCTATGCCAGCATGGAAGGGGAGATTTCCTCCCAGCGCATCGGCGACATGGTGATGGAGGAACTGAAAGCAACAAACGACGTGGCATATGTGCGCTTTGCGGCGGTGTATCGCCTCTTCACGGATATTGGAACGTTCATGCAGGAGCTGCAAAAACTGCTGGATGAGGGAAAAAAATAAAACAACCACAATGCGCTGGACGCGGAAAAATCGCGTTCCAGCGCATTTATATTGCACGAAAAAGGAGAAGCCGCTTATGCAGCTTCCCCTGATTTTTGCTTACTTCAGCATGGATTCTTCCCAGGAATCGAACGGCTTGATGCCCAGCAGACCCGCCACCGTCGGGGCGACGTTCGCCAGACCGAAGCCGTGACCATCCTTCAGTTCGTGACGCTCGTCTTTGTCGTACACGATGAAGGGGACGGGGTTCAGGCTGTGCGCCGTGCGGACGCTGATCTTGCCCTTCTTGTTCTTCTCCAGCATCTGGTCGGCATTGCCGTGGTCAGCCGTCACGCAGAGAATCGCGCCGTACTCGTCGCACGCCTTCTTCACGCGCGCAAGGCACAGGTCAACGGATTCCACCGCGATTTCGGTGGCCAGCAGGTTGCCGGTGTGGCCAACCATGTCGCCGTTGGGGTAGTTGCAGCGGATGAAGCCGTACTTGCCGCTCTTGATGGCGTCCACCACCAGGTCGGTGATTTCGGTCGCCTTCATCCACGGGCATTCGTCGAAGGAACGCACGTCGGAGGGCACTTCCACCCACGTTTCCAGCTCCTCGGAGAACTTTTCGGAGCGGTTGCCGTTCCAGAAGTACGTCACATGGCCAAACTTCTGCGTTTCGGAGCAGGCAAACTCGTTGACGCCGTTGGCGACAAGCAGCTCAGTCAGCGTGTTGCGGATTTCCGGCGGGTTGACGAGGAAGGACTTCGGGATGCACAGGTCGCCGTCATACTGGAGCATACCGGCATACTTGACCTTGGGCATTTCGCCGCGGTCGAACTTGTCGAACGAGCTGTCGCCGTCGAACGCCATCGAAATTTCCTGCGCGCGGTCGCCACGGAAGTTGAAGAGGATAACGCTGTCGCCGTCCTCCATCTTGCCAACGGGCTTGCCATTCTCCGCAATCACGAATGCCGGCAGGTCCTGGTCAATCACGCCGGTTTCCGCGCGGTAAGTCTCAATGGCTTCCTTCGCGGTCGCAAACTGACGGCCGATGCCATGCACATGCGTGTCCCAGCCCGCCTTGACCATCGGCCAGTTCGCCTGATAGCGGTCCATGGTGATGGTCATGCGGCCGCCGCCGGAAGCGATCTTGCCGTCGAAATCCGCGTCATTCAGGGAGGCGAGAACGTCTTCCAGCTCCTGCACATACTCCAGCGCGGAGGTGGCGGGCACGTCGCGGCCATCCAGCAGAATGTGGCAGCGGACGCGCTTTACGCCCTCCTTCTTGGCTTCCTTCAGCATCGCAATCAGGTGCGAAATGTTGGAGTGCACGTTGCCGTCGGACAGCAGACCGATGAAGTGCAGGGTTGCGCCATTGTCCTTCAGGTCGCTGACGAGGTTCTTCCACGCATCCGAGGTGTAAATCTTGCCAGATTCGATGGATTCGTTGACGAGCTTGGCGCCCTGCGAGTAAATCTGACCGCAGCCGAGCGCGTTGTGGCCGACTTCGGAGTTGCCCATATCGTCATCGGAGGGCAGACCGACTGCCGTACCGTGCGCCTTGATGATCTGCCACGGGCAGGTTTCCTTGAGTTCGTTGAGGGTCGGGGTCGTGGCCTTTTTGACCATGTTGCCCAGTTCTTCAGGGGTTTCGCCTACGCCGTCCATGACGACGAGAACAACCGGCTTTTTCATTGTTCAAAAATCCTCCTTAAAAAATACAGTACCGGGGAGAATCTGGTAGGCTGGGACGGGTGTCCGAGCCCACCCCATAGAATAGTCTATTTTTTCACGGATGTCAAGGGGCAGGGGCGGTTAAAAGGAATAAACACGCGGGAAAAGCGATAAACACGCGGGCATAGTATGACGAAGCGACCAACTGAATCGCGCGGAGGGGTCAAGGGGCGGAGCTCCCTTGTGGGGTTTGTGGCAACGCCCCAATTGTTCCTCGTTTAATCTACTCCAAGGGAAAAGTCAACAAGGCGCAGGCAGCGAAGCGTCCCTGCCAGTCACTTTGCGCTCCCGCAGGAGCGCCCCCAAGCTGCTCTTTCCACCTTGCTGCACATTGTCGCGCCCAATGGGCGCGACCGCCCATCCCAAAAGCCAAATAAATGACAGGTGCAGCAACCTTTCCGCACCTGCCGTTTTTATGCGCTTATATTATCTTCGTGCGCTCTACCGCATTAGCCGGGAGCAGCGCCATTTCTGCCCATACTTCCACTTCACCCTTCTCATCAGCTTCCTTTCAATCCTGCACGTCGGCTGCTGATACGCTACGAGCGGCAGAAAGTGAACCGCATCCGCAAAATCCTCGATTTTCGCCGCCTGCCCCTCCACCGCAAGCTGCTGGAAGTGCAGCAACATCCAGCGCACAAAGGCAGCCGTCTCCTTGTCCTTGCACCAGAAGGCGGTGTAGTACTCGTTGTCTGTATCAATGAAATTTAATTCGGGTGGTGTCTGATCTGCTGGAATGTATTTCCGCAGCACCATGCGGATGACGTTGTGGTCGAAGCTGGTGTCGAGCAGTTCCGCAACCTCCTGATAGGCTTCAGCGGGCAGCAGCAGCGGATTCCGGCGAACCGACACGAACAGCGCGTATAAATCCAGCAGCATATGATTCGATAACATAGGCGGTGTACCTCCTGACTGCGTTCATTCCAGCTGCGACGTTTCCCCGTTGTGATGCACCGGACATCCCAAATAGTGGCACTCACCCACGGAAAACCGCACCCGCGGGCGCAGCAGCTTCGCCATGTTCCATGTTCCGGGACACAGGCGATTCCGCACCCTGCCCACCAGCGACGTCTCCGCTTTGAGCCTTTGCCAATACACACCGATGGACGGATTCGCTTTCGCCGCGTGCTTCAACTCGCCGAAGCAGTAATCCACCTTGCCCTGACTGCTGGACACGATTTCCGCGAGTTTCTCCGCATCGTCCATCAGTGCCGGTATAAAGTCGGAGTGACACAGATACAGCGACAACAGCAGCAGATCACTGGGGGACGTCTGCCATTCTTCGTCATGCTGGGTGGCGGTGTACAGCGCGTTCAGCAGCTCACACGCCCGCCTGCGCTCCCCCGTCTCGGCATAGGCGACGACGAGCAGTTCATAGTAGGGGAAGTGCGGAAATGGGCATTCGCACTGCATCGTTTCGATATTCGCGGATATGTCATCCGTCCAATGCAGCAGTTCGGGCAGCATCAGCAGATAGCGTTTCGCGTCGTCCGGCTGATGCTGTTCGAGGGACAGCCACGCCAGCGCCGCGACCACCTCCGCCGACTGCGCGTTCCGCTGATGCGCCTGCTCGAAGTACCGCTTCGCCCGGCGCAGGTGCGGCGTGTCCATGTAGAACGCCCCCAGCAGCGCGAACAGGTGGTACGAAACCTCGGCGTCATGCGGATGCTTGGCAGATTTCATCAGCAGATGCCTGGCCTTGCAGCGGCGGAGCGCGAACTGCAAGGTCAGGCAATGCATCGGCAGACAGAGGTTGTGTTCGTCCATCAGGAACGCCGCGTAATTCACGGACGTCATGAGCGACGGATGCGCGCGGTAGTTCTGGCGAAACAGCGCGTGGGCGGCATCGGGGTCAAGGTCGTCCACAAGCTGAATTGCGCGGCAGTTAGTTAGTAGGGCTTCATTGGTGGACATTCGTAACTCCTTTTCTACAATTCATCGTTGTTTTATCCGGATTTTGCCGAAAGTTTCCGACCTCCACGTCCAAAACTTCACCGTCAGCAGATGGCAATCATCGGGCGTTTCATGCCGATGGACAGCGGCTCATTCGGTTTTCTCCTGTTCAGTCTTGACGTTTGGTATAATGACGAAAGTTGTTCGTCTTCGGTATATTCGTTGCTGGAAAAGCGGTTTCCTGCCTTTTGTGCGGTGGGGTGGCAGAATTTACAATTGTGCAGAACAGCGGCAGAAGCATATTGCCTCCGCCACTATTCCATATTTTCACTTCGCCCAGTGCTTCAGCTTTGGCAGCATGTCCGCCAAATACGCGCGCACCTGCTCCGGCTGCCACGCATCATTTGACATGTGCGGCACCAGAAACGCCATCAGCTCTTCCACCGAACTGTACGCAAATTTCCCATCCGTATAACACCACTTGCAGTAGTCTTCGTTGAATGCGCCGCCGGGCTCACGGCTGATGGTCGTGTCGTCGAGCGGCATACCGCAGCACTGGCAAATCAGCGTCCGCGGAGAACCGAGCAGCGTGTTAATCGAGACGTCGTAGAGCTTCGAGAGCAGCTTGAGTGTCTCCGTGTTCGGCAGGGTATCGCCCGTTTCCCAGCGGGACACAGCTTGGCGCGTCACAAACAGCTTCTCCGCGAGCGTCTCCTGCGACAGCCCGTGTTCTGTCCGCAGCTTCAAAAGCACATCCTTGGCTTCCATCAGTATCATCACCTCGCCTTTACTATATCACATTCGCTTTTCCTGCGCAAGCAACTGCTTGTTGCCCCGTTTGCGTCCGCCGAAAATGCTTTTTTTTGTTTTTTCCGGTGTAAACGGTTGAGTTCTGTTTCGCGCTGTGCTACACTATCGTTGGGAAAATTTCATTTCCCGACACCAACACCGAGGAATAAGCATCATGATTGAAAAATGGACAACCCCCATCCCGAAGCTGAGCGGGCGCGAGGGACGAACCGTCTATGTGTACGTCCCCGATGAAGCGCAGGAGAACCCCGAAGCGCGCTATCCTGTGCTGTACATGTTCGATGGCCATAACGTTTTCTTCGATTCCGACGCGACCTACGGGAAGTGCTGGGGGATGAAGGAATATCTTGAATCGACAAACACGCCGCTGATTGTCGTTGCGGTGGACTGCAACCATTCGCCGAATAACGGGCGGCTGAGCGAATATTCCCCCTTCACGTTTGAAGACCCGAAGCTCGGCTACATCCGCGGGCGCGGGCGCACGACGATGGACTGGTTCGCGCATACGCTGAAAGGCATGATTGACGAAAAGTACCCGACGCTGCCGGGGCGCGAAACGACGTGGATTGCGGGGTCGAGCATGGGCGGGCTGATGAGCCTGTACGCGGTGACTGCGTTTAACGACGTGTATTCGCGCGCGGCGTGCCTTTCGCCGAGCATCTGGTTTGCCACGCGCAGCCTTGACCGCCTGATTCGCGACGCGCAATTTGCCCCGGACACCGTGATTTATATGGACTACGGTTCGCGCGAGATGGCGCACCACGACAACATGCGCAAGCAGTACGCCGCCGTGACGAGCCGTCTGCTGGAAAAGCAGGTGCTGCTGACGAGCCGCATCGTCCCCAACGGTGACCACTGCGAAGCCTGCTGGGAAGAGCAGATTCCCTTCTTCATGCACATTCTGTTCTACAATCGCGAATAATAGGAGGCGCAACCCATGCAGACATATTACACAAAATGGTACAGCCCCTCCGTCGGGCGGGAGATGGAAATCAAGGTGTACGGCCACGCCGGCCGCCCAGTGCTGTTCATTCCCTGCCAAGACGGGCACTTTTTCGACTTCGAGAACTACCGCATGACCGACGCATGGGCGCCGTGGATTGAATCCGGGCAGTGCATGGTCTTTTCCATCGACACGCTGGATAAGGAGACGTATTCCGCGACCTACGACCCGCACGACCGCATCCGCCGCCATGAAGCGTGGATGAACTACATCGTGCGGGAGGTTGCGCCGTTCATCCAGTCCATGACGAACGACCGCAACGGCTGGGACGGCACGCCGGGCATCATTGCGTTCGGCTGCTCCCTGGGCGCGACGCACGCGGCAAACCTGTATTTCCGCTTCCCGGAGACGTTCGACGGGCTGCTGGCGCTCAGCGGCATTTACACCAGCGAATACGGCTTCCCCGGCTACATGGATGAGCTGGTGTACGCCAATTCCCCGGTGGATTATCTCGCCGGCATTTCGCCTGACCACCCGTTTATTCGCCTGTACAACGACCACAAGGCGGTGGTCGTCGTCGGGCAGGGCGCGTGGGAAGTGCCGGAGAGCACATTCCGCCTGCGCGACATTTGTGCGCAGAAGGACATTCACGTCTGGTTCGACATTTGGGGCTACGATGTGAAGCACGACTGGGACTGGTGGTATCAGCAAGTGGCTTATCATGTCCCGCACATTTTATGAGGGGAGGCGCCAGAGGCTCTGCCTCTGGACTCCGGCAGGGGGACTTCGTCCCGTTTCATTTGCCCTGCACCCACGAAGGGTCTTCGACCCTCTCGACACCCATTTCGCGATTGAGTTGGTAACACTTTCAGGCAATGCCCGCGTGTTTATCCAATGAACCTTCGGTTCAGTAAAAACAAAAGGATGAATCAAACCATGAAGAATTTCGTTTTCATTTCCCCGAATTTCCCCGTCAACTATTGGCAGTTCTGCCGTCAGCTGCGCAATAACGGGTTGCGCGTTCTCGGCATCGGCGATCAGCCCTATGATACACTCCTGCCCGAACTCAAGAGCGCCCTGCACGAATACTACAAGGTCGGCAGCATGGAGAATTACGACGAGGTGTACCGCGCTGTTGCGTTCTTTATCAGCAAATACGGCCGTATCGACTGGCTGGAGAGCAACAACGAATACTGGCTGGAGCGCGACGCCATGCTCCGTACCGATTTCCACATCACCAGCGGCTTCCAAGTCAGCGATATGCCGCGCATCAAGTTCAAGTCCAAGATGAAGGAATACTATCAGAAGGCCGGCATCGCGACGGCGCGCTACCATATGGTGGATAATTTCGATGGCTGCAAGGCGTTCATCAGCGAAGTCGGCTACCCCGTCATTGTCAAGCCGGATAACGGCGTGGGCGCGTCCCACACCTACAAGCTGTCCAGCGACGATGACCTCCGCCACTTCCTCATCGTCAAAGAGCTGGAAGTTTCCTATATCATGGAGGAGTTTATCCACGCCGAAGTCAACAGCTACGACGCCATCATCAACAGCAAGGGCGAGCCGATTTTCGAGACGGGCAACGTCAGTCCCGTCTCTATCATGGACATTGTGAACAACGACGACAACTCCGTGTACTACATCGTCAAGGACTGTCTCTTATACACATCTGACGCTGCCGACGACTTAATAGGTG
>ENA-OZHU01001468-OZHU01001468.1-human-gut-metagenome-genome-assembly--contig:-NODE-1468-length-12503-cov-7.151751_pt1 | contig 12503 bp, 9 predicted proteins | sample MGYA00244054_ERZ653700 | MGnify/ENA primary metagenome ERZ653700 (study PRJEB26926, sample SAMN06165279) | human gut metagenome | biome: ENVO:00009003; feature: ENVO:2100002; material: ENVO:00002003...
CTCATTCCACTTAGCGTAGCGCTGCTACGCTGCGTTTCATTCGCGTTAGCCAGAAGAAAAAATTCGCTTCGCATCTTGGCGCATTCTCATTTGGAAATAGTACAGACAGGTCGTTCAATCGTAAAGCCTCATTAGAAACGGTTTGATGATAGCACGGTTTTTTCCTTGTTTCAAGGGGGCTTTTGGAAAGATTTCGACAATATTTCTTGCCCATCAGTTAAGTAACAAAAAGCCGGAAAAAAAGACACAAAGCGGCGATAAAAACCAGTGAAGGTCTCCAGCGGGCAACCGCGGACTTCGTCCGTTTTCATTGCCCTCTGGAAGCATGGAAAAGACCAGTATGAAAAGGAAGTCAATCATGCCTATCAGCATAGAATCAGAAAAAACCACCCAACGAAACCATTTTCGTTCTGGTAAGAAATCAGACATTCTTGACAAAACACAATTTTTGTGTATAATTAAATTATTGCATCATCCATTCCATAGACCCCCAAGACGCTAAGGGAGGAAATTAAACATGAAACACTGGGTCGCACAAGCGCTTTCTCTGCTGATGGCACTCTGCTTGTTTCTGCCCTGCTTCGCCGCAGCGGAAGAAGCCGCGCAGACTGCCGTCACCATCGACTTTGAGGATGGCAACGCCGCCGCGTTCAGCCAGTCTGGCTCCTGCACCGTCGGCGTGACGGAATCGCAGGCACACAGCGGCAAGCAGAGCCTGCGAGTTTCTGGACGCGGCAGCAATAACTGGGATGCCGTTGACCTCTCCGCTGCGTCGCTTGGCATCGAAGCCGGCGCGAAAGTCCACCTGTCCGCCTGCGTCTACGTCGAAAGCTCGGAGGACGGCGCTATGGCGATTAGCAAGGCGGGCGGCGATTACGCCTACTACGCGCAGGTGAACGTCAAGGGCAAGGAGTGGACGGAAATCTCCTGCGATTTCGAGGCGGACGCGGGCGTCAACATCCGCTTCCTCACGGCGTCGGATAACTACCTGGGCAAAAACTACTGCCTTGATGATGTCACGCTGACCATCACCGCGCCCGAAAAGATGGATTACTCCGACGCGCCGCAGATTCACTACACGTCGGACTTTACCAGCGGCACGGACGGCTGGTATGCGCGTTCTGCGGGCGGTGCCGCCATCGAGACGACCGCTGACGGGCTGTACATCACCGGGCGTACCGCGACGTGGAACTCTCCCGGCCGCGACTTCGACCTTGTGCCGGGGCGCGCCTACAACCTGTCCGTGCAGGTGAAGCAGGACGAGATGGATTCGTGCAGCTTCATCCTGTCCGTCGCCCATACCCGCGACGGCGAGGAATCCTATGAGAACATTGTCACCGGCACGGCGAAGAAAGGCGAATGGGCAATGCTGTCCGGCGCGTACATTCCCGGTCGGTATGACAAGTATGTGCTGTACATTGAGGGTGCGGGCAAGGAAACGTCCTTCACCATCCGCAATTTCACCTGCGACGAGAAGATTGACTCCTTCGACACCACTTCGCTGCCTGTCCTCAAGACGCTCTATGCGGATAAGTTCGATTTCGGCACGGCGGTTGTTGCCAGTGAAGTGGCGGACAGCAAGCGCATGGCGTTCTACGGCAGCCAGTTCACCATCATGACCGCGGGAAACGAGATGAAGCCGGATTCGCTGCTGGACATGGCGGCGTGCCGCAAGCTCAGCCGCACGGACGACACGGCCGTCGCTGTGAAGTTCGACAACTGCATTCCGTTCCTCGATTGGTGTCGCGACAATGGCGTGAAGGTGCATGGGCATGTGCTGGTGTGGCACTCCCAGACGCCCGAAACCTTCTTCCATGAGGGCTACGCGACCCACAAGCCGCTGTGCAGCCGCGAAACCATGCTCGCCCGCATGGAAAGCTACATCCAGCAGGTGCTGACGTGGACGAACGAGAATTATCCGGGGCTGATTGTCTCGTGGGACGTTGTGAACGAAGCCGTGGCGGACGGCAGCGACCAGCTGCGCGAATCCAACTGGACAAAGACGGTTGGTCAGGATTTCGTGAACCGCGCGTTTGAGTACGCCCGCAAGTACGCCGCGGACGGCGTGAAGCTGTACTACAATGATTACAACACCCCCCTTGACCCCAAGCTGCACGGCATCTGCGTCCTGCTGGACAGCCTGATTGCGGATGGCACGATTGACGGCTACGGCTTCCAGGCACACTACTCCGTCGGCAGTCCGACGATTGACCGCGTGGATTGGGCGTTCCAGCAGATTGCCAAGCGTGATTTGCTCCTGCGCGTGTCCGAACTTGACGTGGGCATTGACGATACGAACGAGGAAAACCTGCAGAAGCAGGCGAAGTATTACGGCGACCTGATGAAGATTTTCCTGCGTTACGCCGACCGCATCGAAGCGGTGCAGGTATGGGGCACGGTGGACGACATGAGCTGGCGCGCGGACAAGTACCCGCTCCTGTTCGACAAGGATGCCCAGCCGAAGCCCGCGTTTGACACGCTGGTGGAACTGGCACAGTAAATCCATCATAAAGGCAACACCGCACAATCCATTTGCCAGCCGACCACCTCATTTGTGCGGTGTTACCCTAACTTTAAGGAGGCGACGAAGATGAAGAAGAAGAGTTTTGCCATATTGCTGGCTGCGGCGCTGCTGCTGTGCCTGCTGCCGAGAATGGCGCCGGAAGCGAAGGCGGAAACCGTCCGCAACATATGTTCTTCCTGTAGGAAGCAGGCAGATCTTGAGATTACAGGATTCGAGCGATTCAACGACGATTATCATTATGTAATTTACAAATGTCCACTCTGCGGTACAGGCAGCCATGCCCTATTTGTTCCAATCAGCCTTCACTCTGGCGGCACCGAAACGCCGACCTGCACCACGGGCAAAACCTGCACCCGGTGCGGCACTCAATACGGCAAACTCGGTCACGACTGGGGCGCATGGCAATCCAGGGGCAACAACAGTGAGCATTTCCGCACCTGCCAGCGCGACGGCTGCGATGCGATGGACACCGCAAGCTGCTCCGGCGACAGCAGTGCGACCTGCATCACCCTGGGAACATGCACTACCTGCGGCGGGCAGTACTACGGCGCACATGCCTTCCTTGAGGCTCCGAACTGGGATTCGGATGCCGAAAACCACTGGCTTAGCTGCACCGTCTGCCACGAAGCGAAAACTCAGGTGGGCGCACATTTCTTCGTTCAGGGCACCGTTAGCTCGTGCCTTAAGTCCGCAGCCACCTGCGTTTCTCCGCCCGTGTACTACACAAACTGCGCTTACTGCTACCACAAGGGAACGGATACTTATGTATCCACATGGGAACGACCTGACCCGAACAACCACGACCTGGTGCACCACGACGCGAAGGCGCCCACCTGCACCGAAATTGGCTGGAATGAATATGACGCCTGCCAGCGCGAGGGCTGCACTTACACCACCAAGGTGGAAATCCCTGCGCTGAAACACAAGCTGGTGCACCACGACGCGAAGGCACCCACCTGCACCGAGAACGGCTGGGAGGAATACGATACCTGCTCCCGCTGCGATTACACCACTAAGGTGGAGCTGCTTGCGCTGAAACACGACCTGGTGCACCACGACGCGAAGGCACCCACCTGCACCGAGACTGGCTGGGAGGAATACGATACCTGCTCCCGCTGCGATTACACCACCAAGGTGGAAATCCCCGCCGCCGGGCACGATTATACCGAAAAGGTCGTCAAGCCCACCTGCGGAAAGGGCGGCTACACGCTGTACACCTGCAAAAAATGCAATGACAGCTATAAGGATCACCAGACGAAGACGCTGCTGCACTGGTATGGCGAATGGACGAGTAACGGCGACGGCACGCACAGCGCGACCTGCAAGCGCAAGGATTGCAAGCACGTCGGCAAGACCGAATGCGCCATCGTCGAATTCAAGCAGGCTGAAGCGACGCGCACGCTCTGCCACGTATGCGGCAATGTGAGCGATGGCACACATCTGGCGCTGGTTGAAGAAGTGACGGCGGAGGGCGAGCATCTGCCCTATGGTGAGCTGGTGCTGCGCATGGGTGAAACTGCGAACGGCAATACGCTGCTGAGCGTCTGCTTTGAAGTTTCCGGCAAGCTCACCCGGCCGAAGGGCGAGGTAAAAATCATGCTGCCCGCCGAGCTGCTGAACGGCGTTACCCTGGCGCTGCTGAATGCTGACGATACGGAAATTGATCTGCCCTACATCGTGGAAGGTGAAAACGCAGTGTTCACGCTGAATTTCACCGATGCAGAAATTCCCACCGCGCTGATTCGCCTGATACCGACAGCGGAATAATCCCATTGCATAGCGTTTTTAAGGCCGTTGCAGAAGATGAATCCTGCAACGGCCGTTATGTGCGCCCGGCTTAGCCGAAGGCAAGGGTGTCCATCGAGAGGCGGAGTCTGAAGGAAGCCGGATGCCAGCGGGCAAACTCCCGAACCGACGAACAGAAATCACATAGTAGACCGTAGAGGGGCGGACGAGTGTGCATAACAACACAAGATCCAATGCTGCCCGAATCCCGTGCGGTAAATGTGGCGGTTATGTGGAAGAAAAAAAGGCGGCTGCCAGGCTTATCCCCTGACAGTCGCGCCATTGCTTACTTTTTTTCCACTTTGCTGCTGCCACGGATGGTCGCATCCGGCTTGGCAGCCTGCTTCATGAACGCCGACGGGCTGATGCCGACGATGTTCTTGAACTGCTTGGAGAAGTGGTACGGGTCTTGCATCCCGACTTCGATGCCTGCCTGACGAACCGTGTGCCCCTCCTCGCGCAGAAGCTCCTTTGCGCGCTCCATCTTGCAGTGCAGTACATACGACAGCGGCGGCATGCCCACTTCGCTCACGAAGCGCTTGCGGAACGTTTCCATCGGCATACGGGAAATCGCCGCCATCTCCGCCAGAGAGAAGTTGTCCTTGTACTGATTGGCGCGCAGGGTGTCCACGACCTTCGCAATCTCGTGCGAAAGCATCGCGTCCATGGCGACCGGCTGTCCCCAGTGGCTTGCCAGCATCCCGTACATCAGGTGCTGCAGCTGATATGTCGCGTCGCTGGTGTCCGTGTGGCGGACGATGACCTGCACAATCTGCTTCGCCAAGTACATCTGGCTCGGCAGTGCCCCCTGCTTCAGCGGCATATGCAGCAGCGCGCCCATCTTGCGTACGACCATCGGCGCAAGCGGGCCTTCCAGCGCAATCCACACGCAGCGGACGCTCTCGTCAATCTGCAGGGCAGCGTCGCGGTTGCCGGCGGGCAGGAAGCACGTTTCCTGCTGTTTCAGCGTCAGCTCATGCCCCTGCCAAACCAGCGTCGCTTCGCCTGCTTCCACCGCAAACCAAATCCACTGGTCATGCGGCTTAATGGGGCGTCTCCCTGCCTCAAACATCGCCGTGCCTGCCGCGTGAATCCACGCACCGCTGGAGCGGGTCAAGCTGCCCGGCTTGTGGTATCCTTCCACCACCATAGTATCCGCCGCAGCCTCTACGCCTGCGAACAGGTAAGACTCCATGCCCTTCATCCTCCTTCAACCAAATGGCACAATTGTCATTATGGCTATTATAATGCCCAAATCGGTTGATTGTCAAGAGGATTACACGATTTTCCCGAAATTTTTCTGAAGGATAGCTGTGCGTACCCAAGTATGGATGAATGCCATCCGATAAAGGTTAGCATCGGCAAACTTTTCGCCCGAAAAACAGCAAATGTACAATTCTGCCCTTGACAAGCGCAGGATGAGCGGACTATAATAAATCCGAATACGCGGCAATGATGCCGCCGGACGGAGGAATTTTCTCCATGATGCTGTCTGTGCTGTTTCCGTTTACGTTCCCGGCGTTTTTCGCCGGGCAAATTGACGTACCGTGAAGCAGCAGCCGCAGCGATTGAGGAAAACATCAGGCGCGGAAGCTCTTTTGCGGGCTTCCGTGCTTTTTTTCGTCCATTTGAGCGAATAATGATTGACGCAGGAGGTTGAACACCATGATTATCGTCTTGAAGCAGGGCACGACCCAGCAGGAAATCGACACCGTTACCAATGCCGTGGTTGCGCGCGGCGTATCCGTCAGCCCGATTGTCGGCACGGAGATGACCATCCTTGGTCTGACTGGCGACACAAGCCGCATTGACCCCGACCAGCTGGAATCCTTCCACTGCGTCGAACGCATCATGAAGGTTGCTGAGCCGTTCAAGAAGGCAAACCGCGCGTTCCATCCCGCGCCGAGCGAAATCAAAATCGGAAACACGGTTGTCGGCGGCAAGAAACTGGCGATTATGGCTGGCCCCTGCTCCGTGGAGAGCAACGAGCAGATTACCGCCGTGGCGCAGGCGGTGAAGGACGCGGGCGCGACGGTGCTGCGCGGTGGTGCGTTCAAGCCGCGCACGTCCCCGTACTCCTTCCAAGGACTGGCATACGAGGGGCTGGACATGCTCTGCCACGCGCGCGAGCAGACCGGGCTGCCCATCGTGACCGAGCTGATGTCTCCCTACGACATTGACACCTTCGTGGAGAAGGTGGACTGCATTCAGGTCGGAGCGCGCAACATGCAGAATTTCGACCTGCTGAAACAATTGGGGAAGATTCGCAAGCCGATTCTGCTCAAGCGCGGACTGTCCGCCACCATCGAGGAGTGGCTGATGAGCGCGGAGTACATCATGGCGGGCGGCAATGAGCAGGTGATTCTGTGCGAGCGCGGCATCCGCACGTTTGAGACGTACACGCGCAACACACTCGACCTGTCCGCCATCTGCGCGGTGAAGAAGTTGAGCCATCTGCCGGTGATTGTTGATCCGAGCCACTCGACTGGTAAGAACTGGATGGTGCAGCCGATTGCGCGCGCGGCGATTGCGGTCGGCGCGGACGGCGTGATGATTGAGGTGCACAACGACCCGGCGCACGCGTTGTGCGACGGTGCGCAGTCGATTACGCCCGCCGCGTTCGTGGACGTGATGGCGGATATTCGGAAGATTGCAGAAGCCGTTGGGCGTGAGGTGTGATGATGAAAAAACTCCCCTGCTTGATATGGACAGGGGAGTTTTGAATATTGACCTTTTTGTTTATTGCGTGATGTTGCCGCAGGGGGAATCGCCGCTGCGGCGGCGACAAGGGGGCTTTCCGATCGCCCCCTTGACTCCTTCGGCGCGGTCACTCCCATGTTGCTTGGTTTCTACCGGAAATTTAGCGAACCGTAGGTTCGCTGGATAAACACGCGGACACTGTATGCAGAAGCGCTCAACTCAATCGCGAGAAGGGTGTCGAGAGGGTCGAAGACCCTTCGCGGGTGCAGGGCAGAGCCCTGCCGGAGTCCAGAGGCAGAGCCTCTGACGCCTCCTTTACCCCCGTAAGAACCCAATCACTTCCGGCACATACTTCTCCATCACATCGTTCGTGGACATGTAGATTTCGTGCTTCGCGGGATAAACGGAAAGTTTCGCACCGGGGACTTGCGCGACGAATTGTTTCTGCTCCGGCAGACAGACTGTCTTGTCCAGTGACGCTTGGCAGAGCAGCAGCGGTGTGGTAATCTGCTTGTCCTTCGCCGGGTCAAGCAGCACTTGCGTCACGCCAATCGCTTCTTGTACCCAGCCATAAGTGGGTGAACAATTCTGCAAGTGCGCGTTGTCGATGCGCTTGCGCTCGTAGTAGTCAAAGCGGACGCGGCTGGTGGCGCAGGATGTCTCGAACGGCTCGTTCTCCGGGCTGAACGGCTTGCCGATGAACGCGCGGTCTTCCCGCTTGCCGATGGCGCACATGAAGTCCGCCGCGAGTTTGCCCGCCCAGCGCGGCAGCGGCGCACTCGACGGCGCAATCATCGGCGCAGTCAGCACCGCCCGCGCGAAATACTCCGGGTGATTCATCAGCGTCATGCCGCCAATCGCGCCGCCCATCGAGTGCGCATACAGCACGCGCGGCAGATGCTCCGTCCTCGGCAGGACGACACCCGACATGAATTCCTCCAAATCGCGCAGATAATCCGAAAACGCATCGACGTGCGTGATGGAGGTGTCAGAAATTTTGCGGACGGACTTGCCGTGCCCGCGGTGGTCGATGGCGTAGACGTTGAACTTCTCGTTCAGAAAATACCACGTCATTTCGCGGAATTTCTCGGCGGATTCCGTGTAGCCGTGCAGGATGACGACGGCGCGGGTCGCATCCGGCTGCTCGTAGACCTCCGCGTGCAGCGTTCCGCCCGTGGAGAGCGGCATGTCCATCTCCTGGCGGCGCGAATCCAGATACAGCTCAACCGTCTCAGCCATGACGGCGGCATAGTTGCTTTCGGGCAGAATGGAAATCATAGCGTCCTCCTGTGATCATAATGCTTGACATGTCTATTATATCAGAAAAAGAACGCAAAATGCAAGGGCTGCACCGACTTTTCCAGCGCAGCCCTTGATGTTATTTGTTGATTTCCTGCTGAAGCACGTCAAGAAACGCTTGACGGCGGCAGTTCTTGAACGAATAGGTAAATCCATCTGACGTAAAGCGGAACGTGTAGCCTTTGAGGATTTCGCCCATCAGGCTGGTGGTGCTGAAGTCGGTCACGCCTTTGAGCGGGATGGTATACATCAATTTGAGCGGCTCGGACTTCATGTTCGTGTCGTAGATGAGCAGGTCATTGCCCTTCACACCGAGCAGCACCATGCCGAAGCTCCCGTCCGGCAGTTCCTTCACCGTGGCGCAGAGCGCTGCCCCGCGCGCATCGCAAACGCCCGCGTCCTGCATCTGCTGGGCGTATTTCTCCTGATTTGCCATGTAAAATCAACCTCCTTTTTTGGCCTTGAGCCTACTGACAAGTATAAGCGGGGGGGCTGATTTGTCAAGCGAACGCGGGAAAATTTACAAGTGGAATTAGTTTGGCACATACATCGGTGTCAGCCCCATTTCGAGATACACCGTGTTGACATGCTCCTGACACGCGCGGGCGAACCCTTCCGCGTCAAACGCGCCGTTCAGGTAGCGCTGCATGAGCGTCTTGAGGGCATCGTCGAAGGTGACGGGGGAGTCGCCGGGGATGTAGGCATACTGGACGAGGTTTTGATAGTAGGCAATGTCCTCCGGGGAGACGGAATAGGGGTGTTCGGTGATGTAGGCTAAGCTGCTGCGGGCGCGGTCAAGATTATCTTCATCCTGCGCGGTGCGGTTCTCCTTTGCTTCCAAACGGGCGATTTCATCCTGATATTGCGCAACCTTTTCATCATAGTCGGAACGGATGATGGGCTGATTCAGGGAAGCATCCCAAAGATAGGATGTTTCGGATTCATAGGTCGCCAGATAATGCATCAGGTCAATCGCACCGTCAATGTTGTTGGAATATGGGTTGATGACGGCGACGACTGTTAGATAATATAAACCAGAAGGTACATCATCGAGTACAGAGGGAATTAGTTCAATGCGCGTGGAAGGAGTGACAGAAGCGGCAGACGAAGTAAAGACTTCGTAGTCTGCGAATAAATTTTCCTTCGATGTTTCAGGCACAGTATTCCTGATTTTTTCGGCAATACGAGCAAATTCGGGACGCAGAAAATTGATTTGCCCATCCACTCGTTCAGAAGCAATCAAGAATTGGCGCAAATAGAACGTGAGCATATCCTGCTGCGTGTACCTGTATTCGAGCATCAGCACATAGTCACGGCTCAAAAGACCGCTGTCGAACAGCACTTTACTAACGTCTAACAACTCATCAAAGGTTGTTGGTTCGGAAAGTGCCAATTCTTCCAGCAAATCAGGGGAAAGAACTTGCCACCCCCACGGCTGTGCATCAACATACCAGCCGACCAGATTGCCATTGTCCATGAGCGCATTCTGAAAGGCAGGATACAAGTCGCCGAGTTTATCAATCAAATCGCTGTCATCGGTCAGTGGATAGTAATAGTGCTGTTTTTTGATTTGGTCAAGCCCAGCGTTCGAGTCAAAAATGAAGATGTCAATATTGGGATCGCGGGATGCGATGGCGGATGCAATTTCCTTCATCGAGCCGTCTCTTCGTTCGACGGAATGTCCTGCCGCGGCATAGGAATCAATGGGCGGGCAATAGGAGGATGCGCCGAGAATTCGGACGGGCTGCGTATTTTCCGCCGCGGCGAACGTGCCTAAGAGTGAAATCAGCATCAGCAGAGCAAGCAAGCGTTTCATCTTCAATTCCTCCTTCGGAACGGGAAGCAAGTCAACGTGTGCATAGTGTGATGGTCAAGTTTCCAATATCATCATAACAGACGATGCACGAAATGTCAAGATATTAACACAAAAAAATACAAGCGGCGGCGAAAATGCGCAAAACAAATCCCCCGACTGCCTTGCAGCAATCGGGGGGATGAATCAGCATCTTATGCGTTGAAATTCAGATATTCTTCTTCCGGCGGGGGGACAATCTCCGCGCGGGCTTCCTGCAGCATCAGCATCTTTTCGCCCTGCGCGTCCACCGCCTTGCACTGCGCGGTCAGGCGGAAATATGTCTTCGTGCTGGGCTTCTGGATGCCTTGCGTAATCCAGCCGATGGGCTGAATGTCGTTCGCGCAGCACGTCATCGCCATCCGCCCGAACATGTAGTAGCCCTTGGGGAGCGAGCGGTCAGCGAACGCCTGCCCCACCAAGCGCACGGTCTTGCGGTCGTAGCGATCGGCATGGTCAAGCGAATCCAGATAGAAGGTCGGAATGTCCTCGTCCTTGATTTCGATGACGGCGGACTTCATGTCGTAGGGAAGGTCTTCGTCCGCCACGCCGTCTTCGCTCGTGCCGTCGGTGTTCTCGAAGATGATGTTCGTCTTCGGGTTGACCGCTTTGAGCTGGCGACGCCACGGGCTCTTGTTTGCGCCGGGCTGGCAGCGGTTGACCAGAATCAGGTCAGCGACCTTCATCGGGTCGGTCAGCATCTGGCGCATGTTGGTGAAGTAGTTGTCGAAGGTGTTCGCGTCCACCGTCGTGATAATCTGCACGACTTCCCACTTGCGCGGCAGCATACAGCTGCCCAACCGCTCAATCGTCCAGATGCTGTTGTATTCGATGATGACGCGCTCCGGCTGATACTCCTTGTCCAGCGCTTCCATCTTCTTCGTGTTCATCTCGTCCGCTTCGTCGAGGACGACGACGGTCGTGTTCTTCGCCGTCTCGTACTCCTCAACGCCCTCTTCGCAGCAGATGACCAGCGTCTTCTGCCCGCGCGAGAAGTTGTCGTCCGTCAGCATGGAGTTGATGAGCTGGGTTTTGCCGCTTTCGAGGAAGCCGGTAATCAGGTAGACTGGTGTAAATTCCTGTTCGCTCATGCCTTGAACAGCTCCCGCAGTGCTTTTTCGTCGATGTGCGCACCGATGACGCACAGGCGGCCGGTGTAATCCGGCGTACCCGGACGGAACTGGCTCTCGCCCGGCACATAGTCAAACTGGAACCAGTCGCCCGCCGCGTTCTGCAGCACGCCCTTGGCACGCAGCACCGTGCCGTACTCTTCTTCGTCGGACAGCTTGTCCAGCATCGCCTTGACCTCGTCCTGCTCGTAACGGTTCGCAGTTTCTACGCCGACAGACACGAACACTTCGTCTGCGTCATGCCCGTGATGATGATGGTGATGATGTCCGCAGGAGCAGGTTTCGCCGTCCTCGTGGTCGTGATGATGATGTTCGTGCTCATCCTCGTCATGGTCGTCGTGATCATGATGGTGATGATGCTCATGGTCGTCATGGTCGTCGTCATGATGATGATGGCAGCAGCATTCCTCGCCGTCCTCGTGATGGTGATGATGCTCGTGTTCATCCTCGTCGTCATCATCGTCGTCATCGAGGTGGATTTCCATCGGATTGCCGGATTCAATGACTTCCAGCAGCGTATCAGCGGACAGGTCATCCCACGGCGTCGTCACGATGCGGACGCCCGGATGCTGCTCTTCCACCAGCGCGCGGCTCTTCTCGATGCGCTCCGCGGACAGCAGCTGCGTGCGGCTGAAAATCACCGTCGCGCTCGTCTTAATCTGGTCGAGGAAGAACTCGCCGAAGTTCTTCATATACATGCGGCACTTGCCCGCGTCCACAACGGTCGCGCAGCCGGTCACAACGAGGTCGCTGTGGCGTTCCTTCGCGCGCTCGACGGCGGCGAGGATTTCGCTCAGCTTGCCCACGCCGGACGGCTCAATCAGCAGGCGGTCAGGATGATACTTCGCAATCAGGTCATCAACCGCCTTCTGGAAGTCGCCCACCAGCGTGCAGCAGATGCAGCCGGAATTGAGTTCATCGACGATGATGCCCGAATCCTTCATAAAGCTGCCGTCCACGCCGACTTCGCCATATTCATTTTCCAGCAGGATGATTTTTTCCTTCGCAACGCTGCCCGTCAGCAGCTTTTTGATGAGCGTCGTTTTGCCCGCGCCCAGAAAACCCGAAATAATGTTGACCTTAACCATAGCCGTTTTTCTCCTATTCCTCAGGGTCTGGCGGCTCATTCCCGCCACGCTGTTAGAAATACCATTCCGGGATTCATCTGCGCCATCTGCTTGCGCCTTTTCCCTTCTGGCGTCCGCTCATTCCA
>ENA-OZHU01001477-OZHU01001477.1-human-gut-metagenome-genome-assembly--contig:-NODE-1477-length-12478-cov-6.418498_pt1 | contig 12478 bp, 10 predicted proteins | sample MGYA00244054_ERZ653700 | MGnify/ENA primary metagenome ERZ653700 (study PRJEB26926, sample SAMN06165279) | human gut metagenome | biome: ENVO:00009003; feature: ENVO:2100002; material: ENVO:00002003...
CTATTAAGTCGTCGGCAGCGTCAGATGTGTATAAGAGACAGATCTTGTTTATTGCGGTTAATATTTTGTACAAAAGAAATACCATCAAGATTGGATAAAACTATACGATGTCGATTTGATGCTATCTTTTGAATTCGACTTATCAATTCAGATTTATTAAATCTTGCATCAATTTTATATTTCCCAAGTTGTTTATATCCTCCGATTATACCACCCTTAATTACTCCAGATACATTTGTCCTATTTAAGAAAAAAGTTGATTTTGCTAATTCAAACGCACTTACAAAATCTCTTCGTTGTTGAATATCCTTATATTTATTCCAATTATCAACAGATATATCAACCTCATCAATCCACTTGCAAAATTCATCAGGAAATCGAGTTATAGTTTTCCAAAAAGCATAAATGGAAGGATCGAGATCATTAATAAATATTCGATCAACATATTCTTCAAATAATAATCTCAATGCCAAACCAGCACCACCAGCATATGGTTCAGCATAATTAATCCCTATTAATCCATTTTCATAAAAAAATTTGGAAACAAAAGGAAATATACAATTTTTGCCACCTGGATAACGTAATGGAGAATAGTGTATCATTATTTTTTATGCGTAATCATTAACATTGCACCTAAAATGATTGATATTGCAATAGTTTGCTCAACATTAGGTGTCGTTTTATAATTATGTGCTCCTGTATGCAATAATTGTAACATTGTATCATCTTTTACATTTTGATTTGCTAACAACGTTTTTTGGTCTTGTGATAACGTTTTTTTAGCCAATGCAAAATTAGTCTTTATATATGTCCCTAAATCGTTATTCCCCAATATATCGTTAGCCGCGGTTTCACAAAGAAGACGTAAAGACATACGAATTAAGCAAGGAAATGACGGAGATAAATTATTTTTATTACTTATGTAATAATTATACAGATCTGTAATATCACGATGAAGATTATTGACAACTCCAGCTTTAAGATATAACAACTCTCCAAAAAGTGGAACTTCAACACTTTTTACACGACGTGTACGTCTTGGGCTTTTTTCTTCCTTATTTGGATTATTACTCTCCTCTATTGTTGGTGTGTGGTACAAATTTAATGGCTTGAAATCTTTATTTTCAAATTCTTCAATAGCCAATAAACTGGATGAAGATAATACATCTTTTACTTGTCCTCGTTTCTTTCGTGTTGAGATAACTTCATTTTTAATTTTATCGATCAAATCATCTAATATAAGTTGAGCAACTTCATCAGAATATCGGCTGTAAAGACCTTCTCGCTCAATCTTAAAGCCTAAATCTTCTAATACAGACGGCTTAAATATTTCTTCTTTGACAAATCGTTTATTAAGACAAGGGTTAGCACTAATTAATCCTGTTTTTTCTTCTAACATCAAGAAAGTACTCATATCTTCTCCCATGATATTATGAAGAAACCAATCTCGATCTAATGTAGTCCACGAACCTGAATTTCCATGTTTTCGTAGAATATTTTTAAGCGCAATTTCTCTATCACAAACATTGCACGGAATCTCTTGGGGAATAAATGGCAAATAGGGAATATTTCTATCCACATCAACTAACCCGTGATAAATTTTAGCTAAAATAATTCTCCTATTCCCATCATAAACAATAGGTTTATCACCATGAAATACAACAGTAGGCAATTCGCTAAAATCATAATACTCACCCATTTCTCTTGCTAATTTGGGCAATGTCCATTTAGCGGATTTATCTAAAAGGGCCCGATCAACTATATCTTGATCTGATGCATCTTTATCAATAGGATCTCGAGGATTTTCAGTCCATAAAACCAAATCCTCCAATCTTAAGATTTCAACTCGTTGCATATTTAAGTTAAGTTGGTGTCTAACAAAGATAAGGAAATATTATTAATATTATTTTATTGGCAATAATATATTTAAATTAGACCTAGGCTCAATGCCCTTTTCACTGAAATATTTATCAGAAAATCAATTAGTAATAAAATGTCTCAATTTTGGCATGAGGTCTTAAAATAACCCCTCGGTCAAAGTTGGTTCTACTCTTTAAGGGATTATCCGATTTAATCGGGTAGTCCCTTTTCTTTTTTCTGCGGTCGTCGGTTGCGACAAAAAGCGGAATTTTGTAAATTCGTTGAAACAATCACCGCTTATGAACGAACTTACAGGCTCGAAAGGCTGTTTGGCTACCGATACCCGCTCCTTACGGGAAATCGCCCCGTTGCTGGAAAACTATTTCGGCATTACGCTGGGTTACTTTGAAAATGAAATCGAATTGAGTACAGGCAAACATGCCGCCAAAGCGATCCAAGAGGATCACGAGATATATTTGCCTATTAACCGTTTCGATTATGACGCTTATATGGAACTGTTCGGAGAAACGCCCCTTTTGACCGATCGATTGCGTGAAGCCCTTTTATTCGTGGCTTACATCATCACCGACCGCAAATTCAACGAGGAGGAGTTATACGAACGCGGATATTGGGAAGATTGGAACACCTATAAGGGCGAGTGGGCGAAACTGATGCTTTTTATGGAAGAAACCGAACAACGGCATCGGAACCTGTACGAACGTGTCGGAGAACAGGAAATGCCCGTGACCCTGCGCACCAACAGCCGCAAGCAGGAACCGCAGACGATTCCCAATACGAATAACTGGCTGTTCCGTCTGATCCGAAAGGAACTCGCCGATTATTTCCCCGACATTCAGACCGCCGAAGATGCACGGCAGGAATTGGAACGACGCAAACCGTCGGCAGGAGCCAAACCGATGAATACGCGCTATCCGATTGTCGCATACGGGATTTATCGGATGCTCCATGAAGAAAACGCAATGTCCGAGAATCCCGACACGCCGAACGAACTTTGCAGGTTGATCTACGATTACACCCGCTTCGTCGGGTGCTATCCCTCCTATAAAGGCTATGACGGTTCTTTCAACCCCAAAAACATACGCGCCGACATCGGCTATATAAAGAAGAACGTACAGAAATACGGCGGGGAAAAGATACCGAAATTCCCGTCTGTCGAGTTCGAGCGAATACACATCGTAACGGACAATATCGTTCATAAGGATTTATTCTGAATAACCGACATATTTCAGGTAGAGAATGGGTGCAGAAATGCACCCTTTTTCTTTACCTGTTCCGCCGAAACCCAAGAGCGTTTTTTGCGTTATCGTAACAGAGTAGAAGAACCCGATATGAAACTGACGAGCAGGTAAATAATAGGCATGAAAACAGCCGACATTGTTTACCTCGAAAGGCTCGGAAAACGCGAAAAAATGGCTGATATTTGCCAGCGTAATCAATAACGACAAGACAATGTACCGAACGAAAAAACGACTGAAAACGGCTCTTTGCAACGGAGTGAAGAACAGAGGTAAAGAACAGGCTGAAAACAAGCCGATATTCTCTACCCCGAGCCGATTAGCGAAAGGGCGTGTTCAAGTGTTTTATATACTGCAAGCGGAGGAAATCGGAGCGTACGGCCGATGAATCCGCAGGGAGAAACCGAAAGCCCGAAAGTGGAGGTTGAACTAAAAAAACGACCGATGAAACGCAAAATGTAACCAATTAAAAGACAGAGGTAAAGAATAGGTCTGAATATAGCCTGCAACCTCTACCTCGAAAGGCTCGGAGAAGCAAAAAAATCGACCACTTTTGCAGTCGTAAACGAGGTCGGAGCGTACGGCCGACCAAGGTTGCAGGGAGTAGCCGACAGCCCGAAAGAGGCGGCAACAAAACTTAATAAAAAAGATAACGATTATGAAAACGCTTACAAACATCGATGACAACATGAACATTAAATTTAATAACATTAAAGCTATGAACGTAATTTCAGAAAATGCGGCATCACAGCAGGTAGCTGGGAACCGCGCAGAAGAACAGGAGGAGAAAACGAACCTCCGAGTAATTAAAATCAGGCCCGCAGGGAACGCCAAAATGTTCCGCACGCTGACGAAAGCGATTGCGGCAGGGGCTACCACCCTGATCGTGACCACCCGTGTAGACGTGGCTGGATGCGGATATGTTTGGTTCGGAATCCGTAAGGGGTACACCGAACTGGATGGCAAACTCCTGCTGAACGCCCAAATCTGGAACTACCTGCTGGCGTTCCTGATGGGTAAGGAGTTGCCCGAAGTGACGGAGTTCGAACCCGACCGTGAAATCTGCTGTCAGTCCGAGTGGCTGGCAGAGGTGGCCGCCGAGGTGGAGAAACTGACCCCGATCACCTCCGAGGAGTACAACGAGAGCGAGGAGGGCATCGGCTACCTCGCCAAAAAGTACCACTTTCCCAACGGCAAAGTCGTAATGCCTGCCGAGGCAATGGAGGACATCACCGACCTGCTGAACTAAACTGCGGAACGAGGGGAGCGGGTTTCGCCGCTCGCTCCCCAAGTTTTTTTAACTCACTAAAATTAAAAAACATAGATGAACATTGAATATATCACAATAGATGCAGGCCAACGGTTCGACGCCGTGATGCCCGAAATACCGACCAACTCGATCATCAACAAGACCGTCACGGGATGCGGTGCGACCTATGCCGAAATCAATGCGCCCCGACACTCCGTCATCATCGAGCCGAATGTTCCCGTTATCGAGGGCAAGATGAAAAAGCACCCGCAGATACTCGGCGTGTTCGAGGGCGTAACGACAGAGGACATCATCGACTTTCTGAACACGAACTACAACGACGGCTATCTGAAAATCATGACCACGCCCGAAAGTTTCCCAAAAGTCCGCTCGGCAATGGTACAGACGCATACGGATATGCACGGTGAATGGTTCATGCTGTTCGACGAGTGCGAACGCACGATACAGGATGCAGGCTACCGCGGCTCGATTACGCTCCCGATGGATGATTTTTTCCGATGCAAACAAAAGGCGATGGTTTCCGCGACGCCGATCATCCCGTCCGATCCCCGTTTCGAGCAGCAGGGCTTTACGATGAAGATACTCCGCCCGACCTACGACCACAAACCGAAAATGTTGCTCATACACACGAACAACACCGTCGGCTGGGTGCGTACCCTTATGGGACAGGTAAAAGGCAAAGGGCATCCGCTCTGCATCTTTCTGAACTCGACCGATACGATCCACCGCATGATCTGCACCTATAAGATCGAGAAACGGTGCAAGGTCTTTTGCAGTTACGAGAGTGTGAAGAAACTCCGCAAGCGGGATTTTTCGCGGGCTTACTCCTCACTCGAAGAACTGGATGAAATCAACTTTTTCACGAGCCGTTTCTTTTCGGCGGTGGACATCGAACTGCCGACAACGGCCTGCGTGCTGATCGTGACCGACCTTTCGTTTGCGGCGCACACCGTCATCGACCCCACGACCGAAGCCGTGCAGATCGTCGGACGCTTCCGCAACGGCGTGGAGGATGCCGCGCATATTTTCAGCACCAACAAGGAGATGCCCTGCAAATCGCGGGAGGAGATCGCCGCGAGATTGGAGGAGTGCGAAGCGGTCTACAAACAAGTCCTGCAAATCGAAGCGTCGGGGGCGGGTTGCGATACCCGTGCGCAGGCGTTGGAGGGAATGGACTACAAACGGTTCATGAACGCCGACGGAACGCGCAACTGGTTCATGTGGGACAACGCCTACGACGACGAGCGGATCAAGCGGCACTACACCGACGCCGAACTGGTGCGGGAGGAGTACGCGAAAGCATTTCACACGAATTACGTCGAATATATCTATCCGTTGTCGGACTGCGACCGACTGCAACGCATAAATCCCCGACTGAAAATGAAAGACCTGTTCCGCGAAATCGTGCGGCAGTTGGAGATACTGGAACAAAACCGAACGTGGAATGAATACTACTTTCTGCGCGAGGAGATTCAAAGCCAAGTGCCGATAATGGTGGATGCCTACTACGCCCTCGGAGCGGCAGAGATCGAACGGCACAACTACAACATGAACGCAATCGGCAAACAGATACAGGAAAACGAAAGCCAACAACTGCTGACCTCGGAAAAAGTCTGCGGGGAGGTGTACGCCCAACTGAAAACGGGCGACAAGCTACCCGTGTGCGTCGTCAACCGTTTTATGAACGACCTGATTATGCGGCTCGGCATCCCCTACCGCAAAAAAGTGACGGCAAAGATGATCGGAATCTATTTCGAGTACAGGGAGGTGCGCACCAACAAACAACGGTTCATCGAATTGGGAAAGCGGATCATATAGCCCGTAACGGGTGAAAACAGGTCGGTGACAAACTTTTGAAAAGGGTCTATAAAAGTACCTTTTTCGGAATTCCTGTCACCCGATCACCCACTCCCCGCGGCGTGTAGACCCCACCCGTTTGAGCCTGCCCGACTTGGTGAGTTTCTGCAAATGATATTTCACGCCGTCGGGTGAGATTCCGACAACCTCGGCCAACTCCGCCCGTGTAATGCTGGGATTGCGGGCGATGGCTTCCAAAATAATTTCTTGGGTAGTTTTTCGGGTAGTTTCTTGGGTAGTGAGCGTTTCGGCGATTACCCCCAAAACAAACTCGACGAAAGGCGTGCAACCCGCTTTACCGCCGCTTACGGCAATCGCCTTATAATACTCCTTTTGATACTTATATACAATGTTTTCGATCGGCAGGTTTTTGAAGATAGGCCGCCACCTGCTCAAAATCAATGTCTGCCACAATCGCCCCGTGCGACCATTACCGTCCGCGAACGGATGGATAAACTCGAATTCATAATGAAAGACGCAACTTGCGATCAACGGGTGTTCATCCGTGGTGCGCAGCCACTCGAACAGATCGTTTACGAGAAACGGCACACGTTCGGCATCGGGCGCATAATGGATAACCGTTTTTCCCGACACCACACCCGCACCGCCTTTGCGGAAACAACCGATTTCGTCGATCAATCCCGCTTCCATCGTGGCATGCGCCTTTAACAGATCATCGACTTTACAGGGATCGAGCGTGTCGAGCAATTCATACGCTTTAAGGGCGTTGCGCACCTCCTGCACCTCGTTAATAGGAGCAACGACGGGTTTTCCCTCCAATACCGCCGTGACCTGCTCCGTCGAAAGCGTGTTGCCCTCAATAGCCAGCGTCCCGTGAATCGTTTTGATTCGATTGACACGATGCAGACGCAAATTTTCGTGCGCATAATAGCTGCCGATTGCTTCGCTGATTTGTGCAACCAAATTCGTGATCTTCGGCGTAATGGTGTAAGGCGGTTTATAGGACATGATACACTTGCTTTTCGGCAAAGATAACGATTCTTTCTTTTATAGGGTAGTTTTGGGTAAATCTATTTATCATCCATTCCCCATATCGTGCGATTTATACCGAAATTGTCCCGCAACCAAAAGGTGACAAACTTTGTGAAAGGGTCTATAAAATATCCTTTTCGGAAAAGGTTGTCACTCGCAGACAAACAAACCGAAATACCCCGACCGAGCGGACAATCCCTATTTTTCACCCCTCCCCATTTTCGGATGGAAAACCGAATTTTCATCCTTCCCATTTAATAGGATTCCACATAAAACAGACCACTCCCTATTTATGCCCGAAACCATATAACAGCATAGAATTATCGGAATTATATAGAATCGGAAAGCTATTCTTACATGGAGATATGCCGCCCTGTTTAGTTGGTTATGAATGGAGTTGTCTTTTTACAAGTAATGGGGAATACCTCTAAACTTTACAGACCATGAAAACATTAAATGAAAGGGCGACAGAAATTCTGCAAGCCTTGTTAGCCGTGCGGGCTAAAAAACTGAAAATCAAAAATGCAAGCCAGACAATCCATGTGAAACTGACTGACTGCATCGGAAAGTACAACCTTATTTCGCTGACACAGCACATCGAAATAAATGGCGTTCTTTTCCGTGACCCCGAAGTGATTTTTGCTTTCGACACTATTAAACGGCAGTTTATTCCGTACCACTACATCAACGATTTTTTTGAAATCGAGAAATGTTGTGCCACACCGACGGTAGAGGGATTAATACCTCGCAACGAAATAGACCAACACAATTTAGCATGTTTCGTAAACCGTTGGCTGTTGCAACTAACCTCAAAACTGGAAATCCAATGAATGCGCAACGAATAGTACAGAATTGTGTTTTGAAGAATCAAAGCACGGTTATCGAGGAAATGATACGGGCAAACCTTATTTCCGAAGAATATCTTTATCCGTTCGCGGATGATGTCATGGAATGGTGGCTGATTGATTCATGGCTGGCCGAACGACTGAAAGAGCAAGGCGAGGTTATCATCGAGGAATACGGTTGCTATTGGTGGGGCAGGCAATCCAGCGGACAGGCGATTTACATGGACGGCGTAATACAAGAAATCTGCGGGAACGATTAACCCAACTTACAACTAACAAAGTTTCGATTCCATACTCCCCGCTATTGGATAGAAACTTTGTTTTCAAGAACTTTGCACAATAAAAGCACAGCAAATTTCCATAGAGTGTTCTGTCTTTTAGAAACATTTTCTATCTTTGTGTCGTTACCGAACAGGTAGCAGACATATTAGTAACGTGAAAGTGTTTCGCGTTTACTCTCAAATAGAAATCTGACAGTTTCAAAATTAGCACGAGAGTAAGCAAGACAGACACTCTTCATTTGTGTAGCTATATATCATCCCGATATATACTGCCAAGTGTGGAGATTTGCTTATTTGTGCTAAGGTTTTGTCAGAACCTCTATTTGGATAAGCGAACAACTCCACACTTTCTTTTTGCATATAACCCACCGCAGCAGGAGTTGATACGGTACAACATTTATGATTATGCCGTCATCAAGTTTCGAACTTCTTGAAAAGCAAATTGAATCGAATCCGATTCAACAGAATCTCTATCGGCAATGTTTAATAGAATGTACGCCGAATAACACAATCTTATCAAGAGCAAAAATCATCTTATTACTTGCTACCAAATTAACAGAAAGCGAAAATTCTGTTTTGTCTTTACCTGATGGGGAACTACCCGAAAGTTCGTTGCAAACCTATGCCGAAATTGGAGCACTATTACTTTATGAATTATATCCCGAACAATCGTCCAATAGCCATGATGCTATCCAACAATTAAAAGATAAATTCAAAATGATAATAGAGGGAACTAATCAATGATATTTCAATTTTATAATTTCGATTAACTATGAAAAGCTTACTATCCTTACTGCTTTGCAGTTTATTGCTGTTCGGTTGTAGCGATAAGTACGATGACAGCGCATTGCGCAATGATTTGAATGACCTCGAAAATCGCGTAGCGAAATTAGAGGAACTCTGCAAACAGATGAACACGAATATTTCATCGTTGCAGAAGATTGTAGAAGCATTGCAGGATAATTTGTCGATTTCCAAAGTTGAACAAATTTCCGATGGTTATATTATCTATTTTTCCGATGGTTCTACTGCTACTATTAAAAACGGCAAAGATAGCGGTGATGCTCCCGTTATTGGTGTTAAACAAGATACAGATGGCTGTTATTATTGGACGCTTGATGGCGAATGGCTGACTGATGAAAAGGGAAATAAAGTAAAAGCACAAGGTACAGACGGTAAGGACGGAGTTGATGGCGAGGATGGAAATGACGGTGTAGACGGAGAAGATGGTACGGATGGAACCAATGGCAAAGATGGCATTACACCACAACTGAAAATAGAAAATGGTCGCTGGATGCTTTCAATGGATAATGGTAAAACTTGGACGGATATAGGGCAAGCAACGGGAGCTGATGGAAAAGACGGAGAAGATGGAGCAGACGGGACGGATGGAGAAGATGGTGTCGATGGCAAGGACGGAACGAATGGCATCTTCAAAAGTGTAAGAGAAGATGATGATAATGTCTATTTCACATTGGAGGACGATTCTGTTATTACGATTCCCAAAAGCGATAATTCAAAGTTTGCAATTGCATTCGATACAACGGATATAGCCATTCTCAATGGAGGAGAGAGCAAAACGATTTCCTATACGATTACGAGTGCAACGGAAAATACGGTTGTCAAAGCCATTGCACAGGATGGATGGAAAGTCAAAATAAATGCTACCTCTACGAATAAGGGAACGATTACGATTACTGCACCCAATCCGATTGTTGAGAGCGAAATCCTTGTTTTTGCCAATGACGGTTCCTATCGTACTGTTATGGCAACATTTCGATGCTACGAAAAACAGATATTAGAAATAAGTATTGCTGACGATTCGATTGAAATACCGCAAGAAGGAGGACAACAAGTTGTTAACTTAAAAACAAACTTATCCTATACGATTAACATTCCCTCCTATGCAAAATCATGGTTATCTGTCGCAAAAACACGAGCTGCTATTAGAGAAGAATCCTTAGTATTTTCTATTGCACAAAATGATGGGTTTTCTCGATTTGCAACCGTTGCATTGAAAAATGAGCAGGGTGAAACATTACAAACAATTATTTTTCGGCAAGTCGGAACTTATGCTGAAATTCAGGTTGAAACTGAAGGTGGCGATTTGGAATCGAACTTGCAGGCTATTTACGAAAGCATCAAATCACTAAAAATAATAGGCTCACTCAATAGTGATGATTTTCGATTCATCAACAAAATGCCAAATTTAAAAAACCTTGATATTTCAGAAGTAAATATTACCACATTACCCCCAAACGCATTTTACAACTCAACTAATGTTGAAAATCTGATTTTACCCCATACACTAACCACGATAGGGCAAAAAGTATTTTCCCAAAGTAAATTGAAATCGGTCGTAATCCCAAGTGGAGTAACAACGATTGAAGGAGGATATTCTTCGTCATATATTCGAGAAAATTGCGGAGCTTTTTATGGTTGCACTTCTCTAACCTCAATTGAAATACCTGCAAGTGTGGAAACTATTGAAGCTGCTGCTTTCCAAGGTTGCTCAGCATTAGCAACAATAACCTTTGAAAAAGGCTCTCAACTCAAAACAATAGACGGTGATGCTTATAATTCTTCTTATTATGGGGCATTTTCAGACTGCACTGCTTTAACCACAATTGAAATACCTGCTAATGTCGAAACAATAGGCAAGGCAGCATTCAAAGGTTGTACCTCATTGGCCTCTGTAATATTCGAGATAGGCTCTCAACTGAAAATAATTAAAGGTGGTTACTATGACACTACTCATTATGATGGTGCATTCTCTGACTGTATTTCATTGAAATCAATTGAAATACCTGCAAGTGTAGAAACAATTGACATAGCTGCATTTAAAGGATGTTCTATGTTAACTACTATAACATTTGGGCAAGATTCTCAATTGAAAACTATCGCTGGAACTTCCTCTTGTGGTGCATTCTCCGACTGCACTTCACTGACATCAATTGAAATACCTGCAAGTGTAGAAACAATCGGTGTAACTGCATTCAAGGGGTGCTCTTCTTTGGCAACAGTTGCTTTCGAAAAGGGTTCTCAATTGAAAACAATTGCAGGTGGTTCTACTGCTTATTATTATCAGGGCGTATTTTCAGATTGCATATCTTTAACATCCATTGAAATACCTGCAAATGTAGAAACGATCGAAGCGACGGCATTCAAAGGCTGCTCTTCATTAACAACAGTTACTTTTGAAAAAGGCTCTAGACTTAAAAAAATCAGCGCATCAGCATTCGATGGGAGTAAACTTGAACAAATTGAAATCCCAGCAAAAGTTACGGAAATTGCAGGTGGAACATTTAAAGATTATGAAACATTAAAAACAATATCTTTTGAAAGTGGATCGCAACTGAAATCAATTGGTGCAAGTGCTTTCAATGGCTGTATTTCTTTAATTTCAATTATAATTCCCGCCAGTGTAGAAACCATAGGGCAAAAGGCATTTAATAAATGCCTTTCACTCCGTACGGTTTCTTTTGAAGTAGGATCTTTACTTAATACAATTGAAGGTGGTTATTATTATAATTCTGGAACTTCTCAAGTTATTGAATATTGCGGAGCTTTCTGTAATTGTATTTCTTTGACAGAAATTGAAATACCCGCAAGTGTAGAAACGATTAAAACTACGGCATTCCACGGTTGTTCATCATTAACAACAGTTGCCTTTGAAAAAGGTTCTCAACTAAAAAAGATTTCTGGAAGTTCTATTTATGCCACAAGTGCATTTTTTAGTGCCACTAATCTAATGACAGTAGATATGTCCGAATGTAAGCAAGTTGAATATCTTGGTGATAATGCTTTTAGTTCGTGTTCGAAACTACGATTATTCAAAATTGGCACAAGAAATCCACCAAGTTGTGGCAGTAATACTTTTCATCCAGAATCTTTTTCAGTGCTTCAAGTTCCATTAAACAGCATAGATGCTTACAAAGCATCTGATGGGTGGAAATGTTTTCCAAGTATTACGGGGTTAGATGAATAATTTTTATTAACTATCGGTCAAACTTGTGCAGGCGGTCTATAAATTAAACCGTTTGCACAAGTTTGTCCTTTCTATTCCGAGTGACAGACTTTGTGAAAAGGTTAATCTATAAGACCCTTTTGCAGAGT
>ENA-OZHU01001479-OZHU01001479.1-human-gut-metagenome-genome-assembly--contig:-NODE-1479-length-12472-cov-7.511959_pt1 | contig 12472 bp, 9 predicted proteins | sample MGYA00244054_ERZ653700 | MGnify/ENA primary metagenome ERZ653700 (study PRJEB26926, sample SAMN06165279) | human gut metagenome | biome: ENVO:00009003; feature: ENVO:2100002; material: ENVO:00002003...
GAGATTACTACGCGTCTCGTGGGCTCGGAGATGTGTATAAGAGACAGGTGCAAGAACCAACAATGCTTCTATGGTAACCAGCAGTTTGAAGAACGCTGTTGCTAAAGAACCGTCATTGGCTAAGAAAGCTGCTTCTGACTTGGAATTTGCTAAGTATTTCACGAATGCAGAATTTATGAGCATCGCTCAGTAAGGAGCTCTTAACTCATATTAATTAGTTCCTATTAAAAAAACTATAGGGTGCCCGACATTGAGAAATGTTGGGCATTTCTTTTTTATTATCTGCAAAAGCCGTACTTTCGCGGAAAAGTATTTCAAAATGAAGAAAGTCTGTCTATTATATTTTCTATTAATCGCCCTTTTTGCCTGTAGTGAAAAGAAAACCGACAGCATCAGTCTCAACGGAGAAATCAAGGGATTGGGCAATGATACCATCTATTTATATGGATCGGATAGAATGTATGACCGTATGGATACACTGATTGTCGAAAACGACAAATTTTCTACAACGCTTTCCGTTGATACATTAGTGAGTACAATCTTATTATTCAGTGATGGAACGGAATACCCGCTCTTCCTGGATAAAGGACATAAAATACAAATAAAAGGATCCGCAGCTGAGCTGTCCTCATTGCAAATCAGCGGTAATGCTCCTAACGAAGATCTAACAGACTTCAACCAAGAGCTGAAAGGCCTAGGTACACCTTCCGAGAAAGCTTTGGAAGAGAAAGTAGAGAATTTTATAACCAAACATCCCTCTTCATTAGCCAACATTTATCTGTTGGATAAATACTTTGTACAGAAACCCCAGCCCAATCTGGAACAAATAAAACAATTGACCGACCGTATGACCGGTGACCTGAAAGACCGCCCTTACATGGAAACATTGCTAAAGCGTATTGAGGAAGAAGAAAAAGTAGATATAGGAAAAACAGCTCCTTATTTCCGTATACGCAATACAGAAGGCAAAGATATCAATCGTTCCGATTTCAAAGATAAATATCTACTGATACAGTTCTGGGCTTCATGGGATACCATCAGCCGGGAAAAGAATGCAATGTTCCGCCGTATTTATAAGAAAGAACAAAAGAACAAAAACTTCGCATTAATGGGTATTTCCCTTGACTTGGACAGGGAGAAATGGTTGGAAGCAGTTAAACAAGATACTTTGAAATGGGAACAGACTTGCGAATATTCTGGATGGGATGGAGATGTTGCCAAACTATTCTCCATACATACTCTCCCAGCCAATATCCTAATCAGTCCTACAGGTAAAATAGAAGGAAAAAATCTAGATGAAAAGGCTATTGAAGATAAACTGAAAGAAATAGCCCGGAAAGAAAAAGAAAAGTAACCATTAATCACTAACCACTAATCACAAATAAGCACGTGTTAATCAAAGTTTTCGGAGCGGCTGTACAAGGCATTGACGCAACCCTCATCACCATTGAAGTAAACAGTTCACGAGGTTGCATGTTTTATCTTGTCGGGCTACCGGACTCTGCTGTAAAAGAAAGCCACCAACGCATTATATCCGCACTACAGGTAAACGGATACCGGATACCTACCAGTAACATCGTGATTAATATGGCTCCTGCAGACATCCGTAAGGAGGGATCCGCATACGACCTTCCACTTGCCATAGGCATGCTTGCCGCCGGAGAAGTAATTCAGTCCGATAAATTGAACCGTTATCTGATGATGGGTGAACTGAGCCTAGACGGTAGTTTGCAACCTATTAAAGGTGCTCTGCCTATTGCCATCAAAGCACGGGAATTAGGCTTCGAAGGCATCATCGTCCCTCGGCAGAATGCTCGTGAAGCAGCGGTGGTCAATAAAATTCAAGTATATGGAGTGGAGAACATCAAAGAAGTCATAGAGTTCTTCAATGGCAATCAGGAACTACCCCCCACTATTGTCAATACCCGTGAGGAATTCTATGCGCAACAAAGTGACTTCGATCTCGACTTCTCTGATGTAAAAGGGCAGGAAAATGTAAAACGTGCATTGGAAGTAGCCGCAGCCGGTGGACACAATATTATTCTTATCGGTGCGCCAGGCAGTGGAAAATCCATGCTCGCCAAACGCCTGCCTTCGATTTTGCCTCCTCTCTCACTGGGAGAAAGCCTTGAAACAACCAAAATACACTCAGTGGCAGGGAGATTGCAGGCAAATGCAGGGCTTATCTCCAAACGCCCGTTTCGTGATCCTCACCATACTATTTCTACAGTAGCGATGACAGGAGGCGGCAGTTATCCACAACCCGGTGAAATAAGTCTGGCACATAATGGCATTTTGTTTCTGGATGAACTTCCGGAATTCAATCGCAGTGTGCTGGAAGTTCTCCGCCAACCACTGGAGGATCGTAAAATTACTATCTCCCGTGTAAAAAGCAATGTGGAATATCCTGCCAGCTTTATGCTGGTTGCCTCCATGAATCCATGTCCTTGCGGCTACTACAACCATCCCACCAAAGCTTGTGTATGTAGTCCGGGACAAGTACAAAAATACCTGAACCGCATTTCCGGTCCTTTACTCGACCGTATAGACTTGCAAATCGAAGTTGTCCCCGTACCTTTTGAAAAAATGTCCGATGCACACCCCGGAGAGGCAAGTAGCATCATACGAGAGCGCGTAATACATGCCCGTCAAATTCAGGAAAACAGATATGCCGAGGTTGCTGGTGTCTACTGCAATGCGCAAATGAACAGCAAACTGCTGTCGTTATATGCCCGTCCGGACGACAAAGGACTCATATTATTAAAAAATGCCATGAACCGCCTAAATCTTTCTGCCCGCGCTTACGACCGCATATTAAAAGTAGCACGTACCATCGCCGATCTTGAGAATAGTGACCTAATACAGACTTCGCATTTAGCAGAAGCCATCGGCTACAGAAACCTGGATAGAGAGGACTGGGCAGGGTAATTCAAGGAAAAAAACGATAGTTCACTATTTTCCCCCTAATTTGCATCATTTTCCCCCTGACTCCAATAGTATTGGTGTAGATTTGCGGTAATCAAAATCTAAAACACTATGGAGACAAAGACATCATCCCGTTTTTTCCCAGAGCTGCCACTTATAATAAAGGGCAGCACGGAAACCTCACCTTTATTCTTTACATTACATCTACCCAAAGATAGTAATATAAAGCAAATACCCTTTTATCCTTTATCTTATTCAATCAATTATATATCAAAATATTACAATAATTCCGTAATATACTTGAAATATATCTGTAATAGGCACAACCTACTTTTGCAGCCAGAATAATATTTATAAATATATAGAAAAGGACATAATTCATAACTAAAACTTTATTTTATGCTGAATGTACAATTAAAAAGAAAGAGAACATTTGCACAAAGCATGCTCTTTGTAGTGTTCTTGCTAAGCAGTACCTTAGCATTCGCCCAGAACAAGGTGACCGGTACTGTAACAGACAAATCCGGTGAGCCGTTAATCGGTGTCAATGTATTGGAAGCCGGTACCACCAACGGATGTATTACCGATGTCGACGGAAAGTACTCCCTGAACGTAGAGAGAGGAGAAACCCTTATCTTCTCTTTTATAGGTTATAACAAACAGGAAGTAAAAGTCACTCAAAACATCATCGACGTGACAATGAGTGAGGATACAGAGTTACTGGACGAAGTAGTGGTCATCGGTTATGGTTCTATGAGCCGTAAGGATGTAACATCTTCTATTACTACAGTTAAGGCTGACAAGTTGAATGTCGGTGTATTCTCGGATGCAGCAAGCATGTTGCAAGGTAAGGTAGCAGGTCTTACTATTACATCTTCCGCCGACCCTAACGGTTCACCCAGTATTACTCTTCGTGGTGCTTCTTCTCTTCGTGAAGGTGCTGCCATGAGTCCTTACTATGTCATCGACGGTATTCCCGGAGTGGATATTTCCATGGTTGCTCCTGATGACATAGAAAGTATCGATGTTCTTCGTGACGCTACTGCTACTGCAATCTATGGTTCTAAAGCAGCAAATGGAGTTATCATCATCAACACTAAGAAAGGTAAGAACGGCATGGAACGTACCAACGTAAGCTATAGCGGATACGTTGCTTTCGACAACATCTTGAAGAAGATGGATATGGCTACCGCAGACGACCTGCGAGCATACGCAAAAAAGAACGGACTAACACTTGCCAACGACCAAGGCGCAAATACAAACTGGCAAGATGAGGTTCTTCGCACTGCTATCAGTACAAACCACAATATCTCTATCAATGGTGGAGCACAAAAGACTACCTACATGGCAAGTCTTAACTATATGGATCGCCAAGGTGTAGTGAAAGGTTCTAAAATGAACAGACTGAATGTGCGTTCCTTAGTTACCACTAAGGTATTGAAAGACCATCTGGACCTTTCGGTAGGTGTAAATGCAAGATATGGCAAGGCTGTAGGTGTTCCTATGAATAACGAAGGTGCGTCCGTCCTTGATGCGATGAACTACTTCTCACCGACTCTTCCTGTTAAGAACGAAGACGGTTCATGGACAAAAGGTTCAGGTTCAAAGAACTACAACCCATTGTCTCTAATCAATGAAGATACGTCTGAAACTATCTTCAAGAATACTCAGGTGATTGGCAAGGCAACTCTGAAGGTTATTGAAGGTCTCAACTGGAATGCCAACTACTCATTTACAAACAACCAGCGCACATATAGTTCATACGATACACACAACACTCAATTAGAGGGTGTAAGTGCATACAATGGCCGTGCAACCCGTTCTACATATTTCGGTCACGAACATTCATTCGAGACTTACGGTAACTACGATACTACTATCGCAAATGTACACAAGCTCTCTCTTATGGCTGGTTACTCTTGGGAAGAGAAGATGAGTAACGACGGCTTTGGCTTGACAGTTCACGACTTCTATGATGATGTCTTGAAATGGAATCAACTGACTTATGCAAGTACTATTGATGGTATACCTGCTGTAGAGAGCGGAACAAAAGAGACTATACGTAATATATCATTCTATGGTCGTGCAAGCTACTCTTACAATAGCAAATATATGATTCAAGCAACGATACGCCGTGACGGTTCTTCTGTATTCGGCAAAGACCACCAGTGGGGCACATTCCCTTCCGTATCTGTAGCATGGAACATCACAGAAGAAGGATTCATGAAGAATCAGAACCTCTTCAGCAACTTGAAGCTGCGTATAGGTTACGGTGTCAGCGGTAATGCCCTTGGCTTCGGTGCCTATACAGCAGTTGCCACTTACGGTGCATCCGGCTTCTTCAACTACAATGGCAAGGACTGGCGTACACTGGCTGCGACAAAGAACGCCAACCCCGATTTGAAATGGGAAAGCACAGGTATGCTCAATGTCGGTATTGACTATGCTTTGTTCAATGGTCGCATCAACGGTACTATTGAGGTCTACAACAAAAAGACCAAAGACTTAATCTGGGATTATCCGGTTTCTACAAACATCTATCCTTTTGGAACAATTGCAGCCAATGTAGGTAAGATAACCAACAAAGGTATCGAGTTCTCTATCAATGCTACTCCGGTACAGACTGAAGACTTCACTTGGAATACAACATTGAACCTTTCTCACAACAAGAATACAGTAGACAAATTGTCAAACGACAAATATCAGGTAGGTACATTTACACAAGGCGACCCCATGGTAGCAGGTGTATCATCCAATGGTTACACTCAACGTATTATAGAGGGCGAAGCTCTGGGTACATTCTATACTTATGAATTTGCAGGCTATAAAGACGGTAAGGCTACTTACTATGTAAGAGATGAAAAGACAGGTGAACGTACTGGCGAGACTACAAGCGAACCTGCATTCAAAGACCGTACTATCACAGGTTGCGCACAGCCTAAGCTAAATCTTGGTTGGAACAACTCATTCAACTACAAGAACTGGAACGCTACCATATTCATTACAGGTGTATTCGGTAACAAGATCTACAATGGTGCACGTGCCAACTATACAAGTCCTGAAATGTTTGCAAACGGAAAGAATGTACTTAAAGAATTTATAACAGACCGTCCTGCGACAGATACCGGAGGTAATGTTCCTTCTGACCGTTTCATCGAGAATGGATCATACCTTCGTTTATCTAACTTGACATTAGGTTATACTTTTAAGAATCTTGACGGTTGGTTACAGAATGTTCAACTCTATGTTACTTGCAACAATCTGTTCACTATCACAGGATATAAGGGACTTGACCCTGAAGTAAACATGGGTGGTCTTGCTCCGGGTGTTGACTATCGTTGGAGTACATACCCTCACTCTCGTACAACAATGGTCGGTTTAAAGGTTAACTTCTAATTATAAATAGAGATGATATTTATGAAAACTAATATAAGATTATTATTTACGGCTTGTGCAGCTGCTTTAGTAACCGGCTGTACTAATTTAGATGTTGATGTAGAATCTCAATATACAGAATATCCTACCAATGAGATTGCTGTTGAAGCAAAGATGGCTGATGTGTACTATCAGATGCGGGATGTATTCGGACGTAGATACATGGAAGCACAAGCTTTGTCAAGTGATGAATATACAGCTGTATCATACGGTGGTGGATGGTATGACAGTGGTGCATACGCACATCCAAGTCTTCACAACTATACATACGAAGATGCAACCATCGACTGGATGGGACAACTTACATCAGGTATAACAAAAGCAAACAAGATTATTATTGAATTGGGAAGCAATGAAGCTGGTGCAACTGTCGCTCCTGCCCGTGCAATGCGCGCTTTCTTCCATTTCATATTGATGGACTGCTGGGGTGATGCTCCAATCCTTGACCATGCAATGGCTGAAGGTGAGACTATAGACCGTTCACCTCGTGCTGATGTAGCAAGGTTCATAGAGAGCGAACTTAAAGAGATTATCCCTCAACTTACCGATGAAGTAAATGCAAATACATACGGCAAACCGACAAAATGGATGGCAGAGGCTCTTTTAGCAAAGATATACATCAACTGGCCTGTATATACAGCAGCTTCTGTTGATCTATATGATGCAGCTACTGCAAAAAATGAAAAGCTGAATGATTGCATTGCACTTTGTGATGATATAATCAAATCTGGCAAGTTCAATCTTGGCTCTATGTCGTATAGCAAGAAGTTCGGTCCGGACAATGGTTCACATGTTGAAGATTTCATATACGTTATGCCATACGATACATATACAGCACAAGGTATGCAGTATGGCCGTTCTCGTTGCTGGAAAGATATCAAATCATGTGCAAAAAGCTACTTCGGTATGAAACTGAGTCAGTCCGGCGGTGGTTACATTACTATGACTCCTGAGTTCGCAAGTTTGTTCAATCTTGAAGGTGATCAACGTAACAATTGCGTAATAGGTGGCACTGTTCATGTATATGATCCTAAGACTTATCTTCCAACAGATGAAATTGCCGTAGATAAAAACGGTAATCCTATTGTACTTACTAAAGAGATTACCCTTGTAAAAGAAGGAGATATTGAGCTTGGTGTAGGTGATAATATCAACGGTTATAGCCAAGGCTATCGTTCTGTGAAGTTCTTCGTTATAGACGATGATTTCAAGAATGGCAGAAATCAGTCAAACGACCTTCCTATATTCCGTTATGCAGACATCTTGCTAACTAAGGCTGAAGCTATAGTACGTGGAGGTTCCGCAACCAACGGTGATACAGCGATGAGCCTCTTCAATGAGATTCGTAGCTACGTTACTGCTCCTACAATTGACCATACTCCATCGCTTCAGGAACTTCTTGATGAGCGTGGACGTGAGTTCCTTGATGAGAACTGGCGTAGGAACGACATGATACGTTTCGGTACATTCGAAAGCGAGTTCTTCCCACATTATAAAGGATTCCCAACTGCCAACTTCGATAAGACACGCCGTATATTCCCACTTCATAAGGATATAATGAATACGAATCCCAACTGGAAACAAAATCCAGGCTATTAATTGAATCCATCAAGGTAAAATAAACTATTGTTTTCTTTTAACTCAAAGCCCCGCATTGCAGCCGATACACCCAAATCAGTCGGTTGCAATGCTCGGCTTTTCCATTAAAAAAACTCCGCCAATGAAAAGCAAAATAATCACACTATCCGTCCTGCTACTGTTCTCTGCAAATACCTTTGCACAGGACACCAAACTCACAGATTACGTAGATCCCCGCATCGGCTCCGAAGGACTGGGACGCGTCTTTATCGGCCCCTCCTGCCCCTACGGGATGGTGAAACCCTCACCGGACTGTACTCCACGCCCTAATAGCGGCTGGCTACCCATGCCCGAACAGGTAGACGGTTTCTCGCAGGTACACGTCAGCGGAACAGGTGGCGGACCTAAATATGGCAATATCCTTGTAATGCCTTTCGGCGACGGAATGGACCGAACAAAGCATATCGATCACCGCAAGTACGAAACTATTAAATTAGGATATTATACCACCCAATTCCAAGCTTCCGGTATACAAACAGAAATAACTACCGCACCTAAAGCCTCATTCTATCGTTTCACCTATCCCAAAGACTCTCTGAAGTCACTGGCCATCGATGCCGGATTCTTCTTAGGTGAAAGTCCCGTACCCGATGCACGCGAAGCACAACAATTTGTAGGCTCCGAAATACAAATCATCTCCGACCGAGAAGTCATCGGATATAGCCGTATCCGTGGCGGATGGAACAATGGTCGTGCCTACACTGTCTACTTTTATACAGAAACGGATAAACCTTTCGTAAATACAGCTACCTGGAAAGGTGATAAGATAACAAATGAAAAGTTCCAATACGACTCACATCAAAAGACCGGAGCATTACTACGCTTCAATTCATCTGAAGAAGTAGTGCAGTTGAAAGTAGGCATTTCCTTCCTCAGCTCACTGAAAGCCCGCCAGAATGCTCATTCCGATATTCCTCATTGGTCATTCGAGACCGCACATCAGCAACTTCTGACCCAATGGGAGGACTTACTCCAAAGAATTGAAATCTCTCCCCGTACCCCCGAAGCACAAAAACGTATGTTCTATACCGGCCTCTATCACACCATGATTATGCCTGTAGACCGTAGCGGAGAGAATCCTCTCTGGGCAGATAATGAACCCTATTATGATGACTTCTATGCCATCTGGGACACTTATCGCACTTCTTCACCACTTATTACCCTGATAGATCCGAAACGTGAAACAGACATCGTCCGCTCACTCATCAACATCTACAAACGAGACGGTTACATGCCTGATGCCCGGAGTGGCAACTGCAACGGACGCACACAAGGCGGTTCCAATGCCGAAATCGTAATAGCCGATGCCTTCGTAAAAGGCCTGGAAGGAATAGATTACGAACTCGGCCTGCAAGCCATGCTGAAAGATGCCACTGTAGACCCCGGCGACCGCCATGAGGCGGAAGGACGCGGTGCCCTGACCCATTACCTGCAACTGGGCTACATCCCCTACGGCATTCCTCGTGCCGGAAACCGCACCGTGGAATACTCCTATTGCGATTATGCCATTGCCTCAGTTGCCAAAGGGCTGGGAAAAGAAGATCTTTATCAGCACTATCTGAAGCAATCCGGAAACTGGAAGAACCTCTGGCGTGACGATTATGAACATGCCGGTGCCAAAGGTTTTATCCTGCCCCGCGATGAAAAAGGCAACTGGCTCGATGAAATCACTTTCGGAAAGTCCAATATACAAAAACCGACCTTTACCTATACCCCCGTCACTTTCGAAGGTCCCTGGTACACACCTTGGTGGAACATGTTCTTCTACGAGGCTTCCTCATGGGAATATTCCTTAAGCATTCCGCACGATGTTCCCGGGCTGATAGAGAAATGCGGTGGTGCAGAAAAGTTTGAAGCACGCCTGGACATTTTCTTCGACCGGGGATTCTTCAATGTAAACAATGAACCTTCTTTCCTCTCCCCTTGTCTTTACCATTGGTTGGGAAAGCCCTACCGCAGCAGTGACCGTATCCACGAAATCATTGCCAAAAACTATAATGACGGACCTATAGGACTACCGGGTAACGATGACTCCGGTGCCATGTCCTCATGGCTTGCCTTCCACATGATGGGACTATACCCCAATGCCGGACAGGACTATTACCTGATCAATACTCCTTTGCTGGAAGAAACAATCTTCCGGTTAGATAACGGAAAGACTTTCAAGATTTCCACTCAGGGGCTTTCGGATAAGAACAGATATATACAATCCGTTACATTGAATGGAGAAACTTACCCCTACTCAGCCATACGGCATAAAGACATCATTACAGGTGGTGAACTGATCCTGAAGATGGGAAAGAAACCGAGTGAATGGGGCAAACAATTATTGTTGAACGAAGAGAACGAGAAGTTATGAAGAAATATATGATTCTATCCGTCTTGCTATGTCTGGGCTTCACCGGAAGTCTATTTGCACAGAGCATTCTTCCCGACACATTGCTATTTGTATTCAAATTACACGGGCAGACACGGAAATACGAAATGTCTTTCCAGGAAAAGCAGGATTCCATATACCTGCATTGGGGAATAGAACGCAATTTGAAATGGCAATCGGGAAGCTATGCCATGGGACCCGAATCCGTAGAACAAGCTACACGGCTCAGCTTCCTGCAACCGGAAGATGGTAAGCATGTACAGCTCTCTCCGGAGGAAACTGTTTATATCCTTTCCCGTTCCGCCTACAAGCAACTAAAGGAGCAGCAAACACTTGTCTACAATCAAACGACGTACTCCGTTCTGGACAGTAACGAACGGGCTTTAGGTTATCCGCTTATTCATGTGAAGGATGCCGCGGAAGGATGCGAGATGTGGATACTGGATAATCCTAAGTTAGCGTTAGTATGGAAAACTTGTAATAATCCGTTAGGGGTTAACTGGGAAGTAGAATAATAAAAGAATCCCCGTCTCTGCATTTATATTCAGAGACAGGGAAAATTAAATTCATGGATTGGAAATTCTAATCCTCAAAATCACTAGATAAAATATTAATTACGCAATATAATTACCAAACTTCAAGCCAATAGATTACATAATTCTTATAAATAATAAGACCTTTGGTATAGCCATGTAGCCACTCTTCAGGTAAACCAACACCGGACCTTGAAAGGCAATCATCCGATAAGAAGCGACCTTTCTCTGCATCAAGAAGATAAATAACGTAAGCATTCTATTTTCCGCCTTGACACCCATGATTGTAAATCCAGATGAACGAAGTAAGCTTTTAAGTCAAAAATCACTAAGAAATAACCCCTGACCAGACTAATTATTTATAGTAAAGGTCAGGGGTATGTAAGATTAGCAGATTAAAAATTCCAATACTCCGTTCAATCAGATTGAATATCCAGTTGAACAAAATTCTTAAAGACTATTTATCCAAGCTAAATTCTTGTTCTAATTCCATCTTACGTTTAAAATAAATCTGATATGCAACTTTTTCCACATCTACCAGTTGTTCATAGTGCATATCATCAAAAACCAATTCATAATACCCCCAAACAGCTTCTCTATAAGGGTACTTTTCATCCGCACAGCAAAAAGCTTTGTAATACCAAAAGGAAGGAATTTTATTATCAATGATCTCAAAAAGCGGATAAGGATATGCCGAAATATATCCTCCGTCATCTATCAAATAATCCAAAGCTCCTTCACCAAACAGCATACCCATCACTAGAAATTCTTTACCAATTTCCAATCCGAATTGCGTATATTCAGTAGCACCAAATCGACCTAATTGTTCTTTTTTTAAAGACTTATACTCGTATTGTCTTATACTCTTTCCTGTATTATTAATGCAACGTACTTTCATGAATCTATTTAAATTTAAAATCATCAACTGCTTTCAAAACACCTTCTTCCCATTTTCCGACATAGTGTATCACTGTTTTACTTCCATCTAATCCGGTATGTATATATTGCATCTTTCTCCAACCAAACCAACGTGGGTCATTTATAGGCTTCATTCTTTCAATTATTTCACCTGCAGCAGGATTTGCTAGAATTTCTTGCATCGCTAATTTTTCTGTTAGATTTCTTGAAATAGACCTACCTGTGTTTCCAAGTCCTAAAGGACGCAATAACGGACTCACTTTAGCCATCATCTTCCTGAGTATCCACCCTATAGCTTTACCAACCAGAGGTCCACCAAGTTCACCTGCGCCACTCCAAACTAAGAACTCTCCTATCGGTCTTGCAATAGCATCCGTCCCTCGCGATACAAGTCCATTTAACAGCCTTGACTTGGAAGCCTCCGATAACAGACTATTCTCACCAAGAAAAAGATTCTGCAACTTAGGGCTGGAAGCGATCAGATCAAAAGCATTGACCGGCTTATTGGCTACAATACCACCGTTCTCATAATAATTGACATACTTACTTTTACTGATTTCTATAGAGACTGAAGAACCGACCCATGTCCAGCCTTCAGCGATGTCGCCACCTCTTTCAGCCCAATGATAATTGCCGTCACTATCCT